>PDVJ01000779.1_pt1 | contig 10833 bp, 9 predicted proteins | sample 1369811 | NCBI WGS metagenome assembly PDVJ01 (sample SAMN07795376, study PRJNA414565) | Alkali sediment metagenome, whole genome shotgun sequencing project. | reverse complement strand
AATATTGATGAGCAGAACAGCTCTCTTGTCTTTGCGTGATGGAAGAGCCGGGTGAAATGCCCTGATTCACCATCAAGAAAAGTGAAACACCTCGTTGTGCTTGATGAGACAAGCGGATAGAATGCGTTTAGCGAAACGAAACTATCATCAACGAGGTGAGGGAACATGATGCCACAAGGAGTTTTGCCATTCAAGTACGAAAGAGACACCCAGGGAAGTGGGATGACGGGTCTTGGGGGGCTGCCTGCCTATTTGGACTTAGCGCATGTGATGGGGCTAACCCGATCGATTGACAAGTATGTGCGGGTGAGAGCGGAAGGGCAAGGGTGGACGGACAGTGAAGTGGTAATGTCGTTGATTCTGTTGAATCTGGCTGGGGGAGAGTGTGTCGAGGATCTGAATCGGCTTGAGGGGGACGAAGGATTTTGCAAGATTTTGGAGAAGGTAGGGAAGTATGGATTGAGGCGCAAAGAGCGAAGGGAGATGGAGCGGAGGTGGAGGAAGGAGCGAAGCAGAGGGGTGCCCTCGCCCTCTGCGGTGTTTCGATATTTGGGAGGATTTTGTGATGAAAGGCAGGAGGGGTTGAGGGAGGTGGGCAAGGCCTTTATTCCTGTGGCCAATGAGCATCTGAGGGGCTTTGCGGAAGTGATGAAGGTTTTTTTGTCCTTCATGCAGAAGCAGCGGAGGCAGGAGGAAGCGACGCTGGACATGGATGCGACGTTGGTGGAAACGAGGAAAGGGGAGGCGCTGTTTTGCTATGAGGGGTATCGGGCGTACCAACCGCTGAACACGTGGTGGGCGGAGCAGGAGGTGGTGGTGCACACGGAGTTTCGGGATGGGAATGTGCCGGCGGGCTATGAGCAGTTGAGGGTGTTGAAAGAGGCTCTGAGTGTGCTGCCTGAGGGGGTGAAGAAGGTGAGGGTGCGTTCGGATACGGCTGGGTATCAGCATGATCTGATGAAGTACTGTGAAAAGGGGGACCATAAGCGATTTGGGAAGATCGAGTTTGCGATAGGGTGTGATGTGACGCCTGAGTTCAAGAAGGCGGTGAGGGAGATTGAAGAGGCGCAGTGGCATGTGCTTCACAAAGAGGTTAAGGGGACGCAGGTTGAGACGAAGAAGAGTTGGGCGGAGGTATGTTTTGTGCCCAATGCGATAGGGCGCAGTAAGAAGGGGGTGTCGTACAGGTACCTAGCGATCCGGGAGCCAATGGAGGAGCAGCTCACCTTGCCGGGGATAGAAGAGGACAAGGTCTATCCCTTCCAGACCATGAAGCTGGAACAAAGGAAGTACAAAATTTTTGGGCTTGTGACGAACATGGATTGGGAAGGGGGAAAGCTGATCCGATGGCATTACAAGAGGTGTGGGAAGAGTGAGGAAGCGCACAGCGTGATGAAGGAGGACTTGGCTGGGGGGAAGTTGCCCTCTGGGGAGTTTGGGGAGAATGCGGCGTGGTGGTGGATCATGGTGCTGGCCTTGAACCTGAATCAAGCGATGAAGGCTCTGGTGCTAGGGAAAAGCTGGATCTCCAAGCGGATGAAGGCGATACGATTTTCGTTGATTAACGTGCCTGGCAGGGTGATGGAGCGATCGCGGCAAGTTTTTGTGAGATTGGCGAAGGGTCATGCATGCTTTGAGTGGTTGGTTCAGATCCGTGCAAGGATTGCAGCGTTGGCTTCATCGGGATGAAGGAGTTGTGTATTGCCGAGGGGTTACGGTTTTTGACCAAAATGACAGGGTAAAAGTGAACCTGAAAGACAGGAGAGGGGCTCCTATGCGGAGACACGTGGGCTAATGCGATAGAGCTATGCCCACACCGGGTTGGGGATTTATATCTCCCCTGTCATTTTGGTCAAAACCGCAGCCGCCATCAGGACTCACGGTGGAATGAGAAGTTACAGCCGACCGCTGAAGTCCATAATCAGAGGAGTAGAGAACTTTAGACGGTGGATTTGGGTCGTACCGTGCAGTTGACACAACAGGGATATTTCCCCATACTGTACCTCTCTAGACGAGGGTTCCCATCCCAGGGAGGACAACTATGATCAGGAAGATACTGCTTTTCAGCATCATACCCCTCTTGGCCATCGCGCTCTCTGTTGCAGGCCCGCAGAAGAGTTCAGCGCAAACTCCGATCCCGATCCTCACCCTTGAAACCGGCATGCATACCGGCCGCATGATGCGCCTGGCCGTTGATCCGGGCGAGCGCTTCATCGCCACGGCAGCCGAAGACAAGACCGTGCGGCTGTGGGATATTTCCGGAGAGGGCAGCCCCACGCTCATGCGCATCCTGCGACCGCCTATGGACCCTGGCACTGAAGGAAAGCTTTTCAGCGTGGCCATATCCCCCGACGGGAATACGATCGCCTGCGGCGGCGCGACCGGCTGGACTTGGGAGGGCAAAGCATGCATTTACCTGTTTGACCGTGCCACAGGAGCGATGAAAAAGAGGCTCGAAGGGCTTCCGGGGAGCGCGATGCATTTGGCTTACTCCGGCCGTTTCATGGCCGTGACCATGAGCCATGGAGGGATCAAGGTGTATGCGGTTCCTCAGTACACGGTGCTGGGGGGAGACCGGGACTACGGTGAATTGGCCTTTTACGCGCAATTCGATCCCAAGGGGCTTCGCCTGGCCACAGCCTGCCAGCGGGACGGCCACATCCGTTTGTATGATCTAAAGGAGTTCGAGACGCCCTCTCCCTCCCCTCGGGCGATGAAACCGCAGGCCAAGGTCCGTGTCCAGGGAGCGGAACAGCCGGTGTCTCTCGCATTTTCCCCGGATGGTTCTCGTTTGGCCGTCGGGTTCATTGACAAGGTTCGGGTGGAAGTGCTGGAAGTAAAGGGCATGACGCTCCAGCCAGCGTTTACCGCGGACTGCAGCGGGGTTAATCAGGAGATTGACAGGGTGGGTTGGTCGAGCGACGGACGGTTTCTTTATGCGGGCGGGATGTACAATTCTAAATGGACCTGGATGATCCGCAAATGGGCGGATGCCGGCCGGGGACCTTACACGGACCTTTCTGCAGCGCACGGCAGGATTTACCACCTGTTGTCTTTGAGCAAAGGAGGCGTGGCCTACTGCACCTATGACCCGCCGACCTTCGGCGTCCTGGATTCAAAGGACCAGCGCAGGTTTCTCGTCGAACCTTTTGCAGCCGATTTTCGAGGAAGCCCAGAGGGAGTGCTCCTGTCCGCCGACGGTTTTACAGCACAGTTCCCTCTGGAACCCACGGGCAAAGCAGGAGGAATGTTTTCCATCGCGGAAAGAGAGCTCACAGATCTATCTTGGAGCCTGTGGGGGAGCCTCAAGGCAGCGGTGACGTTGAAAAAGCCTTTGACAGATGCCCTGAACATCAGCGACTGGAGAAGCTCCATGTCTCCGAAACTGGCCGGAAAGCCTTTGCCTATTCCGAAAACCGAGAGGTCCTGGAGCCTGGCCGTTGCGCCCGACAAATCAGGTTTTGCCCTAGGGACCGATTGGTCTGTTCGTTACTTCAAATCATCCGGTGAAGAAGCCTGGAACCGTCCAACCCCGGGCATTGTATGGGCTTTGAACACGAACGGCAAAGCCGTGGTCGCTGCGATTGGCGACGGAACGCTCCGCTGGTATCGCGCTTCGGACGGGAAAGAGATTCTCGCTTTCTTCCCCCACAAGGACCGCAAGCGCTGGGTGCTCTGGACCCCGTCGGGCCACTATGACGCTTCCCCGGGAGGCGAAGATCTGATCGGCTGGCACGTGAACAACGGCAAAGACAAGGGCTTTTTTGCCGCATCAAGGTTCAGGTCAGCCTTCTATCGTCCGGATGTGATCGATCAGGTCATGGCTACTCTTGACGATGGGGAGGCCGTGCGAATCGCCAATGCAGAGTCAGGACGAAAGGAAGTGACTGTGGCTTCGGTCCGCGACAAGCTGCCCCCTGTGGTCACCATCCTGTCGCCGCAGGACGGCACTGAAGTGAATGCAACTCCGGTGACCCTCCGCTACAGCGTCGCAAGCCAGGAGCCTGTCACGTCGGTCAGGGTGCTCGTGGACGGCAGGCCTGTCTCAATGGAAGGGGCTGCAAAGAGTGCGCAGGCGAGCGGAGACATTGCCGTGGCGGTTCCTGCAAAAGACTGCGATGTGTCCGTGATCGCCGAGAATCGTTTTGCGGTGAGCGAACCGGCTACGATCCGACTGCGGTGGAAAGGAACCGTGGTAAAGGAGGAGTTCGAGATCAAGCCCAATCTCTATGTGCTGTCCGTGGGAATAAGCAAGTACCAGGATCCGGACCTGCGGTTAGGGCTGGCGGCCAAGGATGCCCAGGACTTCGGCTCTGCCTGGAAAACCTACGCGGGGCCCATGTACAGGGGAGTGGAGATCAAGGCGCTGACCGATGCCGAAGCCACCAAGGGAAACATCCTGGACGGCCTGGAGTGGCTCCAGCGTCAGACGACGAGCAAGGACGTGGCCATTCTCTTTTTCGCAGGCCACGGCATCAACGACCCGAGCGGTATTTTCTATTTTCTTCCAGCGGATGCGGATCTGGAGCGCCTCAAGAGAACCGGCCTTGCCCAAACGGACATTGTGAGCACGGTGGCCACCATTGCAGGGAAGGTCCTGGTGTTCATGGATGCCTGCCATTCCGGAAACCTCATGGGCAAGACGAAGCGGCGGGCAGCGGTGGAGATCAGCGCGGTGGTCAATGAACTGGCGAGCGCCGAGAACGGGGCCGTGGTTTTCTCCTCGGCCACAGGGAGACAGTATGCGCTGGAGAACACGGAGTGGGGCAACGGCGCCTTCACCAAAGGGCTTGTGGAAGGGCTCACGGGAAAGGCCGACTACCGGGGCACAGGACGGATCACGGTGAACATGCTGGACCTTTACGTTTCAGAACGGGTCAAGGAATTGACCAAGGGGGAGCAGACGCCGACCACGGTCAAGCCGCCCAATGTGCCGGATTTCCCGGTGGCCATGAAGTCGAAGTGACCAAGGCAGGCGGGGTGGCCTTGTTTAAGCGGGATCGGCTACTGTGCCTCTTTCCTCACCTCATCGAGGATTTCCAGAATCTCCTGCTTGAAGGATGAGGGTGCACTCACATGGCCCCATCCCTTTTGAGTCTGGAAGAGGCCGTCATAGGCGGTGTCATGATAAGAGACCATGAGGTGGGGGATATCCCTTTCCTCGAGGATCGAATCCAGAAGCTGGGCTTCGATATCGTTGTCGAGAACTGTAACCTTGACGTAGTCTTCCATAAATCCCTCCCTGGGCGAACCCATTTAGGCTACAGAATTAAGCACGTATTGGCAAGCTCCCATGAGGAGTGCGGATGGGCCCATATTCCTTTTCCTTTACTTTGGGGGGTGTGATAGAATCTCCTCCTGCGGTCAAGATGATTTGGCTCCGCCACAGTAGAGTGTTAGGCAAAAACTTCTCCGCAAGCTTCGGAGAAGTCTTGAAGTCGGTTGCCGAGGGTTTCGAACCGCAGAATGTCGAATAACGAATAATGAATGTCGAAGGAAACCCCGGGAGTCATCGCACTTTGAACTTCGAAATTCGGCGTTCGATATTCGACATTCAATTCAAAGCGACTCGATACCATTTTGATTTGATTGCGGCCAAGAGCCCGCATGGGGAGGAGTGTCAGATGTAACCTCAAGGGAAAGGAGGTCTGAACATGGCAATCAAAATCATTATCAGGAGAAGGGTGCCGAAGGAGAAAGAAGCGAGGCTGCTTCCTCTTCTTGTCGAGCTCCGGTCAAAGGCAACCACCCAGCCCGGGTACATTTCAGGGGAAACGCTGCGCAGTGTGAATGATCCTCAAGACTATATCGTCATCAGTACCTGGCAGTCCGTAGAAGCGTGGAAAACCTGGGAGGCAAGCAAGGGAAGAGCGGAGATTCAAAACAGGATTGACACGTTGCTTGGAGAGAAAACCAGCTATGGGATCTATCTTTACGGGTAAAGGTCCACGGTGCAAGGCACAGGGCGCACGGTACATGGTACAAGGGACAGGGCGCAAGGCACACGGAAAAGCGAAGAGCCAAGAGCATAGAGCAAAAAGACGCACGAAAAAGAAAGATGGAGTTTGGCATGGGGTATGGCATAACGAGGGAAGAAGCGATTCAGCTCCTGAAAGAGCATATTAAGAATCCAAACCTTCTCAAGCACTGCCTGGCGAGCGAAGCGGTGATGGGAGCCCTTGCAGATCGGCTGGGAGAGGACCGTGAGAAATGGGCGCTTGCAGGGTTGCTTCACGATCTGGACGTCGAAGCGGTCGACGCGGATCTGTCGAGGCACACTCATGAAACAGAAAGAGTTCTTCGGGAAAAGGGCGTGGATGGGGAAATCATTGCCGCCATCAAGATGCACAATGAGAAGGCCCACGGCGTCAGGCGGTCAGAGAGATTTCATCACGCCCTAGCGGGAGGAGAGACCATCACGGGTCTGATCATCGCCACGACCCTCGTTTATCCCGACAAGAAACTCAGCAGCGTCAAAGCGAAATCCGTCAAGAAAAGGATGAAAGAGAAGGCCTTTGCAGCGGGTGTGGACCGGGATATCATCATGGAGTGTGAAACGCTGGGCATCCCCATTGATGAGTTCTGTGAACTGTGCGTAAAAGCGATGCAGGGAATCGCCGAGGACCTTGGTCTTTAGCAAATCGTTACGGCGGAACAAGAGGCGTCATCAGAAGACCCTGTTGGCCCATTGGGCCAACAGGGTTTATTATCGTGAAGAGGCATTTGTGATGAGATGGTCATGATGGGGACCGAGGAAGAAAGCCAGGAAAAAGAGTGGACCATCTCCTCGGTCTGTCTGGCGGTGTTCCTGAGTGCCGCATTCGGTGCAAATGCTGTGGCCATCAAGATCAGTGTCTCGGGAATCGGCCCATTCACAGCAGCAGGGATCAGGTTCCTCATCGCTTCTGTGGTGATCTTTGCCTGGGCCAGGGCAACCGGTCGGTCTTTTCACGTGCACAGGAACCAGGTTTATCCGCTTTTTGTACTCTTCCTCCTCTTCATTTCGCAGATATCTTTTCTCTATCTAGGGATCAGCAGGACGAATGCTTCCCGAGCTGTTCTGATCTCAAACCTCCAGCCTTTTTTTGTCCTATTCCTGGCGCACTTCTTCATACCGGACGACCGCATCACCTTTCACAAGGTCATCGGCTTGCTCCTGGGGTTTACGGGGGTGTGTCTTGTTTTCCTTGAGAAAGAAGGGGTGACAGAGGGGTTTCAAATAGGGGATCTTCTCATGATTCTGATGACCGCGCTTTGGGCGGCGAGCACTGTATTCACCAAGACCGTGCTCGACCGCCTAAGCCCGCACTTCATCGCTTTCTACCAAATGATCCTCTCGGTTCCTTTTTTCTTCCTGGCTGGATTCCTCTGGGATCAGCCTATGATCGGAGCTCTCAATGGGGAGGTTGTCGTTGCTGTTTTATATCAGGCGCTCGTGGCGGCCGCCTTCGGGTTTATAGCCTGGAACACGCTGCTGCAGCACCATGGCGCGGTGATCCTCAATTCCTTTAATTTCATCATGCCCGTCACTGGAGTTTTTCTGGCATGGTGGCTGCTCCAAGAGCCTCTGACGGTCAAGATCCTTCTGGCGCTGCTTTTCATCACCGCACAAATGGTCGTCCTCTATCTTGAACCCAAGAGACGGTTTTTTCAGTTCCCGTTCAACAAGGGGCTGTGAAGGTCACTATTTCAGCCAGGCAGCCCTAAGGCGATCCGGCAGTAAGTCTCCACGCCGAGGAGAAGGACGTCTTCATTGAAGTCAAACCTGGCGTTGTGAAGCGGAGCACACCCGGGGTGTCCCACCCCGAGGAAAAAGAAACAGCCCTTTGCCCTTTGAAGATAATAGGACATGTCTTCACCGCCCATGGTCGGTTCCGGCTCAAGGACTTTGTCAGGTCCCACAACTTCTTCGGCGCATCGCCGGACCAGATCGGCCATGAAGGGATCATTAATGGTGGGCGGATACCCGAAATCGAACTTGAGTTCGAACCGGGCGCCCATGGAATCGCACACCCCTTGAAGGATTTTTCTTATCCGGGGTTCCCAGGTATTCCAGATTTCCAGGTCAAAGGTCCGGGTGGTTCCGCACAGTTCCGCTTCACCGGGGACGATGTTGAAGGCTTTTCCTGCGTGAAAGGCGCCCACGGAGACCACAGTGGGTTTTAACGGATTCATGTGGCGGCTCACGATTCGTTGAAGCGCATTGACCACCTGGGTTCCCACTTCCAGGGCGTCAACGCAAAGGTGGGGCATGGCTCCGTGTCCTTCGCTGCCGATGATGCGAATGTCGAAGCGGTTCATGGCGGCCATGATAGGGCCGGCCTTTACACCAATCGTTCCTTCAGGGCTTCCCGGCCACACGTGACAACCCACAGCGTAATTGACAATGGGATTCTCCATGACGCCTTCTTCGATCATGGGCTTTGCCCCTCCGGGTCCCTCTTCAGCAGGCTGGAAAATGAACTTGATGTTTCCCTTGAGCGACTCTTTCATTTTGCCGAGAACAAGGGCTGCGCCGAGGACCATGGCCATGTGCGCATCGTGGCCGCACGCATGCATGGTGCCTGCGTGGGTGGATGAAAAGGAAAGACCTGTCTGTTCCGTCACCGGAAGGGCATCCATGTCCGCACGGATCATCAGAGTGGGCCCAGGCCTTTCCGTGCGAAGAAGGCCGACCACCCCGAACTTGGCTATGCCGGTCTGGACATCCAATCCGGCTGTCTTCAAATGATCCGCGACCCTGGCGGAAGTCTTCTTTTCCGTATAAGCAGGCTCAGGGATCTGATGAAGCTCTCGGCGGATCCCGACAATCTGCTCCTTGTGCTTTTGAATGAGTTCCTTCACATTGACCATGTCCTCACCTCGAAGAAAAAGTCTGCCGGATTGCGAGATCCGACCGCAAGACTATCTCATAATTGCGCCTCTTCCGGCAACGGAATGTTCCTGTGAGGATGAATGTCCTGGGGCAGGTTCAAGCTTGACGCGAGAAACCGGCTGAAATATAAGGGTGAGACCAACCGAGTGAATCCGGAAAATGAACGTTGAAGCCAACCGAGGAGAGAAAATGATTACTGCCTTTATAAATGGAAATGTATTTGTCGGAGACGGTAAAGTCCTGGAGCATGCCACGGTGATCGTGGAAGGGGATAGAATCGTGAAAGTGGGAAAAGTAAAGACAACTGTCCCCAGGGGCGCGGCGAAGGTATCTCTGGAGGGAGGCATGCTTTTCCCGGGCTTTATCGATTGCCATGTGCACCTGTGCCTGGATGGAAGCCCGGATCCCATCACGACGCTCATGAAAGATCCGGCTCCGATCACCACCCTGAAGGCCGGCCGCCTTGCACACAAAACCTTGATGAGCGGGGTGACGATGGTCCGGGACATGGGAGGCAAGGACACCATTGATATTTGCCTCAGGGACGCAATCCGCTCCGGCCTGGTCCTTGGACCCAGAATGCTGGTGAGCCGCCAGATGGTCTGCATGACCGGAGGTCATGGCTGGCAGTTCGGCCGGGAAGCGGACGGGGCTGATGAAGTCAGGAAAGCGGCGAGGGAGCAGATCAGGGGAGGCGCCGACCTCGTCAAGTTCATGGCTACAGGAGGAGTGCTGACGCCAGGGGTGGAGCCCGGTGCGGCTCAACTCACAGAGGAAGAATTGCGGGCCGGCATCGAAGAAGCGCACAAAGCAGGGCGAAAAACAGCGACCCACGCCATGGGCACCCAGGGAATCCTCAATGCCCTGCGGGCCGGGATCGACAGCATCGAACACGGCGTTTACATGAATGACGAAACGATTTCATTCATGAAGAAGAAAGGCATTCCTTTTATCCCGACGCTTTCCGCCCTTTATCACATCGAGAACAAGGGGGTGGAGGCCGGAATTCCTGCCTACGCGGTGGAGAAGACTCAGCGCGTGAAGCCCCATCATTTGAACAGCATCCGCATGGCCAGAGAAGCCGGCGTCATGGTCGCCGCGGGAACGGATGCAGGAACTCCTTTCAATGAGCACGGTCAGAACGTAGGGGAGATGATCTTCCTGGTGGATCAAGGGTATTCGCCTCCGGACGCGCTCAGGGCAGGAACCTCTGTCGCAGCGAAAGTCCTCGGTGTTGATAAAGAGTTCGGCACCGTGGAGGAAGGCAAGATGGCGGATCTTGTCGTGGTGAACGGCAACCCTCTCGAAGACATAAAGGTGCTGCTCACTTCCATTGCGGTGGTGATGCAGGGAGGCAAGGTGGTGAAGAACGTTCTCTAACCATTTTTCAAAAGGAGGAGGGGTATGATGAAGCGTATTTTGAAAGGCCTTGTATTTGTTGCAGTGCTGCTCGCTCTTTTCTCGACCGGGACCACGGTTCAGGCTCAGATTCCTGAGTTGGTCATCGGCATCGGGGTGGATGCCGACACCTTAAACCCTCAGGAGCAGACCACGTCTCTCTTTATGGTGATCTGCGAGCTCATTCACGATGTGCCGTTTTACGAGGCTCCCGACGGCAAGCTCGAGCCCAGGCTTGCGACCAAGGTGGATGTTTCCCCGGACGGGATGAGCTACACCCTTCACCTCAGAAAGGACGTCAAGTTCAGTGACGGCACTCCCTTTGATGCAAAGGCGATGAAACTCACCCTGGATCGGGCTCTCGATCCCAAAATGAGAGTTTCCCTTCGATTCCTCATCACCATGGTTAAAGAAGTGAAGATCGTTGACGACTACACTGTTCAGATTATTCTCAGTTATCCATTCGCTCCCTTCGCTGCAACGCTTTCAACAAACGTGGTGCAACCCATTTCACCGGCGGCGAGTGAGAAGCACGGCGAAAATGTGCGCCAGAATCCTGT
>PDVJ01000778.1_pt1 | contig 10835 bp, 9 predicted proteins | sample 1369811 | NCBI WGS metagenome assembly PDVJ01 (sample SAMN07795376, study PRJNA414565) | Alkali sediment metagenome, whole genome shotgun sequencing project. | reverse complement strand
TATTTTGGTATTCAGCATTCCTCCGGAGCCCCTTTAATTTTTTACAAACTCCCTGGTAGCTTTTGTCCACCACTCTTCAAAGGTTGACGCACAGGTGTTCACAGGTTCAACTCCATTCATCAGATATATTAAGTTACATCCCGCAGATTGAACCGGTGGGAATCTATCCAATGCGTGCGAGCGATACCGGTGAGTGATGATGAAAACTGAAATGCCTTTGTCCAAACCCATACGACAGTTTGTCAGACAGCCAGAAACCCTTTTGCACACGGAAATCACTCTTTTGCGTAATCCCGAGGCAGACCCAAACGGCATGCTGGTGGATGTGTATACCTACGATATTGAGAAAAACATAATTATTTTTCCGGCTCACTACCTGGGACTTTTAAAGGATTTTATCATTGCCAAGCACTGCGTGCACCTGCTTATCAAAGGCGCGGCGGCAAAAAAATCCCGGTACCTGGTCTGTTCCTTCACGGGAGATTCCATGTACCGGGGGATTCATCAGATCTATATCGATGCCCTCAAGGACGAGGCAAAGAAGGAGAAAAAACTCCCGGTCCACAAACTCATCCAGATGCTCAATATCCTCTACACCAATTTTAATGACGATATCAATGAGCTACCCTGGAACCCGATAACCAATGCCCGTGTCTATCACCAGATGCCCCCGATCAGAAAGACCCAGCTCTACTATCTCATGAAGGAGGGAAAGAGGGATATGGACGAAATGATGGAGTATGAAGATGTCATTCCCCGGCGTTACTTTGTCCTGAATAAATCGATGTTCTATGCCCGGGACCAGTACCTTGCAAAGACCCTTCCCGCAGATCAGCTGATGCCGGTTATCAACATCCCGCAGATGAAAAAGTTCAATCACCTTGAGGTAAAAGAGATGCTTACCACGCGCTGGACACACACCTCGTGGTACCAGTCCAAGGTCTTTGGCGACACCATGCTTGAGATCATGGAGAAGTACCTGCAAAAAATAGACTGGAATGCAGAACCGGACCTTGATTATTTTCATGATATCTACCGGCTGGGCGTGCTTATGACCAACCATTTTATCTCCTATATGTCGATGAAAGACTGGTTTGTCTGGGAACCCCCAAAACATCTGCGGGAGGCGCAAGCGAGAAAAGCAGAGTATGAGAACAAGGCATTAAAAAAGATCTTTGGCGACCTTATTGAGGAATCACCGGCAGATAGTCCGGGGGGGTTACCATGATCAGGGTAAGCACGAAATCAGGAACGTGCCGTTCATGACCACGAATGAAGTGGTGGGGCTTTTGAGGAAGGGGCGTGCCTATGCCAGCCGCACCAAATACAAGGAGGCAATTACTTATTATGAGAAGGCATTGTCGCTCGATCCCAACGATCCTGAAGCCTGGTATCTCCGGGCTGCAGTGTTTATTGAGACCGGGAGGAACACGGAAGCACTTGCCGACTGCGAGCATGCAATCAGGCTCAACCAGAACTATGCTGATGCCTGGTCAAAAAAGGGACATGCACTCTACAATCTCGAACGGTATCACGACGCACTATTTGCCTGCACCCGGGCTCTGGCCCTCAACGGGAATGATGCCGCTGCCTGGTATATCAAGGGAGTGTGTCTGGATGAACTCGGGCGAACCGATGAGGCTCAGGCAGCATACGGGAAATCTCTCGAACTTGAGATTATCCTTGATATGGAAGTCGAAAAAAAGAGATCGGGAACATGATAGGGTGAAGAACTCTACCTTTTCACTGTTTTTAAAACCTAATAATCCTGAAGGATCGAAGAGTATTCAGAATATCTTCACGACCCTGTGATAGTTTTTTCAGGTTATTTTATTAGGTGATCAAGTAATATGAGATCCACATGGAACTCCCTGAACTTCGGACCTGGATCATGTTGTACCTGATCTCGTTCGTTGGACTTCTCTGGGCCACCTTCCTTTCTGTACAGGGTGTAATGCTCTGGGTCAGCCTGTTTCTCGTTATCGTGATCATCGGTATTCATTTTTTTACCTTATATAACCAGATCCAGCTTCGTAAACAAAGAAAGGAGCTGCAGCGGCAACTGGTGCAGGGATTCAAGCGACATACCGGTGAAGAGGATAGCAGATAAATCCGATGATGTGAACACTTATTTTTTTTTTGTAATATTCCAGATCAGACCCTAAAAATTTTTCATTCTTACGATGATATTTTTTAAAAATTTTTTGTAAATAACATTGAAATGAAAAAAGTGATCATGATTTTCATGCATCTCTTTTTCGTTTGATGGACCCGGTATACAGGATTATTGTATCTTGGGGGTCGCCACAGCGGCGGGGGCAGAGGCAAACGCCGTAGCCTCCGGGAGCGTTATCAATGAGGATTTTTAGTCCATCGTACAGAAAAATGAGTGGCTGGAATGGTACTATTCCCTTTTTTTTTAATTCTTTTTACTATAAATTTTCTGGAGGGAATTATGCGCAACAAACAGGTCTTCTACCTGCCGGCCCAGGTATTCTGTCTTGCCCATGATATAGAAACCACCTGACACCAGCGCCTCATGGAACATTTTTACCAGTGCATCCTTCTGTTTTTCGTTGAAATAGATGGTGACGTTCCGACAGATGATAAGGTCGAGCCACCGCGACACTGGTACTCCGCTCATAAGGTCATGAGGGCGGAACCGGATCAGCTCCTGTAAGGTAGGTTTCACCTGGTAATTCCCTTCAGGGAGCCGGGTGAAATGACGGTGGATCTGCGTTTCAGACAATTTGACCATTGCCTTAGAGGTATAGATGCCCTCCTGGGCTTTTGCCAGAACAACCTTGTCGATGTCTGTTGCGAAGATCTGGGCAGAGATCCCGGGGTCATGTGCCATGAGTTCGGCGAGCATCATGGCAAGGGAGTACGGTTCTTCACCGGTTGAACAACCCGCGCACCAGATACGCAGCCGTTTTCTTTCTTTGAATAACGCGGGAAGGATCTCCTTTTTCATGGAGTCGTACACATCAGCGTCCCGAAAGAATTCAGTGACATTGATGGTGAGAGCGTTGCGCAGGTTCTCCAGCTCGGGGGGATTTGCCTTCAGATACGCCAGATACTCCTCATAGCTTGCACTGTTGGTCGAACGCATCCGTGAGAGAAGCCGGCGCTTGATGTAGTCCTCCTTGTAATTGGAACACCGGATGGTCAGGGTGTGTTCAATGAACATTTTCAGCGATGCAAAACCATCCATGATATCCCCGGATTATACTCGGCACTCTATGCTCATTTTTAAGGGAATGATATAGTCTGTCGCTTTTAATAAAAAGATGAAGTTTCCCCCCATCAATTCAGGTGGAATTTTCCCATCATCTTTCGGCTGCGTTCTGCCATCTCCGCGAGCTCTGCTGATGCGCTCGCTATCTCTTCAGTCGATGCGCTGGTCTCTTCAGCGAGGGCGGCCATATCCTCCATCCGTTTCTGGTTGTCCCGGGTCAGGGTTGATACGGATTCTATACCGGTCATGAGCTTGTTGGTTGCCTGTGCCTGGTCTTCTGTTGCTTTGCTAATCTCGGTCACACCGAGCGCTACAATATTTGCTTCAGATATGATCAGGTTCAGCGATTCGACGGTCTTGTTGACACTTTCAATACCGGTCTTGATCTCTTCAAAAGAGTTTTTCATTGAAGTCGAGGTCTGCTCACTCTTCGCCTGGATTGCCTTGATGAGGTTCTCTATCTGGCTGCTTGCTTTCTTGGATTCACCGGCAAGATTCTTGACTTCCCCCGCGACGACTGCAAAGCCGCGCCCGTGTTCGCCGGCTCGGGCTGCTTCGATCGCAGCATTGAGTGCCAAGAGGTTGGTCTGGTTGGCAATGTCGGTAATAAGGTTCACGATTTTTGAGATCGCACGCATCTGTTCGTTCAGTGCGGTGATTTCATCGACACTCTGCTTGGAGACCTTCTCCACATTCTGCATCTTGGTCGTGGCAAGCTGGCCGATCTCTGCTGCCTGTGCACCTTCCCTGGATGCTTTTTCAGCATGGGTCATGACATCGTGAGACGTGCTTGCAATCTCTTCGATGGATGCAGAGATATCTGAGATATCCGTCGAAATCTTTTCCACATTTGTGAGCTGCAATTTTGAATTGTCAGCAGCTTTCTGGGACGAGACTGCAACCTGCTCGGTGGCTTTTGCAATTTCTTCTGTACTCTTGATGGTATCGTTGATCGTGGCATCAAGCTTGATCATTCCCTGCATCAGATCGGACAAGACAATCCTGATCGAATCAACTGCTGCGTTGTAATCTGCTTTAAGCCTGACCAGCGGATCGGCATCATCTATGCTCACCCGATACGTGAGATCCCCGGATGCAATTTTTGAGAGTGCCATCTGGAGTTCATCTGCACTCACGGTAAGGAGTTCAGCTTTTGCCCGTGCCTCGTCCATCATCTCTTTGATCTTCGTCTCCTGCTCACGCTGGGTCGTTATGTCATTATATACACAGACAATGGTCTGGAGAATCCCTTTTGGATCAACCATCGGGATACCGTACTGGCTGAGGATACGAACACCGGTCGGGAATTCAATTTTAATCTCCCCGAAGCTCCTTTTTTGTTCCTGGAGCACCTTTTTGAGCCCTTCGCCATGCTGTTCGAGGATCTTGAAATCTTTTGCACTCATTCCGAGAAGCCGTTCTCTGGCAAGACCGGTCAGAGAGATATAGGCATCATTCACCATGATGATCCTGAATTCGGTATTCATCAGCATGATAGGCATAGGATTCTGATTGACGATGATATCAGACCGCAGCTTGAGGAGAGCAACCTCATCCATCTTCTTTTGCAGGTCCTGCTGGCTCTTACGCTGGGCGGTGACCTCGTTGTAGACAAAAAGGAGGTTTGAGATGGTATTATTGCCATCAAGAACCGGCATTACGTACTGCTCGAGGATATGCGTGCCGCTGGGAAGCTCAACGGTAACTTCCCCAAATGCCCGTTGTTTCTTCTCGATGGCCACCTTTGCTCCTTCCCCTTTCTGCTCGAGAATTTTTACCTCCCGAAGACTCATGCCAATGACGCGTTCACGGGGAATGCCGCTCATTTTTGCATAGGCTGCATTTGCTTCAACCACGACAAAATTGGTATTGGTCATCAGCATGGGGATCGGGTTATGCTGGACAATGGTTTCTGCTGTCCTGTGCAGTTCAGTGATCTCATCCATCTGCCGGCGATCTTCAGTAACATCGTTATAGACAATCAGGATACTGGTCACGTTACCGCTGTTGTCAAAAATTGGAATACCATACTGCTGCAACCTTTTTGCACCGAGGGGAAATTCAACCAGAACTTCGCCTGCCACCCTCCTTTTCTCCTGGATTGCCTGCTTTAATCCTTCACCTGTCTGGTCCAGTATCTTGAAATCGCGCAGGGTCATCTTCAGCAGGTCAACGCGACTGATTCCACTTAATGAAGCATAGGCTTCATTTACCACGCGAATATGGAAATTCATATCCACAAGGATGATTGGCATCGGGTTTTGCTGGACAATCGTCTCGGACCGGTGCTTGAGCTGCTCAATTTCCTCGCTCTTTTTCTTCTGTGCCGTCGTGTCATAGTAGACAAAGAGCAAACTGGTGATCGTCTGGTCATTGCCCATAATCGGAATACAGTATTGTTCGAGAATGCGTGTACCGGAAGGCAATTCTACGATCACTTCGCCAAATGAGCGCCGTTTCTCCTGGAGTGCAATCTTTGCCCCCTCTCCCTTCTGGCTGACAATCTTGAAATTTTTAAGATTTGTCTTTAAGAGATCGCGTTCCCTGATGCCACTCATCTCAATATAGGCAGCATTTGCCTCAACGATTGAGAATCCGGGTGTGGTAAGGAGCATGGGGACGGGATTATTCCTGACCATCACGTCGAGTCGTTGCCTGAGCTCCGCGATCGTTTGTTCAGATTCTCTTATAGGTACAATCTCTTCTGAAGGATTGGCTGGTGTTGCTGGAGCTACCGCCCCGGTAAACAATGCTTTTCTCCCGGGTAGTTCAGTCATATCCATGCCCCCGTCAATAGTCCTGCATACATAATTTTTGTCATGGTAATATCCTGCCGTTCACTTTGTTGCCACATCCTCAAGCACTTTCTTCATATCGATCCAGATAATCAGGCCCGTACTCTTTTTGTCGGATCCATCGCCTTTTTGCTTGATGATCCCTTGTACGAAACTGGAGACTTCAGACGAGAGTCCTTCACCGAGGTGTTCGATATCGGTTTCTGCCACCTGGAGGACACTTGTTACGTCATCGACAATGATCCCGACATTACTCCCGGATGCCGCATCCGGTACCAGAACGATAATCTTCTGATTTTCCCGTATCTCCTGATGGGGTAATCCGAGCAGGGTATTGAGGTTCATGATGTTGGTGATCTCTCCTCGAAGATTAATTACTCCGGAAATATAAGGCGGTGCACGGGGAATGGGGGTGATTGGTATCATCTCAACAATTTCCCGCGCTAATTGTATATCGAGAGCATAGCGCTCACCCCCCAGTACAAATTCTACGACATCAACCGTTGGGGTCATATCTCACCGCAACCTGAACTGTTCCATTATCTTCTTCAGCCGGTTCGCCAGCTCAGCAAGCTCGGCAGATGCGCTGGCGATCTCTTCTGTTGACGCACTGGTCTCCTGTGCAAGTGCCGCCATATCCTCCATCCGTCCCTGGTTCTCGCGGGTAATAACACTGGATTTCTCCATTCCGTGAACCACACGGGTCGTTGCTTCTGCCTGGTTCTCGGTCGCTTTGGTGATCTCTTTTACGCCCTGAGCAACTACATTCGACTCAGCAATAATCCGGTTTAAGGCTTCGATCGTCTTGTTTACGCTCTCAATTCCTGCCTGTATCTCCTTGTAGGAACTTTTTATCGCAGCCGCGGTTTTATCGCTGTTGTTCTGGATGGAGCTGATAAGCGTCTCGATATGGTTTGTTGCGGTTTTTGATTCGCCGGCAAGGTTGCGGACTTCGCCCGCGACTACAGCAAAACCGCGCCCGTGTTCACCAGCCCGTGCAGCCTCGATCGCTGCATTGAGCGCAAGAAGGTTTGTCTGGCTGGAGATATCAGCGATCATCTTCACGATATTTGAGATCTCTTTCATCCGATCGTTGAGTGCGGTGATCTCACTTACACTTTCCCCGGCGATCTTCTCAACCATCGTCATCTTGGCAGTTGCAACCTTGCCCAGTTCGGATGCCTTATTCCCTTCCATCGCTGCCTTCTGGGCATGACTCAGGAGATCCTGCGATGTGCTGGCAATTTCCTCAATGGAAGCGGAGAGGTCGGAGACCTCTTTTCCAACCTTTTCTAACTCGTCAAGCTGCTTTTTTGCACCATCGGCTGATCTCTGCGTTCCCACAGCAACCTGTTCGGTTGATTTGGAGATTTCCGTGGTGCCCCGGCTGGTATCCTGTGTGGTCACTTCAATCTGTTTTACTGATTTTTCCAGTTCCCCGATAACCTTCTTGATTGAATCAACGGATACGTTGTAATCTTTTTTCAGCTTGATTAACGGATCTCCCTCAACGAGAGGGATATGGAACGTAAGATCCCCTTGTGCAATTCGTTCAAGTCCGCTTTCCAGGACTGCGGCACTTGCTGAGAGCGCTTCGGCTTTCTTCTGCGTTTCCTCCATCAACTGCCTGACTTCTTTTTCTTTCTTACGCCGTTCAGTGATATCATTGAACACAATCAGCAAGCTTTCAACATTACCGTCGGTATCAAGAAGGGGGATATAGTACCATTCAAGAACGAAAATACCCTGGGGGAATTCTATCGTTGATTCCCCCTGGCTGCGTTTCCGGGATTTTATTGTTCCCTCTACGGTATCTCCCTTGTTCTTGAGGTACTTGAAGTCCTTCATCGAAAGGGATGATGCTTTTTCTTGGGAATAGCCCGTGAATTCTAAAAACGCCTGGTTAGAGATTTTCACATTCAGTTCGGTATCGATCGTGAAAAGGGGAAACGGATTTTCCTGAATGATCCGGTCCACCTGCTGCTCCACCTTTTTTACTGCATCGATCTTCCGGTGGAGCTCCGTGTGGTCGATCCAGATATAGAAAGCACCGTCCACTTCCCCGTTTTTAGTAAGAATGGGGATGGCGTTGAGCGTCAGGTATTTCTTAACCCCGTCAGGGAATGTGACAAGACAATCGGTGATCGCAAGTTTCTTTGTCTCAAAACAGGCGTAGAAGTGCTCCCCGGAAAGAATAGTAATAGCAAAATCATTGAGTTTCTTTTTTAACAGTTCTTCACGGGTACCACGCCAGACTGTTTCATAGGCTTTGTTGATATGGATCCTGGTCTTGTCCTTTCTCAATATGGCAATCGCCATAGGATTGTATTGGATCATCACGTCAGCTCGATGCTTTAACTCCTTTGCCACTGCAGCCTTTTCGAGCGTCTGGTTCAGCATCTGTGCGACTGCTTTTAATTCAGGACCTACCTTACTCTCATCGATACGGGCAGAGAAATTCCCTTCACTGGTTTTCTGTAATGTATTTTCTAGCTCGTTTAGTTCCATCTCATAACCTCTTCTGCAATGGTTTTATACGCAATTCCGGCACTGCTGTCAGGTGCAATATGAGAAATCGGCATACCGCGTTTCTGGGCTTCGTACACTGCGGTGGAGTATGGGACGGTATACACACTGGGAAATCTGCGCTTTATCTGGTTGAGCATCGAAAGCAGCCGTGTATGTTCCTGTTTTTGCTCTTCTGCAGCCTTCAGCTCATCAGGAGAAGGTTCAGGTGGTTTGTTAAAAATGTTCCGAATCCGGGTAAAAAGACCTTTTCCCTCTTCTTTTTCAGGTTGTGAACCTGCCTGGAGTAACCCCTCGCCCCAGCGGCTGACAATTGCCATGTCCGGCCGGATTTCTTTACCCAGGCCCTCTTTAATATCAGAGAATATAGTCGAGAGTGTCGTAACCCCATTGAGCGCAAACGATCCCGAATCGAGAGTCACTACGACATGATCCGCTGCAAAGAGTCCGTTGATCACAAACTGACCTAAGCTCGGTGGAGTGTCAATGAAGACATAAGAATACTGGTTATTGACATTCGCGAGCGCTTCTTTTAGCACCCCGGCGGGGAATTTCGCGTGATAGAGATAGGGTTCCGCACCGACAAGATCAAGGTGTGCAGGTGCGAGATCAATACCGGAAGCAGTTTTTATAATGATATCAAGCATCCTGACTTTAGGAAAATCATCAATCCCACTCATAAACACCTGATACATATTTTTGCCGGAAGCAGCACTGGGGTCGACACCGAGCCCGGCGGTTGCATTCGCCTGAGGATCGCAATCAATAACCAGCACCTTTCTCCCGGCCTTATGGCAAAAGCCGGCAATATTCAGGCAGGAGGTTGTCTTGCCAGTACCTCCTTTATGGTGAGAAAAAGTAATGATTGTAATTATACCACCTTATATAATTTTTTTATTTATGTGTTATCCTATAATAACTATCGTCTATTGTATAGATTGGCTCTGTCATTTTCCAAGAAAATGGTAAGACCTATCGCAAATCCGGCACATAACTTTTGATTATGTTTAAAAAACCCGAAATATGCAGGGGTTGGATTCAGGGCACATTGGTTTCATGGAGGTTTTTTATTGCATCATGTCCAGTATTGTATGTGGACTCCGGTGATGTTCTTGCCCTTTTTGCGGGCATGGCTATCGTGATCATTGTGGCAATAATGGCAAACCCCCAGTACTTGTCGGGATTGCAGAATTCACCTGAAAGGCCGCTGAATCCCGTTCCTCCCAGAATATCCTGAATGGATTCCTGTCATAACGCCAGAAATGGAAAAACCCGATGTCCCCCCTTACCGCATTTTCTATACCGACAAACCCTTTAGCTACCCGGTGTATAAACTCCCCGAAAACATGGAAACGACCGGAGCCTCTGAAACACCCCGCCAGACACAGGAGTGGGTGCCGTTTGCTGTTATTGAAAATACCCGGGGGGGTCTGACCCGGGTTTTTTCTGTACCCTATCCAATCTGGGTGATTAATACCACGGTTGTTGCAGAAAACCAGCCTCAGTATGCAAACTTTCGCATGGCCCTCTGTTATGCAGACACCGGAGGTATCATTAAGGAAGAAGAGATCGTGAAACCGGGTACGTCGTACAGAATAGTCCGGACAGCAAATACCAGTATGTACATGATTATCAGCGTCAGGAATATCGATTTGTATCACATACGTCTCGAGACTCCGAGAGAATATTACGATGCCTATCGTCCGGACTGATTTTTTATGAAAATAGGGACTCGGCAGAATTCCTTTTCTATACTCTGTGATACAAAGCACTGGTACAATAAAGGAGGGGACAGTGCCTGTCTTCTCCACCGCCCCTCCGCTTGCGATGGTGCCGAAGTACCTGTTCGGCTTTCTCCTCTATCATTGAGGTGCTATTTTCCCATCACCTGATAAAACACAATTCTCCTGAATCGTTTTTTGAATTAATCCATTCATTATCCCGGATAGTTCTTCACGGGAGATGTTTTTCCCATATGCTCTAACACTATTACCGAAGACATTGTTCCCGGATCCGGCGATTGTGAAAGGGTATAGCGATTAGGCCGGATATTTCAGCAGTGGACCAGAGCTTAAAAAATGTAGATGCTATTTTCGTTCGCACCAGAGAATTTACAACGCCACGCGTTCCGGGACGTTGTTTGACCGGACGCGCGTTATGTTAAACCCATCAGTGTGCAGGTGTGGGAATAGATTGGGGGGATTCTGGTTCTTTTTTTTTCACCATGGGTAAGAATGATGGAACAGAACCTGCAAAAAACCACGGTTGCCTGTCAT
>PDVJ01000777.1_pt1 | contig 10838 bp, 11 predicted proteins | sample 1369811 | NCBI WGS metagenome assembly PDVJ01 (sample SAMN07795376, study PRJNA414565) | Alkali sediment metagenome, whole genome shotgun sequencing project. | reverse complement strand
TCGTTCATCGCGGCATTCTCGACCGGCACCAGTTCCTCGAGCAGGTCGCGCGCGATGACGAAGCCACCGACGTGCTGCGACAGGTGCCGCGGGAAGCCGAGCAGCGCCTGCGCGAGCGTAATCACGCGCGCCAGAACCGGGCTCCCGGGGTCGAGGCCCGCCTCGCGCACACGCTCCGTGTCGATGCGCGAGCCGTCCCACCACTGCATGGAGCGGGCGAGCGCGTTGACCTGCAGCGGGTCCAGCCCGAGCGCTCTTGCCACGTCGCGGAGCGCACTGCGCGGCCGGTAGCAGATCACCGTGGCCGTGAGCGCCGCGCGCTGCCGGCCGTACTTCGCGTAGATGTACTGGATCACCTCCTCGCGCCGCTCGTGCTCGAAGTCCACGTCGATGTCGGGCGGCTCGTTGCGCTCGCGCGAGATGAAGCGCTCGAAGAGCAGCGACATCCGCGCCGGGTCCACCTCGGTGACGCCGAGGCAGAAGCACACCGCGGAATTGGCGGCGGACCCGCGTCCCTGGCACAGGATGCCGCGCGACCTGGCGTAGTTGACGATGTCATGCACGGTGAGGAAATACGCCTCGTAGCGCAGTTCCTCGATCAGCGCGAGCTCGTGCCCGATGATCTTCGCCGCCGCTGTCGGCACGCCTTGCGGCCAGCGGCGCCGGCATCCCTCCTCCGTCAGCTTGCGCAGCCAGCTCGAGGCCGTCTCGCCATCGGGCACGATCTCGCGCGGATATTCGTAGCGCAACTCGTCGAGCGAGAAGCTGCAGCGCGACGCGACGTCGAGCGTCGCGGCGAGGAGCTCCGGAGGATACAGATCCTCGAGTCGCTGCAGCGGCCGCAGGTGCCGCTCGCCGTTTGCGTGCAGCGCGTAGCCTGCGCGATCCACCGTGGTCCCGAGGCGCGTGGCCGTGAGCACGTCCTGCAGCGCGCGCCGGCCGCGCACGTGCATGTGCACGTCGCCTGCCGCGGCAAGTGGCAGGTCGAGCGAACGGCCGAGCTCCTGCAGCGTCGCGAGCCGGCGGCGATCCTGCCCGGTCGTGAGCAGCTCGACCGCGATCCACAGCCGGCCGGGAAAGATCCCGGCGAGCCATGTGGCCTCCGCGGGATCGGGGCGGGTCGAGGGAAGCCAGAGAGCCAGAAGACCGGACTGCAGGCTGCGGGCCGCGGGCTGTGGGTCGGAGGTGTCGCCCTTGCCTGCGGCGCACAGCCCATGGTCCATCGCCTCAACGTCCCGCCGCTCCAGCCGGTACTGCCCCTTCGGCGCCGCCCGTCGTGCCCGCGTAATCAGCCGGCAGAGCTGACCATAACCTTGCCGGTCGGTGGCCAGCAGCACGCAACGCAGGCCATCGACGAGACGGAACTCGCTGCCGATCAGGATCCCGAGGCCCCTCGCCTTCGCCGCGACGTGTGCACGCACGGCACCGGCGACGGAACACTCGTCGGTGATCGCGAGTGCCTCGTAACCGAGCGTGGCGGCGCGCTCGACGAGTTCCTCCGGGTGCGATGCACCGCGCAGGAAGCTGAAATTGGTGAGGCAATGCAGCTCGGCGTAACCCATGCCCGTTCAGCCGAACACGCCATGCAGGAACCAGCAGCCCTGCGCATGTCGCTCGCGAAACACCCACAGGCGCATGCCACCCGCGGTGCGCGCCACGTAGTAGTCGCGCCGCACGTCACGACCGTCCCACCAGCCCGACTCGATGCGCTCCGGACCTTCCTCGAATTCGAGCTTGCCCTCGTAGCGAGGGCACTCCCGCCCGTCGAGCGGGCAGGGCTCCGCGAGCAGCCACAGCGGGCGCAGCGGGACATTCCCGCGGAGGGCGGCATGTTCCTTGCCGTTCTTCGCCATGGGAAGCGAGGACCGGAAGCAGGAATGTGCCATGCCCGGGAGAACCTCTTCCATTTTCCAGGCTGCCTCAGGGCGATGCTCGTGCACCAGCTGCATTCCGTACACCGCGTCCGTGCCGAGCCGCGCGCGCAGGCGCTCGACGAGCTGCGACAAGCCGGTCGAGCGGCCCTGGGCACGTGCAAAGAGGTCGCCGGCCTCCTCGTTCGCCTCCACCAGCGGGCCGCTCCGCAAGCGGAGCGCGAGTACGGGTCCAGGCAACTCCGTGCATGCAAGCCGCTCGCGCAGCAGTGCGGCGATCCGTCCCGGCTGCGCCGTGGGCTGCGCGAGGCGAAGGCTCACGCGTGTCGGCGGCACATCGCGGTGCCGCAGCGCGAAGTCGATCGCGTCCACCCCACAACACCTGAGCCGGAGGAACGAGCACAGTTCATCCACCAGCGGCTCGGCAACCCGGCCAAGGCGTTCCGCGTCGGAGATCTCGGGCTCGAGGTCGCGCCGCACCGAGTAGCGCTCCCGCGGCACGAAAGCGCCACGTGGATCGGGTACGCGCCCGACGGCGCGATCGAGCGCACGCAGCATCTGCGGTGCGAACCGGCGGGCGAATCCGTCGCGCGGCAGCTTCAGGCAATCGCCGAGGGTACGCACCCCCATCGCAGCGAGCGACTCCAGGGGCTTTTCCGGCCAGCGCGCACAGCAGAGCGGCAGCCGCGCAAGGCGGCTCGCGAGTCCATCCCTGTTGCGCAGGGCGACCTGCTGGCCGGCACGCGCGAACCAGAGCGAGGCCAGCGGAGTGGGCGCGAGCGCGAGCTGCGGCTCGACGCCCATGGATTGCAGCCGCTCACGCACCTGGACGAGGAAACGTCGCACGCCGCCGAACAGCCTGAGACTGCCGCGCACTTCGAGCAGCACCGCGTCGGGTGGCTCGAGCACGACGCGCGGCGTGAACCCGATTGCACGCATTGCCACGGACTCGAGCAGCGCGCGTTCGGCCAGTGCGTCGCGCGTCATCACGTGCAGGCCCGGCAGCAGCGCGAGGGCCGAGTTGAGCGCCATGCCGCACGTGATGCCGGCCCCGATGGCAGCGGCATCGCATGCGCAGACCACCTTGCCGGCGCCTTCCAGGTTCACGACCACGGTGGCGGTGCCGGGGTCGTGCCCGGCGACGTGCTGCGCAATCGTCATGCGCCGGCGCAGCGACTCGAGCATGTAGTGCGGCAGATGGATCGCGAGCCAGAGCTCATCACTCGTCGCAGCCGCACCGACCGGCTTGCCTGAACCGCGCCCGCTGCCGGCTGCTGGCCGCAGCCTCGGCCGGTTCCGCACCGTTGCGCGAGACGGCTCGGCTCCGGGCGTGGCCCGACGTTTTCTGGGCAGCGGCATGGTCAGTGTGCGGCCGCCTGCGCCGCGGGGTCGAGCCAGCCGAGCTGCACGGTCGCCGCCTGCCCGCCGCGGCTCTTCAAGATGCGCACTACGAGGCCCTTGCGGCTGGATTCGAGCGCGATGCGCAGCACCGCGGGTGACGGCTCATTGCCATCTGCCAGCCTGCGGAAGATCACCGCCATGCAGCGCGACTGCTCTGCCGCGAGTTGCAGGCGGCGCAGCCCCCGGCGATCGCGAAACTCCGCCCAGCCGAGCACGGCACTGCAGGCGCCCGAGCGCAGCGCCTGTTCCATTGCCCACTCCGCCGGCTGTGCGCGCACGAGCAGCAGGCGGCGCACGTCGATGCCGCATGCGGCGAGCGCGGGCGCATAGGGCTGGTAGGGCGGCGCGACCCAGGCGAGCCAGCCCTCCCCGTGATCATCGTGGCTCAACGCGGCAAGTGCTGGCATGAGCAGGCTTACTTCGCCCACGCCGTAACGATCGGTGAGGACCTCGATCAGTCCTTGCGATGGCCAGCCGCCGCCAGGCAGGCAACGATCGAGCGCCACGTAGCCCGTGGGCCGACCCGCGGGCTGCGACGTCGCTCCGCCCTGCTCCCGCGCGCGCCAGAGACCGGGATGACGCAACAACTCGTCGAAGGAAGACATGGGCAGAGGAACCGCTGACTACGATCCGCTTTCTTCACGCCCTGCCCGCCTCCTGCCTGACCACCCCGACCACCACGCCCTCGATGATCAGCGACTCTTGCTTGAGGTCGACGCGCAGCGGTTCGAAGTCCAGGTTCTCGGGCAGCAGCCACACGACCGTGCCCTCCTGGCGATAGCGTTTCACGGTCACCTCGTTCTCGAGTCGCGCCACGACGATCTGGCGGTTGCGCACCTCGGGCGTACGATGAACGGCAACGAGGTCGCCATCGAGAATGCCGGCGTTCTTCATGCTCATGCCGCGCACCTTGAGCAGGTAGTGCGGCCGCGGCTGGAAGAGCTGCGGGTCGATCTGGTAGTGCGCCTCGATGTTTTCCTCGGCGAGGATGGGACGGCCGGCGGCGACCCGCCCGATGAGCGGCAGGCCGAGTTGTTCGCGCAAGGAGTCGCGGAGCAGGATGCCGCGCGAGGTGCCCGGCCGCAGGTCGAGGACGCCCTTGCGCTGCAGGGCTCGCAGGTGATCCTCGGCCGCATTGGCCGACTTGAAGCCGAGCGCCTCGGCGATTTCGGCCCGGGTGGGTGGCATGCCCTGCTGGTCCATGGCGTCCTGGATGAAACGCAGGACCTGTCGCTGGCGCGGGGTGAGATCATCCATGGCGGCTCCTGTACACATAAACAGAAGCTGTTTTTATATACAGTACTCATCGCTATTGCAAGCGCCCCGCGAGATCCTGTCGACGCGCGCCCGGCCACTCGAACCTTGCGATCCGCCGGCCGCACACTTCTGGACCGTGCTCCGCAGGCGCTTGCGCCCTTCGCGCAACACCCCCGGTCCGTGAAACACCCCCGCCACAGCAGAAGGTGTTGCGCAATTCACGCTTTCACATCAACTACGGATCGGGTAGCATCACCGGGCGTGACTGATGAACTTGGACCCTCAAGTCCGGGTGATTTCAGTCAGCCCGCTTAATTCAGACTCACTCACACCAACCGTCAAGGAAAGAAATCCAATGAAGAGCACCATCGCCAAGATCCTCGTCGCCACCGCCGCCGCCGCCGCCCTGGCTGGCTGCGTCAGCGAGAGCAAGTTCAACGAGCACGTCGCTTCGGCCGACGCCGCCATCAAGGCTGCCGCCCAGGAAGCCGCTGCCGCCAAGGCCGCTGCCGACTCCGCTGGCGCCGCTGCCGCGAGCGCCTCGAGCGCTGCCAGCTCGGCCCAGAGCGCTGCGAACCAGGCGCTGCAGGCTGCCAAGGCCGCGCAGGCCTGCTGCGATGCGAACAGCGAGAAGATCGATCGCGCGTTCCAGAAGTCGATGGGCAAGTAACCGCCCGGCGGTTTACTCGCAAGTCGAAAGAGACGCCGCGGCAATACCGCGGCGTTTTCTTTTGGAGAGGCTGTTGACGCGATCGCTGCGCTGCTACTGACGCGCGGCGCGCACTGGCCTCGAAAGCGGAACCGGCACGCCGGTGGCCTGCAGGAATGCGCGCTCGGCCCCGGCCCAGTCGACCTCGACGTTGTGCCCTGAGACCGCGGCATTGATGAGGGCGGTCATCTCGGCGGGATCGCCGTGAACCGGGTTGTTGGAGCCCTCGAGCGGCGCATGGCGCTCCACGTACAGCATGCCCCGCTGCCAGCCAACCTTCGTGGTCTGGTCGATCAGATTGACCTTGGTATTGATCACGACCGCGCCGAACAGTTCCTCGACGTCCTCGGGGTACATGCGGATGCAGCCGTGGGTCACCTGCATGCCGACACCAGCGGGCTTGTTCGTGCCGTGAATGAGATACGCGCCACCGGGAATGCCGAGCCGCATCTTGTACTCGCCGAGCGGATTGTCCGGCCCCGGCGGCACGACCATCGGCAACGGATCGCCGCGCGCCTCATGCTCCTTGCGCACGGACTCCGGCGGATACCAGTTCGGTCGCTTCTCCTTGGTGACGATCTTCGTCACGCCGATCGGCGTGTTCCAGTCCATCTTGGCCGTGCTGATCGGGTACGTGCGCACCTTGCGCGGCTCGCCCGGCCTGGCCGGCGGGAAGTAATACATCCGGTGTTCCGGCAGGTTGACGACGATGCCTTCACGCGGCGCTGACGGAATGATGTAGCGCGACGGAATCAGGACCTCGGTGCCCTCGCCCGGCAGCCACGGATCGACGCCCGGATTTGCGGCCAGGATCTCCTCGTAGCCCACACCGTTGCGACGGGCAACGTCGAAAAGCGTGTCCTCGTGCGCGGCCAGCTCGCTCGTGTTCGAGCCGATGACGTTGTCGCCATTCAACGGCAGCAGGTACTCCGCCCCCGACGCGGCAACCGCGACCAGCAGCACCGTTGCTGCGACGACCATTCGGCCTGCCCTGATCAATGCACGTACCATCTGCTGCAACCCCGCCTGCCTGTGGCGCATTCTAACGAGAGTCGAGGGGCCGCGTTGACCGTAAGTGGTGCGACCAGTAGCCTTCGCGGCGCAAGAGGGGGTCCAATGGCCTATAAGCTCACCATCGAACTGTCCGATCGCGACCTGAAGCACTTCCGCCGGGAACTGCGCCGTGCCCGCGAGTCGGTCGGCATTGCGGACGACGAGGAGATCCTGGGAGCGGCGGCTGATCTGGTGGGGTCCCTGCGCCGCACGGAACTCCCGGATTTCGTCACGGCCCGGCTCGAGAAGCTCGAGTTGTTGCTGGCGATGATGGGCGACGCCGACTGGGAACTCGACGAGCAGGAGCGAAGCCCGGTGCTGTCGGCGCTGGCCTACCTCTGCGATCCCGAGGACATAATCCCGGACAACATCCCCGGCATCGGGCTGCTCGACGATGCGGTGATGATCGAACTCGCCTTCCGCGAACTGCGCCACGAGATCGACGCCTACGAGGATTTCTGTCGCTACCGCAAGTCGTTGCCGCGCAAGGCGATCCTCAAGCGCGATGCGGCGATGCTCGCCGCACGGCTCGACCGCCGACGAACGCAGCTGATGGCAAGGATGCGCCGGCGCAGGAGCGGCAAGCGCACGCGCGGCAAGTCGTAGGACGATTCAGCCCGGCGACCGCGCGGGCGCTTCGGCGGCGCTCACGCGGGCCATCAGGTCGCTGATCTGATCCGGCACACCCTTGCGGGCCTCCGTGATGGCAACGCGGATCGCACTGGCAAAGGCGGTCCGGCTCGCTCCGCCATGACTCTTGATCACGACGCCCGCGAGACCAACCATGCTCGCGCCGTTGTAGGCGCTGGGATCGAGCCGGCTCTTGAGCGCCTTGAGCGACGGCGCGGCGGCGAGGCCGCCGATCTTGCGCAACGGGCTGCGCGTGAACTCCTCGCGCATGACCTGGCCGATGAAGTGCGCGAGGCCCTCCATGGTCTTCAGGGCCACGTTGCCCGCGAAGCCATCCGTCACGACGACGTCCACGTCGCCGGAGAAGATGTCGTCGCCTTCGACGAAGCCGGTGTAGTTGATGGGGGCAGCGGCCAGCCGTCGATGCGCCTCGCGGATCTCCGCCGTACCCTTGATGTCTTCCTCACCAATGTTGAGAAGCGCCACGCGCGGGCGGTCGATGCCGTGCAGGTCGGTCGCGATGACCGAGCCCATGGCCGCGAACTGGACGAGGTTATCGGCGCTGCAGTCCGGGTTTGCGCCGAGGTCGAGCATGACCGTGTGCCCGTGCGCGGCTGGCACTGCCGAGACGATGGCGGGCCGGTCGATGCCCGGGATCATGCCGAGCACGAAACGCGCCGTGGCGAGCAACGCGCCGGTGTTGCCGGCCGAAACGCAGGCCGCCGCCTCACCCTTCTTCACGAGGTTGATGGCGACGCGCATCGACGAGTCCTTCTTGCGCCGGACCGCATCCTGGGGCCGTTCGTCCATGCCGACGACTTCGCTCGCCTCCATGATCGAGCAACGGGCCGGCAACGGCACGCCGGCCAGCGCACGCAGGGCGTCACCACGGCCTACGAGCACGAGGTGCAGGTCCGGCGTCGCTGCAAGGACGTCGAGCGCCGCGGGAACGGCGACTTCTGCGCCGTGGTCGCCACTCATCGCGTCCACGGCGATGACGAGCCCGGCGGTCATGCGCGGGCGCGGGGGACCGGGACTACTCCTGGCCTTCGTCGGCCACTGGCTTCTCGATCACCTTCTTGCCGCGGTAGAAGCCGTCCGGCGTGATGCGGTGGCGAAGGTGCGTTTCGCCGCTCGTGCGGTCGATCGACAGCGCGGGCCTGGCGAGACCGTCGTGCGAACGGTGCATGCCCCGCTTCGAGGGCGACTTACGGCTCTTCTGGACTGCCATGATCTTTCTCCTGTCGCGGGTCAGCGCTCGGTCTTGTCGAGCAGCTCCCGCAGGTTCGCAAAGGGCTTCTGCTTTTCCTCCACCATCCCATCCTGCTCGATGGTGGCGACGGGTGCCGCTGCATCCATGCACCCGTCGTCGTCGTGCATCGGCACCAGTGGCATGCCGAGCAGCAACTGTTCCTCCACCAGCTCCGTCACGGACAGGCGTTCGGCATCGCCGAGCACCGGCTCGAAACCGCCGGGGACTTCCTCCCTGTCGTCCGACACCACGATCAGCAGCGCAGTCTCGTCCAGAAGGCATTCGCACGGGCGAAGGCACCGCTGGCAGCGCAGCATCACGCTACCCTCGACACTTACCTCGACGGTCGTCCGTTTCTCGAACGTGCCGAACGTAAGCCGTGCCTCTGCACGCGTGCCCTCGAGCGCACCCGCTTCCACCAGCCGCGGTAACCGACCCAGGTCGAAGCCGCGCTCCAGCGTAGCGGACCGACCGGCCAGCTCGACTGCGTTGACGAGATCGGACCGGGCTGCCGGCATGGGGCGCGTATAATAGGGACCCTCCTTCCCCGTGTCAAAACGTAGCGAGCTTAAACCCTTGTTTTTCAAGGACCAGAGCGGCGCGTCCCAGGCGTGATCGTCGTGTCCCACCCCCGCCTCATCCTGGCCTCGACCTCGAGGTACCGCCGCACGCTGCTCGAGCGCCTGGGCGTTCAGTTCGAATGTGCCGCGCCGCAGGTCGACGAGGCGGCGCTGCAGGGCGAAGCGCCGCAGGCGCTGGCCGAGCGGCTCGCGCGGCAAAAATCCGAAGCCGTCGCCGCGGCCTATCCCGGCGCGGTCGTCATTGGCTCGGACCAGGTCGCGGTGCGGGGCGCGGAGACGCTCGGCAAGCCCGGCAGCATCGAGCGCTGCATTCAGCAGCTTTCCCGGTCTTCGGGCCGGGACGTCGAGTTCCTGACGGCAGTGTTCGTGCTGGACTCCGCCGCTGGCCGCAGCGAGGCGCACGTCGATCGCACGGTCGTGCGGTTTCGCAGCCTTACGGAGGCCGAGATCGAGCGCTACGTGTCCATGGACTCACCGCTCGATTGCGCGGGCGGGTTCAAGGCGGAGTCGCTCGGCATCGCACTCTTTGAGCGGATCGAGTCTGCAGACCCGACCGGGCTCACCGGCCTGCCGCTGATCTGGCTCTGCGGCGCGCTGCGCCGCGCGGGGATCCCGGTGCCTTGACGAGCGCGTCCAGCACGACCCGCAGGTCCTCCCCGAGCGGCGCGCTCACCTGCAGCGGTTCGTGGGTACCGGGCCGGTTCATGCCGATCGACGCTGCGTGCAGGAACATGCGGTCAAGCCCGTACTGGCGCAGCACGACGTTCTTTTCGCGGTCGCCGTATTTTTCGTCCCCCGCCACGGGATGCCCGGCGTACGCCGCGTGCACCCGGATCTGGTGCGTCTTGCCGGTGTCGATGGCGACCTCCATCAGCGAGGCCACGTTGCCAAAGAACTGGACCGGCCGGAATGTACTCACCGCCATCTGGCCGTGTCCGCGCACGGCGACGTGGCGCTCGCCGCCGCGTCGCTCGCCGGTCGCCAGCGCCAGCTCGATCCGCTTGTGGCCCAGGTTCCACGTGCCGCATACCAGCGCGAGGTACAGCTTCTGCATCGTGCCTTCGCGCAACTGGGCATGCAGGTCGCGGAGCGCGGCCCGACGCTTGGCCACGACCAGACAACCGCTCGTTTCCCGGTCCAGCCGATGCACCAGGTCCAGTTCCGCGAGTTCCGGCCTGGCGGACCTCAGGGCCTCGATGACGCCGTGCGACGTTCCGCTGCCACCATGGACCGCGATGCCTGCGGGCTTGTTCAGGACCAGCAGGTCCTTGTCCTCGTAGACGATGGCGGCGGTGAGCAGGTCCTGGAGTGACTGGCTGGCCGGCCGTGAACCCGCGGTCGCGGCCGGGTCGGGTCGCCGAACGGGAGGCAGCCGAATCCGGTCGCCGGCCGTCACACGCTGATCAGGCTTCGCGCGCTTGCTGTTGACCCGTACCTCACCCTTGCGCAGCAGGCGGTAGATGTGGGTCCTCGGTACGCCCTTGAGCACCCGGACCAGGAAATTGTCGAGGCGCTGCGTCGACATACTGCACGCCCGGGCCATGCGCACCGGCGGGCTCTTCGGCCACATGCTTCGGGTTCTCGTAAGCCATTGATTTTCCGACCTTCGCTTGCTAGAGTCCGGCACAGAAGCGCTGTCGGACCGCCATTGCGGCCGGATTTGCGCCGATTCCGCGTGACGCTGTAGGCCGAACGGCTTGCGGCGCGCGCATCTTAGTTGGTTCTGATACGTCAGACCATCGCACTGCCGTGAACACGCGCAGGTACCCCGGCCCCGGCGGGCGGCGGACCAGCGCGGAAACCGGCGGGCTCGATGCCAGACAACCAGGATTCGGTCCAACGCCTGCGTTCCCTTTCGAAGGCAGGCGCCACAAATGACAGCCGCATGACACTACAAGCCGCTGCCAGACCTCTCCGCAAGGCCACGGCACCACCCGTCCGGGCGTTCACGGTCCCAAGCTCGTATTCAGCGAGGACCGATGAAGAGAATGCTCGTCAACGCAACCCAGGAAGAGGAGTTGCGCGTTGCGCTGGTGGATGGCCAGCGGATCTATGACCTCGATATCGAAATTCCCTCCCGGGAA
>PDVJ01000775.1_pt1 | contig 10840 bp, 11 predicted proteins | sample 1369811 | NCBI WGS metagenome assembly PDVJ01 (sample SAMN07795376, study PRJNA414565) | Alkali sediment metagenome, whole genome shotgun sequencing project. | reverse complement strand
ATCGAGTGGGAGGGTCAAAGACGATCAAGGTCGATGTCAGGCTGATCACCGCCACCAATAAAGATTTGGGCGAACTGATCAAAAAAGGAGGTTTTCGTGAGGATCTCTATTATCGAATTAATGTTGTCCCCATCGTGATTCCCCCTCTCAGGGAACGAAAAGAAGATATCCCCATACTCATCGATCATTTTTTGGATAAATTCAATGCTGAAAATAATAAAAATGTAAAGGGGATCCATCAAGACGTCTTAGAATTAATGATGAAATATGAATGGCCTGGAAATGTACGGGAATTAGAAAATTTAATCGAGCGTGTCATTGCCTTGACAACCAAGGAATATATTCAGCTGAATGAATTACCTTTTTCTTTCAAAAACATTCCTAAAGCGAATGGGCTAAAAGAATCCGTTTTAGACGGTAAAGTTTCTTTCCTCCAGGCGGAAGAAGAGTTTGAAAGAGATGTCATCATCAATGCTTTAAAGAGAACCAATTATATTCAATCCCACGCAGCGGAAGTCCTTGGAATTAGCCGGCGAATATTAAAATATAAAATGGACAAATTAAGGATTAGTCAGAATAGGATCAAAGATACTTAAATCATGACAAAATTGTTAATGGACGTTCAATTTTGAAAAAGATTAGTTTACCCCACACCATGTATAAAGAATTTTCCTGGTTTCGATAAATTTTCTCGTTAAATATCATATAGTTATTAATTTATTGAAATATTTCCACTTCCATCCGGATGGCAAACTTTTTGCTAAGTCATATATTAGCCTGGATGATACCTTGGATTTGGAAGGGGTGGAAATGGAAACAAAAATCAATGCACCGAATATACTCGTCGTCGATGACGAAATTGGCCCAAGAGAATCTTTAAGAATGATATTAAAACCAAACCATAACGTCTATACAGCTGAAAATGGGCATATCGCCATTCAGATGGTTCAACAGATTAAAATGGACGTGGTGACCTTGGACCTGAAGATGCCTGGACTCTCGGGGATTGAAGCCCTCAAAGAAATTAGAGTCATCGATCCAGATGTGATGGTTATCATCATCACAGGATACGGCACTTTAAAGAGTGCGATCGAGGCCATTCGATATGGAGTCTTTGACTATATTCCCAAGCCTTTCAATGTCCCTGAAATCCTCTCCATTATTGATAAATCCGTCCAGCGACGTAAATTAAATCTTAAAGTGAAAGGACTTCTCAACACCTGTTTCAATCAACCCTCTCTGAAGGAACCCACCGTGGATTCTGATTTTATTCTACAGAAAGAGATCAAAGAGGTGACCGGATACCGATGGGGAGATGTCCACCTTCCAGAGGATGGACAAAATTGCCTGGAGTTTGCGAAAGTTCTTGCCTATACCCTGGAAGAAAAGGATCCTTATACGTCGGGCCATTCTGAGAGAGTGTGTTACTACTCCGATTTTATTTCCAAACACCTCCCCTTCTCACCGAAAGAACGAAGTGAGCTTCAGATCGCCGCTTATCTCCATGATATCGGAAAGATAGGGATTAGCAATCGGTTCATCAATAAAAAAGGAGCCCTGAGCTCAACCGATTGGGCCATCATCAAGCAGCACACCAAAAAATCAATTGAACTATTAATTCCTCTCAACCTCTCCCCGAACATCCTCGCCTATGTTCAACACCACCACGAGCGTTATGACGGGGCGGGGTATCCGGACGGCTTGACAGGAGAACAAATTCCCTTGGGGGCAAGAATTATTGCTATCTCCGACTCCTATGACAGCATGACCTCAGACCGCCCCTATCGAAAACCCCTTACCAATGGAGATGCGAAAGAAGAATTGATCAAGAATGCTGGAAAACAATTTGACCCTAATATCGTTTCTGTTTTTTTAGAGGTTTTGAAAGAAATGGAGGAGGTCTTCCTAGTCAAGGATCACTTCAGGGCCTCCTCGGTGTCATATTAACATCTTCAGGGAGAAGTGAATGAACCAGGTCATCCGTTGTAAAAATTGTGATGAAATTTTCATGAAGACCCCATTTGACCAATTTCCGGAATATAAAGGTGACCCCGACCGCTCTCCTGAGAATATCCGAAGCATCGAACGAGATGACTTCCAAGACTTTTTAATCCATCATCAGGGGCACCAACTCGAAAATTTAAAAATCATCGAAGACTCTTTCGTCAGCGAAAAGCCCTATTTCGAACCGCTCAAAACTTCTTTTTTGAAAGCGACGAACGGAAAAGAGAATTTTGTCATTAAAAAATTTAGAGAAAATATTGATGAACCATTGAAATATGAATTAATTTTCGGAGATTATGCCCTTCAATGCATGGACATTGAAATTCAATCGAGTGAGATCTCCAACCAACTCAAACGAGAATTGAAGCCTCCTCCCTCACCCATCCAAATTTCTGCTTTTCTTAAATTGTATCGTACCCTTGCTCAGAGTATCAATCTCCGGGATTGTGAAAGGGTGCCCGAAGAATCTTCTCATCCTTTGGAAGTTTATTATAAAATAGATGATGTCAGTTTGATGTATTTATTGAGAAATTGCCATCATATTTTCACGGGACAAGAATATTCAGCCGTGGAGGAGTTTATTCACCGACATAAAGACGATGGCGTATTGTTATTAAAAGTGATGTTTAAAATCCAAATCACGGAAATTGCCAAACCAGAGAAAAAGGCAATTCCTGCCTCCCAGCCTTTAAAAAAAGAAAAAGTCATTGAGAAAAAATAAGTTCTTCTTTCTCCCCTCCCCCTGTCCTCCGACACAATAAAATTGACAAGGTCCATTGAATCAGTTATTTTTGAATTAAGCATTACTCTTTCACGCTGAGAGCAAAAAATGAGTTCTCCATTTTCAAGCCAAATCCTTTTTAATATCTCCATGGCGATCTATCTCATCAGTTTTTTAGGTTATCTCATCTTCACAACTTCGCGAAATAGATTATTCGGGACCTTCTCCACTTTCTTCATGATCACGGGGTTCATCATTCATTCTGTAGGTCTTGTCTTCCGTTGGTTAGAAACCCATCAGACGGGTTACGGTTACGTTCCTCTATCCAATATGTATGAATCCCTGATCTTCTTCTCCTGGACTATTGTGTTGATCTACCTCCTTCTCGAATTCAAATACCAACAGAAGATCATCGGGGCCTTTGTCACTCCTTTTGCCTTCTTGGCGATTGCCCTGACCTCGATCGTCCCTGGAATTAATGGAAAGATCACCCCCCTGATGCCAGCCCTTCAGAGTAATTGGCTGACCATCCATGTGACCACCTGTTTTTTTGGATATGCTGCTTTTGCCGTATCCTTTGGAATCAGCATCCTCTATTTAATCCGGGATAGAAAAGGCGTCCAAAATAATGAAAGTTTGAAATGGTTACCCTCGGCCTCGATCTTAGACGAAATCAATTATAAATCGATCGTGATTGGGTTTCCCATGCTGACCTTAGGGATCATCACGGGTGCTGCGTGGGCGAATTATGCCTGGGGAAGTTACTGGAGTTGGGATCCGAAAGAGACTTGGTCTTTGATCACCTGGTTCGTTTATGCCGCTTTTTTGCATGCCCGATTGACAAGAGATTGGAGGGGAAGAAGAGCAGCCATTCTGTCCATCATAGGGTTTGTTGCGGTCATGTTTACCTATTTTGGCGTCAATTATATTATTTCAGGGCTCCATAGTTACGCCTAAACCTGATCACAACCGATAAAGCTCTTCTTCCATTTTATATACGCCAACAATGAGAACCGTCTTTTCCCCTGTTCCGAGGCAGGTATAAAGATAATTGACATTAATGGAAACTTCTTTGAGCGGCTTTAGAACAGCGTTTAACCCTCCTGGATGATTGGGTGTCTCCACCGCTAACACGTCGGTCATTTTTATCGAATAACCATGGGTTTTTAAAACATTGGCAGCTTTTTCAGGATCGTTCGCCACAAATCGAATCGCACTGATATCCGCCGTGTCGGCGACACTCAAGGCAATGATATTGATTCCATTTTCTCCCAAATATTCACTCACTTCGGAAAGTTTTCCAGGAACATTTTCAAGACTGACAGAAATTTGTTTAACCGGCATGGCACTTTTCCTCCTCTTTCTTAAACAATGAACGATGTACCATGAACAATGAACATTTCGCCATATCCTTTATCGTTTATTGTTCATCGTTGATGGTATCATTCCAGATAATCGTATCCCAATAACAGAGCAGCTTTATTGGATTTGAAAATCGTTGGATTTTTGTGGCCAAAGGTTTCCCTCAGAGCATGGGTCATTGTATCTAAAGAGACCACTTCGGTCTTTTTGATAAAAGCTCCTAACATAATGATATTGGCCACTTTATTCCCGGGGATTTTTTTTGCCAGGTCATTGATTGGAATTTCATAAATCTCTAAATCTCCGCGGATGGGCCTTGATTCGATCATGCTTGAATTTAAAAAGATGGTTCCCCCTGATTGGACTTGATTCTGAAATCGAAATAAGGATGGGTTATTCATCAGAACGGCAAACTCAGGTTCTGAAGCAACGGGCGATGCGATCTCCTCTGTAGAAACGACCACCGTGCAATTTGCGGTTCCTCCTCTCACCTCGGCCCCATAGGAAGGGAGACAGGTGACATTTTTCTCCTCATACATGCCAGCAACGGCGAGAAGGTAACCCATCATGATGACACCTTGTCCGCCAAACCCAGAAAAGATTGTTTTAATGAGCATCTTTTTTATCTCCGGTGGTATCTTTTAAAACTCCGAGAGGGAAATGGACGCTCATCACCTCGTCGATCCATTTACAGGCCTCAACCGTCTCCATCTTCCAATTGGTCGGACAAGGAGAGAGGACCTCGACGAGCGAAAACCCATATCCTTCCAGTTGAAGACGAAAGGCTTTTGCAATCGCCTTTTTGGTTTTTAAAATATTCGCAGGACTATTGACGGCTGTCCTTTCGATATAGGCACTCCCCTTGGCCACGGCGAGCATTTCGCTGAGATTGATCGGGAACCCATCCCTTCTCTCTTTTCTTCCTCCGGGTGAAGTCGTTGTCCTTTGACCTAAAATCGTCGTCGGGGCCATCTGCCCCCCTGTCATCCCATAGACGCCATTATTAACAAAGATTGTGGTGATCCTCTCCCCTCGAGCGGCTGCGTGAATGGTCTCTGCCGTTCCGATCGCGGCAATATCTCCATCCCCCTGATAGGTAAAAATGACCCGGTCAGGCAGCGCCCTTTTCATTCCGGTGGCTAATGCCGCTGCTCTGCCGTGAGATGCCTCCCCCATATCAATATCAAAATAAAAGTAGGCCAATACCGCGCACCCCGCGGGTGGGACACCAATGATTCTTTCTTGGAGGTTCATCTCATCGATGACCTCTCCAATAATTCGATGCAAGAGGCTATGTCCACATCCTGGGCAATAGTGAAAGGGGGTACTCTTAAGAGATTTTGGTCTGGAAAATACTTTTTTCATCGGTTCATCCTAATCGTTTCTGATAATAGTAACTGGAGATGACCCTTGAAATTTCTAATGGGGTAAGAATAATCCCCCCCGGCCTGCCATAAAAATGGACCTCTCCGTTTCCTTCGAGTGCTAATTTGACATCTTCTACCATTTGGCCCATATTCATTTCAAATACGAAAAAGTGCCTTACTTTTTTCGTTAATTCCTTAAGGGTTTTATAAGGAAAGGGCCAAAGGGAAATGGGGCGGATGAGCCCCACTTTTTGGCCTTCCTCCCTTAACCTCTTGATGGCTCCCTTATTCCAAAGGCGACGACCATTAGCTTTGCGTCATCCGAAAAGGAGGTTTCCCATCTCACCTCATCTTTGATGATCCTTTCATATTTCCTCATCAGTTTCCAGTTGTGTTCTTCTTCTTCAATGGGATCCAAAATGAGGGATCGAATAAATCGGCTGGGTCTTCCTTTGGCGCCTGTGAGAGTCCAATCCTTATGGGGTAACTTCTTTATTTGAATCTCAGGAGGGAATTCAACAGGTTCCATCATCTGCCCAAGCATCCCATCTCCAAGGATAACAACGGGAGTCCTGTATTTATCGGCGAGATCGAATGCTTCATAGGTCAAATTGGCAAGTTCTTGGCAGGAGTTTGGGGCCAGGACAATGTTCCGATAATCCCCATGTCCTCCTCCTCTCGTCGCTTGAAAATAATCAGACTGGGAAGGGGCAATGTTACCCAGACCTGGCCCTCCTCGGCTCATATTGACGATGACCGCTGGTAACTCCAAGGCAGATAGAAAAGAAATGCCCTCCTGTTTGAGGCTAATTCCAGGGCCTGAAGAAGAGGTCATCGCTCTTCCTCCCGCCATGCTGGCCCCAATAACCATATGGATGGAAGCAACCTCGCTTTCCGCCTGAATGAATACCCCATCCTCCAATTGGGAGAGCCTCTCAGACATATATTCAGGAATCTCGTTCTGAGGGGTAATCGGATATCCAAAATAAAAACGGCACCCTGCTCGGACTGCTGCTTCTGCGACAACATGATTGCCGCGCATCAACACTTTAGGCACGATACACCTCGATGGCAATTTCAGGGCATGTTATGGCGCAGAGGGCACACCCCGTGCATTTTCTCCCTTCTTTTTTCAAATGCTTTTCAATAAAAAGGGCGGGGTAATATCCTTTTTGATTCATTCGATCAGAAGATTCGATCAATCGATGGGGGCAGACAGAAATACACAATTTGCAGTCTTTACACAGCTCTGAATCAATTTCGATCATCCCCGTTGCCAAGATCTTCCTCCCCAAATGATATTAAAATAGAATTAAAATAGAATGTCTTGACCTCATGAACATTTTATTATAAATTCTAATATCTTTAAAATCAATGCCTTTAGAGGTTGTCATGGGTCCCTCATTAAAACGTCTGGATAAAGAACAAAAGCGCCTCATCATGATCGGAGGAAAGGGAGGGGTGGGAAAGACCACCTGCGCCTCTGCCATTGCTCTTCATTTCTCCCTTCAGGGGAAGAAGACCTTAATCATTTCAAGTGACCCTACCCCATCGTTATCCGATATTTTTGAGATGGAGATCGGAGATCAAGAGAAACCTATCAAAAATACGAAAGATCTCTATGGGATTGAGATTAGTTCCGATGTCGTTTTGAAAAAATGGAAGGAGCGATTCGGGCCAGAAATCTATGAAGTGCTATCCTCCTTCACTACCCTTGATTATGACTTTGTTGACTATATTGGGGGAGCACCTGGAATTGAAGAAGAATACATGCTCAATTATATTTTGGAGATGGTCGAGGGTTCGAAGTATGACTTAGTCGTTTGGGATACTGCCCCAGCCGGACATACCTTAAGACTCCTTCATCTCCCACAGTTATTCCTTAAACATCTTGAGGCAGCAACTAAATTCTATATGAATTTATATAGTTACTTTGAAAAGTTAAAGGAAAATATTAAATTAAGAAAAGGCAAGCGATCTCTATTAGAAATTATCAGTGGGTGGGAAGATTTGGCTGAAAAGGTGGTCAATTTTATTCGGGATCCACAAAAATCGGACTTCATCATTGTAACTATTCCCGAAGCCCTTGGAGTAAAACAGACGGAGAGGATTATCAAGGATTTTGATGAATATGAACTCAGGGTGAATCATTTGATTGTCAATTATGTCATCCAAGAAGCAGATTGCAATTTTCATAAACTGAGAAAGGAGATGCAGCAGCATTACATCGAAATATTAAAGAATCAATATTCCCAACGAATTGGATTGATAGAGCTCCCCCTCATGCCCCTGGAGGTGAAAGGCGTGGAGAGGATTAATAAAATTTCTGAGATTCTTTTCAAGGAGGTTTAAGTATGACCGTTCTTTCGAATAGGGCAAAGAGTTTAAAACCCTCCCCTACCCTTGCCATCAATGCCAAGGCAAAATCGATGCAAGCCCAGGGGATCCACGTCATCAGTTTTGGTGCAGGGGAGCCTGATTTTGATACTCCTGAAAACATCAAACAAGCTGCGAAGAGAGCCATCGATCAGGGTTTCACTAAATATACCCCTGTCGGAGGCATTGATGAATTAAAGGACGCCATTATTGAAAAATTCAAGAGGGATGGTGACTTGACCTATAAAAGGTCTGAAATTTTAGTTTCATGTGGAGGTAAACATTCCTTTTACAATCTGGCCCAAGCAATTTTCGATCAAGGGGACGAAGTAATTACCCCAGCTCCTTATTGGGTCTCCTATCCACCCATGGTGGCATTGGCAAACGCCACACCCCTGATTGTTGAGACGACAGAGAAGAATGAATTTAAAATCACACCGGAGCAACTAAAAAGAGCCATTACCCCAAAAACCAAAGCCCTTATCATCAATAGTCCATCCAATCCAACAGGAAGCACTTATACAAAAAAAGAATTTGAAAGGATTGCAGAGATCGCTCTCTCCAACAACATTTTTATCATCTCGGATGAGATCTATGAAAAGATTGTCTATGATGGGTTCGAATTCGCAAGCATCGCTTCTCTTAGTGAAGAAATGAAGAAAAAAACGATCATTGTCCATGGGGTGGCAAAGACTTACGCCATGACTGGCTGGAGGATCGGTTATACCGCAGGATCCGAAGAGATTATTTCAGCCATGAACAATATTCAAAGCCAAAGCACCTCGAATCCTACCTCTATTTCCCAGAAAGCATCTGTGGAAGCCCTGGCTGGATCGCAGGAGGAAGTTGGGAAAATGGTCTCGGCCTTCTCTCAGAGACGAAACTATATCGTGGACCGATTGAATAAGATTCCTGGAGTTTCCTGCTATAAGCCAATGGGGGCTTTCTATGTCTTTCCAAACTTTTCTTCTCATTATGGTAAGTCCTACCAAGGAAAGAAGATTGAAAACTCAACTCACCTTGCTGACTTCTTCTTAGAGGTGGCAAGGGTAGCTGTCGTTCCTGGGGTTGAATTTGGGGCAGATCCTTTCCAAAGACTATCTTACGCCACTTCCATGGAAGACATCCAGAAGGGGTTGAACCGGATCGAAGAGTCCATCAAGAAGCTAAGTTAACCTGATAGTTACGTAAAAATTGTGACAAAAGGGCGGCGCCGATAGGATTAGGGCTGCTCGGTCCCCCGGCATATTGCCAAAGCTATCCTAAGGTGAAATCGCATGTGACCCATAAAATGTCAGAAACTCGCATTCTAAAGGTTAGGAAGCATACCCACCTGCCTTTTCAATGCACGTTAAGGTTAAGTCTTCCGTTATTTCTTTGGGTATCTTGGATGAGCCACTCCCTCCGTTGGTTTTCCAAAGGAGGCCACATCCAGGCCAGACAGGGGGTGACTTTTCTCATACATTGGCTTGAGTTTCTTGGCTCTTACCCCTTCAGGATAGAACTTCACAATAGCCTCCTGGCTCCGGTCGAGAGGAACCTTTTCAATGACATAGTCAACTGTACCCAAACCATTTTCCACTCCCCCATAAACTTGTTGCTCGATGTCCTTGCCTTTAATGAGGTTAAGTTTTTTTGAACCTGGAGCAAGGGCATCGAATTCCTCTGCTTCAGAATTAATTAATCCTGGTGCCTCATTCATCTTATCGATACAGGCTTTATCCACAGCCACTGGGTCAAGAGAAGCGAGAACTCCAATACTGTTGACAAAAGGAGTATCCGTCCACCCATAGCAGTCACAGGCAGGAGTAATATCTACAGCATAGTTGATAAAAAATGCCTTGTCTGGTTCTTTCGTCATCATCGTGGCCAAGGCTGAATCAGCAATACGCCTTCCAAGAGCTGGTAAATAGTCGAACCTCTGAATACCATTTACTCCAGCCATATTAACGCACAAATTAGCACAGGCAAAACAATAGACACAGGAGTCCAAGTCAATCTCCAATCCTTTTTCGGTGACCTTGATCGACCCTTCGGGGCAACATTCTTCACAGGTTTGCCACCACTCACACCGACGGCCAGGGCAGAGTTCGGCTTTAATGACAGGTTTATCCCCGGCGAGAGCACCATGAAGATTCATCTTGCCCCGTTTGCTCGCGCAACCCACGCCAATGTTTTTAATCGCTGCTCCATAGCCTCCTGCCGGATGACCCTTAAAATGAGCGACTGAGAGCAAGGCATCGGCGTCCGCAATCGCCCGAGCGACGAACTGTTTATTTAAATAGGTTCCCCGATTTTTCAGATCAACGATCACATCGTCTGTTCCCAACCATCCGTCAGCGATGATGATCGGACAGCCCATGGAGGCGTGATTGAAACCATTGCGGTTGGCGGTTTCCAAATGATCCACAGCCAACGTTCTGCTGATCCAGGGGTGGTAGGGCATGGTCGTGGTGTCGGTCACAAAGGGTTTGCAACCTCGCTCTTTCAAGGCATCCACAAAAGTCCTCACGATAATCGGCCTCAGGTAACCAACATTGTAGGCCTCACCCATATGGGTTTTGACTGCTACGATATCCCCCTGTTTGAGATTGTCGAGCCATCCAGAATGTTCAAGAATCTGGCAGCCTTTGATGGCCGTGGATTCCAGAAAACGTCTCGACCGAGCATCCATAAACCAAACCGTTGCTTTGCTCATATTTCCTCCTTATCCTGGCTACGATGATGAACCACAGTAAAATGAACGGTTGAAAAAGCCGAATTTTTTCTCTAAAAAGTATGGAGTAAAATCCAAGGGGTGTCAAGTTAACCTCGTTGGGGCGTTAAACCCCGTGTTTGCTCCTTTCAGGAAATTACCTTCATACCTGCTGAAAACTCCGGGGCTTTCTAACGGGGTAAAGACCTCCTCTAATCCGGGCCTCGAGGTTTTTCCAAACGGTTTGTCCTGTTCCGTGCGACCCGATTGTTAGTCAATATTACTAATCAGTCTATAATTAAATAGAGTCTGTTT
>PDVJ01000774.1_pt1 | contig 10844 bp, 10 predicted proteins | sample 1369811 | NCBI WGS metagenome assembly PDVJ01 (sample SAMN07795376, study PRJNA414565) | Alkali sediment metagenome, whole genome shotgun sequencing project. | reverse complement strand
AAGGGTGCATTCCTTGCAAAAACACATGGGGCAGACATTTCGGCATCCAAGGCACTTGACACAACGATCAAACTCAGCCTTCCAGAATTGAAGCCGGGCGTCCAGATCCATTCCGTTGACACGAGCCACTTTCTGGCTATCAACCTTCTCTCCCTTTGGTCCATCCACCAGACTGTCCGGAAAAGGTTTTTCACATTCACAGGCCTTGGCCAGTTCATCTGGACATCCAAGCCCGATGAGGACGATCTTCTCCTCCTTCAACTGCTTCCATTTAAAGAGTTCCTTCAATCCCCTTTCGTCACATCCACGGACAAGCACCGCAAAGGTATCCTCTGGATATTCGATGGCCAATCGGGTCAGGATTTGATTGAGGGGATATCTGGCATCCCCAGGCTTTCTTCCGTCGCCCAGCGAAAGAGAATCGAGTTCCTTGGGATCGCAGAAGAGATGCGGCATAATATGGCCGTTCTCCTCTCTCAATCCCAAGAAGCCTTTGATCTTTCCTTCGGCCAAAAGGCTTTGCACAGTCTCTCTAATCTTCGTACTCATCGCTTCTTAGTCTCACGTGAGGTCCAGGCTTAGGCTAAGGTCGAGGAAAGATGATTCAATTAGACTCAGCCTCAACCTTGACCTTAACCTTAATCATTGTCATTAAGCGGCCTTTTTTGCTTTCAACGGATTGGGGCCCAGCTTTTTAATGTCTTCCACAAACTCTGAAACCTCATGGACGAATTCTACAGCTTCCGCAGAAGAGACCCATCGCATTCTGAGACGGTCTGGGTGAATGCCCGAAAACTCCAGCAACTTCTGCAGGAGGGTCAGTCTTTTCTTTGCCATGACATTACCAGACTGGTAATGGCATTCGCCGAGGCGTCAGCCAGCGACAAAGATGCCATCCGCTCCCATCTGCAAAGCCTTCAGGATATAATGCGGTGATATCGTTCCTGCGCACATGACCCGAATCGTTCGGATCGATGTTGAGTACTGCATTCTACTGACCCCAGCCAGGTCAGCCGCGGCGTATGCTCACCAGGTGCACAAGAAGGCAACGATTTTAGGTTGAAAATCATTCGCCATAATCGGACTCCACAAAATTAGTTATTTCGCAATCTATTTAATTAAATTCCAATATCCGAATTCCAAATCCCAAATAAATCCCAATCTCCAATTTACAAAGAACCGAAACTTATGTCATCCAGCCTCAAACCTCTATCCTCTAACCTTGCACCTCTAAGCTACCATGCACTTCTCAATCTGGGCATAGATCTGCCTGCTGGTGAAACGTTTGAGCTGAGCGCTGGCAGAAGGACAGGTGGCTGCACAGGCTCCGCACCCCTTGCAAATCACTTCATTGATCTCACAAACTCTCCGGTCCTCCAGAAATTGAATGGCTTCATAGGGACAGACCTTCAAGCATCCCTGACACCCCACACAGCTTTCAGGATTGATGAAGGCGACAATGGCATTGCCAAACATCTCCTTCTGGGATAAAAGCGTAACAGCACGCGCTGCTGCACCCAGACCCTGAGCGATTGATTCATTCATGGGCTTTGGAGAGTGGGCAAGGCCACAAAGAAAAACCCCGTCCGTCGCAAAATCAATGGGTCGAAGTTTGACATGGGCTTCAGCAAAAAAACCATCTTTATTTACCGGAACCTTGAACAAGGTAGCGATGCGGTTTTTCTCTGGAGGCACAAGAGCCGTCGCCAGAATCAATAGGTCTGGTCGAATCTCCATCTCTCGGTTCAGGACAGAGGAGGTGAAGAGAACCTGAAGATCATTCTGATCCTCGGCGACTTTTAACTCTTTGGTCTCGTCATATCGAATGAAGAGTATGCCCTTAGATCGTGCCTCACGATAAAGGTCTTCAAACAGTCCAAAGGTGCGCATATCCCTGTAAACAATGAAGACATCCATATCGGGGTTGATCTCTTTCAGTTTGAGAGCACCCACGACAGAATGAGTACAACACACCTCGGAGCAGTATGGCCTCTCCTTGATTCGCGACCCTACACAGAGAATAAAAACGGCTGAACGTATCTTTCCAAGAGAGGGGTCCTGATCTATGAATTTCCGGTCCAACTCCAGGCGGGTCAGAACACGCGGATCCTTTCCGTAGAGATATTGATCTGGCTTGAACTCCGAAGCACCTGTTGCAACAATGGCAATCCCATGCTCCAACACCTTTTCATTTCCGTTGGTCTGAAGGGTGGATCTAAAATTGCCCACAAATCCTTCCACCTGTTTCAATTCCGTCTTCAGGTAGACATCGATTTTCGGGTTGGATTGAACATCTTGAATCAGCTTGGCAAGGTTTTGCTGAACATTCTCACCCTTCCAGGTTTGATAGAGATTTCGAGCCTGGCCTCCTAAAACTCCTTCTTTTTCAATCAAACAGGTGCGGTATCCCTGTACCGCCAGGTTTCTGGCAGCGCTCATGCCTGCAAGGCCACCACCGATGACCAGGGCCGTCTCGTTGATCTTGATTCGAGGTTCGGACATGGGCTCGAAAAGGGAGACTTTGCCCACAGCCATCCGCACTAGATCTTTGGCTTTCTCTGTACCGGCCTTTGCATCGCCGCCGTGCACCCAGGAACATTGATTGCGAATATTCGCCATCTCAAATAGGTATTTATTGATGCCTGCATTGACCACGGTCTCCTGAAAGAGAACTTCATGGGTCAGAGGGCTGCAGGCAGCAACGACCACCCGGTTCAGCTTCTGTTCTTTGATCACCTGGGCCATCTTCTCCTGGGTATCCTGAGAGCAGCTGAAGAGATTCTCCTCCACATAAACAACACTCGGCAGACTTCGGGCATATTCAGCAATGGCAGGAACGTCCAGCACGCCTGCGATATTCGTCCCACATTTACAGACAAATACGCCAATCCGAGGGAATTGGCCCCGAACGTCAATTTCTTCAGGGACCTCCTTGGTCTTGGTCATGGACCAGCGTGAATCAGCCAGGATACTCTCTGCCATGGCAGCAGAGGCGCTCGATTCGATGACCGAGGAAGGAATATCCTTGGGGGCTTGAAAGGCTCCAGAAGCAAAGATACCCGGCCTTGAGGTTGAAACAGGTTCAAAGCTGCTGGTGGATGCAAAATGATGGTGGTTAATATCAACATCCAATCTTCTGGCTAAGTCCATCGCTTCCTTTGAGACACCAATTCCCACAGACAAGACCACCAGATCAAATGTCTCTTCAATTCTTTTTTGAGCCTCGTCTGTATAGCGAATGAGAAGATCGCCTGTATCACTCATCGGAAAAATCTGGGTGATTCTTGATTTGATGAAACGGACACCGGCTTCTTCCCTAGCCCGGTTATAGTATCTCTCAAAATCTTTGCCGAAGGTTCGCATATCGATGTAGAAGATGGCTGTATCCAGTCCCCCTTTCGCATGCTCTTTAGCAACAATCGCTTCCTTGATGGCATAGGTGCAGCAGACTGCAGAGCAGTAGGCCTTTGCCCCTTCGTGTACATCCCTCGAACCCACACACTGGATCCAGGCAATTTTTTTAGGCTCCTTTTTATCAGAAGACCTGACCAGGTGCCCCCCAAGGGGCCCGGAGGCAGAAAGCATTCTTTCAAATTCAAGGCTGGTGACAATATTGGGGGAACGTTGGTACCCATAGACATCATAAACTTTCGGATCGAAGACCTCACACCCGGTGGAAAGAATGATGGCCCCTGCCTGGATGGTCAATTCTCTTTCCTTATCCTCAAAATTGATAGCCTTTGCAGGGCAGAGTTTCTCGCAGACCTTACATCTCCCTTTGGTAAGAAAGATGCAATGGGTCGGGTCAATGGCATACTTCAGAGGAACGGCCTGGGCATACCTCACATGGATCGATTTTCTCTTGGCAAGTCCCGCATCATATTCATTGTCGATTTTGGTTGGGCACTTCTCAGCACAGAGACCACAGGCAATGCATTTCGCCATGTCCACATAGCGCGGGTATTGAACCACTTTGACTTCAAAATTCCCCTCTTCCCCGGAGATGCTTTTCACCTCGGAGAGGGTGAGAAGCTCGATGTTGAGATGCCGGCCGACCTCGACCAGTTTGGGCGAGAGAATTCACATGGAACAGTCATTGGTGGGGAAGGTCTTGTCCAATTGGGCCATGAGGCCACCGATGGAGGAGGACCGTTCCACGAGATAGACATAGTAGCCGGAATTGGCCAGATCCAATGCGGNCTGCATCCCGACAATGCCTCCACCAACCACCATGACTGAACCGATTCTATTCTGTGTCATNTTGACTCCTNCCTTCNNCAATCGAAAAAACTACTGCTTTGTTGATTCCTTCTCCTTCTTGGTCTCTTTCTGTTGGGTCATTTCTCTCTCCGCCGCCAATTCTGCTTCCGTTTTCAGCAATTCTTCAATCCCGCTGACCGGGATTTCGTTCATCTCCAATCCAATCGCCTTTCGATCAATGCCCATGCTCAATCCAAGAAGCTGTGTATAGAGAATGGAGGGAAGAGGATGGTTCACATTCCTTTGAGAGAGTATCATCTTCTGAACCTTATCAAACTGAATGTGGCAGTACGGACAGGCTGCACAGACATAATCTGCACCAGACTTTTTTCCGTCGGTCAGCTTTTTTAAAGTCAAATCCATGGAGAGTCTATCATTGATTCCCCATAAAGGGGCGCCGCAGCATTCAAGTTTCATTTGCCATTCGATGCTCTCGGCACCGGTTGCTTCTACCAGTTGATCAAACAGGGACGGCGCAATGGGATTATCAAATCCGACGACCTGGCTGGGCCTTAAGGCATGGCATCCATAATGAGTGGCAATCTTAACTCCCTTAAAGGTCGTCGCCATCTTCCCTTTGATCGCCTCGATGCTTATGTCCTTATGAAGAACAGAAAGAAGGTGTTTCACTTCACTCCTTCCCTCATATTTCAGACCTTCTTTCTCGAGAATCGTATTGACTTCTTTCTTTAAGAAAGCGTTTTCCTTCATAAGAAAGTCTGCTTTTTTGAGGCTGCCGTAACAACATTTGCACAAGGTCATCACATTCAGATTCTTCTTTTCTGCCAGGGCAAGATTTCTCGCTGAAGAGAGGAGGAAAACTTTAAAGTCAATATTCCTCAGGGGGTATCCACAGCAGTTAAATTCCCGGATGTCGACCAGTCCCACACCGAGCTTTTCGAGAACAGCTCTGGAGGAAGATTCGTACTGGTTGAGACGGGCTGGAATGGTACAACCGAGAAATAAGGCAAATTCCATCATTTTCTTTCCGTGGGCTGTAGGGTCTTCTCCCTCACTCGTTTGACCGCCAAATTCTTAAGTTCATAAAGCACATCCGTGACGTGGACCCCTTGCGGACATTGTTCCTGGCACTGATAACAGGTTAAGCAATCCCAAAGCATATTTGAACCAAAGGCGAGATCCCTCAACCCTAATCCAGCGGCATGCATAATTTGATGGGGCAGTAGCCCCAGGGCTTCCTGAGGATTTTCATAGTTCCCCACCACAGGGCAGACGGTCGTACAGGTCTGACAGCCAAAACAAACCGAGAAGGTCTTTGCCTGAGCAGAAAGGTTCAACCCACTTTGTAATTTTCTGTTCGTAGGAGTGAGAGGCAAAACCTTATCCTTCTTCTTCATTAAATCGCATTGAACCGCGATCGCCTCTCGCGCTTGGATCAATGGCTTCTCGTAATCTCTCTGAACTGTTTCATCCTTCATTAAACCACGGTAAAAAGAAAGGGGAGAGAGAACAAGAAATTCCGGGTATCCCTTTTGAAGCAGAGTCTCTCTGATGTTGAACCACAAATCCTGCAAGTTGATCCCCACTGGACAGACCACGGTGCAACGGTAGCAATTGGTACAGAGGGTGACCCCCTCTTGAATATGCTTCAGTTGCCCTGCGCTCAATTCCTTGCCAGAGGCAAGGGCTTTAATGGAGGCTATCTTTTCAGAGGGGAAAATATTCATATTCGTAATTTCTTCAAAAGCCATGATCACCGAACATCTCAAACTGCAGGTCCCACAATGGGTACACGCGTCCAGTTCCAATGCCTGTCGGGTGGCGATATTCGCAGGGGAGGACTTCCCCTTCTCCATCACCGAATTGGCAAGCAGGCTCAATGCACTCGTAAGAATGTGGAACATTTTGCTTAAGGGAAAATAGGCTAGTCCTACGAAACAGGCCAGGATATGAATATACCAGAGGATGCTCGGGAGACGAGCCCTGTCGATCTGTAAGCCGATGGGACTGATCACTTTGGCCGTTCCATAACCAGCAAAGGCCCATTGGGGCCTCGCATGACATTCCGCGCAACTCGATTGGTGTAGATCCTTCCCCTGTGCCAGAGTCTTCTCATCGAAGGGCCCTTTTAAATTTGGAGAGACCGTCCCGAATTCATTCACCCAGTGAGCTTCCAGAGCCTTGAGTTCTTGCGGGTCACTGAGGCCCGAATATTCATTCACCATCCTCTGATAATCGGAGTAGGCGATCATTTTTGTAGCTTCTAAGAAAATGCCTGAGAGCATAATGACCGCCACAACGATGATGGTATAAATATCCATGGCATTGGTGAACATGCGGGGAACCTTCAAAATGAATCGGCGATAAATCGCAATGATCACTCCAACGATGACGAGGGCACCAAAGAGATCTCTCAAAAACATAAAGGGATTGATTGTGGAATAATAGTTCTTCCAAATGGCAACGGTAACGTATTTGTCAAGGGCATGCATCAGGAGGAGCAACATAAAACCGCCGTAGATAAAAATGTGCAAATAGTCGATAGGATTCCTTTGATGGCAGAAAAAAACCTTGCGGCGGTTGGAATCTCTGTTGCCCCTATCCCGATCTTATATCGGAACCAGGTTGAAACTTTATAAATCAGGGCAAGTACGAAAATGATTAAGGAAATATATAAGGAGACCTTAAGGAACATAAACCTATATCCCTTGATTCATTTGAAAAGGGGAGGATGTTAAAGAACTTGTGAATTTTTTAATTTAGACACCCCATTCCTAAATCAATACCCCTCTTTTGTCAAGTCAAAAATTAAACCCCGCAGAGATCATTCTTGCTTGACAAAATAGAGCGATTTACATACTTTAATTTATTCTAACTTTCAATGGCTTGATTTTCAAGGCTTCTTAAAGATGCGATTTGGGTTTCATATCTCCATAGCAGGAGGGTTTTCAAAGGTCCTCGAAAGGGCTGCGGTCCGGAGTTGCGAGACCATCCAGTTCTTCTCCCGAAACCCACGGGGGTGGAGATATGGCCCCCTCGATAAGAAGGAGGTTGGCCTTTTCCGGTCTCTGGTGAAACCGTCTGCTCTCTTTCCCCTCTTTCTCCATCTCCCTTATCTGCCTAATCTCGCTTCCCCGGATTCAAATTACCGGAACCGGTCCATCCGCTCGATTGTTACGGATCTAAAAAGGGCAGAGCAGATAGGAGCCCCATACCTCATCATTCATATCGGCCATCGAATGGAAGCCTCTGAGGATCAGGCTCTTGAGGCTGTCTCTCAAGGAATCGATCAGGCCTTCGAAAGGGCGAAAAATTCTGTCATCCTCCTACTCGAAAATACCGCAGGCCAGGGAACGGAAATCGGCTATAACTTTGAACACCTCAGAAGGATCCTCGATGGCGTTCACGATCGGGAAAGGATGGGAATCTGTCTCGATACGGCCCATGCCTTTGAGGCCGGCTATGATCTATCAAGAAAAGAGGGGATTGAACAGGCGCTGGAATCGTTTGATCGAACGATTGGCCTCAAACGACTCCATCTTCTTCATCTGAACGATTCAAAGACACCTCTGGGATCAAGAAAGGATCGCCACTGGCATATCGGTGAGGGTTATATTGGAAAGGAAGGGTTTAGGGAACTCATCAACCATCCATCCATAAAAAACCTTCCTGGGATCATGGAGACTCCCAGAAAGGATACGGTGGAAGATTTGAAGAATATGAGGGTGATTCGAAGTCTTATGGAGTGAGGGAGGTTCAGCCAAAAATCCACTCAACCCTTCGACTCCCCTGCCTGAAGGCCTGGGTTGCTCAGGGTTGACCCTGAGCGGCGCTCCTTTACCTCGCCTTAAATGGCGAGGCTTGGCGCCGCCGAATGGGTCAATCCCATTTGGCCACCCAATCCGAAATCATCTTATTCAATTTCTTCTTCTGGTCATCGTTCAAATTCTTCTGAAAGTCGAGCATGAGATCGAAGCCCCGGTTGATCCGCTGGGTCCCCTCCCGAAAGGATCCCTGGAGAAGGGAAGTCATCGTCTGAATATTTGCGGTCTCCTTTCCCCCTTCTTCTTTGATCTTTAGCATGGCTTCCTTTTTCTCGATCCGGCCTTCTTGAAAATTCTTCCGAAGGTCTAACTTTAGCTTCTCCAGAAGGATCTTCTGATCCTGATTCAGTTCCAGCTTGGCCGCTGTTTTGTCTGCCATCTTAACAAACACCTTTTCGGCCTCAGCCATGGTATCGATCTTTGGATGGCACCCGGCAACCAAGATCCCGAACAGAATCACTACGAAAAGACACCTAAGTGTACGGGTCCAGTTCATCTTCGTTTTCCCCCTTTCTCTTAGAATGAGTCCTTACAATTATATCATAAAACCTAGGGGGAAGGATTTCCACTTCACCTGACCCGCTGGGCGAATCGGTTCTCTAAGATTACCTCGGGTGGATACAAAGACCCTCTTGCGAAACAACTACCGAGTACCATAGAATGAGACTCATGTCGGGGGCTGAAACTAATACAAACGCATTAAATGAGATGCTGAAACGAGTTCAGCATGACAAGAAAAAGTGTGTCATTCCGAACTTGTTTCGGAATCTCGATTTTGGCTAATGACAAGAAATCAATTGCGTTTGTATTAGTAGAAATTTGACCCTGCCGGGACTGTCCCCAGAGATTCTTGGAGGATACGGACATGGCACCCAAATTTTTCAGTGAACGGCACTTGAGGTTTTTGCTTTATGAAGTCTTTGATGTCGCGTCGCTTACCCAATACGATGCCTATAAAGAATACGATGGTAAAATGCTTGAGATGGTCTTAAAAGCAGCGATGGAACTGGCCGAGGGTCTTCTTTGGCCTAGCTTCCAGGAAATGGATAAGAATCCACCGGAATTGGTAGAGGATCAGATTAAGGTTCATCCCTCGGTGAGAAAGTTCTTAGAGAAATGTGGTGAAGGGGGCTGGATTGGTACCGGCATCCCTTTTGAGTGGGGAGGGCAACAGCTTCCTCAGATGATTACACACTCGTGCACATTCATTTTTGCCGCAGCCAATTATTCCGCTTCTGTATATCCTGGTTTGACTTCAGGAGCCGCTCGTCTGATTCTTAACTTTGGTAAAGAGGAGATGAAAAAAACCTATCTTCCAAAGATGCTTGCTGGAAAGTGGCAGGGAACCATGGCCTTGACTGAACCAGAGGCGGGGAGCTCACTCTCCGATATTACGACGATCGCTGAACCTACGGATAACAATACCTATAAAATAAAAGGTCAAAAAATATTTATATCGGCTGGGGACCACGACGCGGTTGAAAATGTGATTCATCTCATGCTGGCAAAGATCAAAGGCGCACCTGCCGGTGTAAAAGGAATTTCTCTTTTCGTCGTACCCCAAAAGCGGATTGACGAGAGGGGCCAATTGGTCCTTAACGACGTGGCCACCTCTGGAATGTTTCATAAATTAGGCTACAGAGGTTGTCCCATTGCCCAACTCAGCATTGGGGACAACGACGACTGCCGAGGCTACCTGGTGGGTGAACCCCATAAAGGACTCATTCACATGTTTCAGATGATGAATGAGGCACGAATTGAAGTAGGCGTGGGAGCCACGGCCATCGCTACGGCTGCCTATTACGCTGCNNNNCAAAAAGCGACTTCAAGGGAGAAAATTGTCGACGAAGGATCCCACTCTGCCTCAGGTTCCTATCGTCGAACACCCTGATGTGAAGCGCATGTTGCTTTTCCAGCGTTCGATTATAGAAGGATCTCTCGCTTTGCTGATTCAATGTGGGAGATATGCCGATCTTGCAAGCGTTCTTACCGGAGAAGAAAAGGATAAGAACGAGCTTTTGTTAGACCTCTTAACTCCGGTTGCCAAAAGCTATCCATCAGAAATGGGTTTGCTTTCTATCAGCGCCGGGTTACAGTGCCTCGGGGGATCCGGTTACTGTAATGACTATCCATTGGAACAATATTATCGGGACGCACGGATTCACCCGATTCATGAAGGCACCACGGGGATACACGGATTAGATCTTCGGAACAATTCTTGGAGCGGAAAAATTCGAGGAGCTTGAATCCTATGCGCAGAAACTCAAACAATCTTTGGAAACGCTTCAAAAAGTAACCGCTCATTTGATGGAGGTGGGGAAAAAAGAAACGCCTGAACTCTTCTTGGCTGACGCCACCCTCTACCTGGAGTTCTTTGGAATCGTCTGTGTGGCTTGGCAATGGCTTGTCCAGGGCACGGCTGTGGTGAAAGCTCTGAGAAATAGTCCGGGCTGGGCTTAAGCCAATTTCTATCACGGTAAGTTTTTTGCCTTCCGTTATTTCTTTGAGTATGAGCTTCCGAAAATCCAAGGCTTGGCCCAACGGTTGATGAATAGCGATGGATTGACTGTTGAAATAAAGCCTGATCATTTCTCCGACTGAGAAGGTTATGTTCTGTTATTCCTTTTGGAACCATGGAGCCCTGCTTCAAGAAAATAACGTAGAATGTTTTAGAACCTGTGTCCCTCTTTGCTCCTGATGGCCTTTTTTCATCAATCGAATTCTAATGGGTGACCCCGGATCTTTTACCGGTACGGACGAAGAAAAATGGAAAAACTCTTTGCTGTTTGCGCTCCAGGG
>PDVJ01000773.1_pt1 | contig 10847 bp, 12 predicted proteins | sample 1369811 | NCBI WGS metagenome assembly PDVJ01 (sample SAMN07795376, study PRJNA414565) | Alkali sediment metagenome, whole genome shotgun sequencing project. | reverse complement strand
CATGCTGCTGTTCAATACCACCTTTATCATAAATTACAGGAAAGAGATCCTAAAAACCTTCAACTCTTGGAAGAGATAAAGAAAAGTAAAACCGCTTTCACACCTTTTGGCTTAACAAAATAATACAATTTCCCAATTTGACTCAAGTTCATTTAAGAATTATTGAGGTAATTCCTAATATATATTTGGAATAATTATTGAATGACCTTATATTTCTAAGTGTTAACCCAATAAATCCTAATTAATTAAGGTTTTCAATGTTAGATGATCTTGACCTGAAAATTTTGAATTCACTTCAACAAAATGGCAGGACAAAGCGAAATGAAATTGCCGAAATGGTTGGGCTTTCTGTCCCGTCGATTAGTGAAAGGTTGAAAAAGCTTGAAGATAACAAGATTATTGAAGGCTACTATACCAAGCTTAAAAGGCAGGCATTCGGCTATGATATACTTGCTTTTATTCTTGTTATGATGGATTCATCCAAGCATTACAAAGATTTGATAAAACACGTTGATAAACATCCGAATATTCTGGAATGTCATTCAGTTTTGGGTGAGGGTTCTCATCTACTGAAAGTGCTGGTTAAAAACACTGAATCACTTGAAAAGCTTCTGAGCGAAGTTCAAACCTGGACTGGTGTTACCGGAACTAAAACCACGTATGTTTTATCGACATTAAAAGAGACAACAGCTATCAATATTTATTAATAAACTAAAAGGAAAACAATGGCAAAATCCCCGAGTGCAATCGATAAAGTGTTAAGCTTTATCAAAGTTAAAAAAATTAAATTCATTGATTTAAAGTTTATGGACTTCCCCGGACAGTGGCAGCATTTTACTGTTCCCGTTACACAGTTTGATGCTGATTCTTTTGTTGATGGATATGGCTTTGACGGTTCATCAATTAGAGGATGGAAAGCAATAAATGAAAGCGATATGCTTATCATTCCTGATCCTGATACTTTGTTTTTTGATCCTTTCGTCGAAGCACCAACTGCAAGTTTAATCTGTGATGTTTACGAACCAGCTACAAAAGAAAAATATTCCCGATGCCCAAGAAACATTGCGCAGAAGGCTGAAGCTCATCTCAAAACAACAGGCATAGCTGATACTGTTTATTTTGGACCTGAAGCCGAGTTTTTCATTTTTGATGATGTGAGATTCGATTCAAAACCAAACGGCAGTTTTTATGTTGTGGATTCAATTGAAGGAAGATGGAATACAGGCAGAGAAGAAAATCCGAACCTTGGTTATAAACCCCGTTATAAAGAAGGATATTTCCCGGTTCCTCCAACCGATGCTTTAATGGACTTAAGAAATGACATGGTTGTCAATTTAATGAATTGTGGAATTGATGTGGAAGCCCAGCATCACGAAGTTGCCAGCGGAGGTCAGTGCGAAATTGATTTACGTTTTGCACCTCTTGTTAAATCTGCTGACCAGCTTTTAATGTTTAAATACATTGTAAAGAACACAGCCAAGAAGTGGAATAAAACTGTCACATATATGCCCAAGCCAATTCAAGGCGATAATGGCAGCGGGATGCACGTTCACACAAGCTTGTGGAAAAAAGGCAAACCTCTTTTTGCAGGACCAGGTTATGCAGGTTTAAGTGAAGATGCACTTTATTTTATTGGTGGATTGTTGAAACACGCAGCATCTTTATGTGCATTCGCAAATCCAACAACAAATTCCTATAAAAGACTTGTTCCGGGATTTGAAGCGCCTGTTAATTTAGCATACTCACAAAGGAACAGAAGTGCTGCAGTAAGAATTCCAATGTACTCAACAAGTCCAAAATCAAAGAGAGTTGAATTTCGTTGTCCTGATCCTTCTGCTAATCCATATCTTGCTTTTTCCGCAATGCTGATGGCTGGGTTGGATGGTATTATTAACAGGATTGATCCGGGTGAACCGCTGGATAAAGATATTTACGATATGCCTCCGGAAGAATTGAAAAATGTTCCATCAACACCGGGCAGCTTGAATGAAGCAATCAAAGCTTTGGCAAATGATCACGAGTATTTATTAAAGGGAGATGTATTCACTGAAGATGTGATTGAAACCTGGATAAAGTATAAGATCGAAAAAGAAATTAAACCAATGGCACTTCAACCTCATCCATTTGAGTTTGGAATGTACTATGATGTTTAATCTTTAGTTTGTTATTGTTCCGAAGGAATCCCTTTGGACGAGTCTCATTTAAACGAGATAAAAATCTAAAATTAAACCGCAATCTTGAGATATTTAGGATTGCGGTTTTTTATTTATGCTTACCCTTCTAATGCAAAGAATGGGCTTGTAAAGTATTATTAAATTTATTTTCGATTTATGATGATAAAACTCAATCTTTTTCTGTCACTCATTTAGCCACTTTTTCCAGACATCTGGTTGATAACCAACGGTAACTAGTCTTTCATTTCTTACAATCGGAATTTTAAGCAGCAATGAATCTTCCAGTAATTCATCTTCAATATTATAAACCATAAACTGCATTCCGCGGTCTTTAAATCTCTTACTTTCTCTGTCAATCAATTTATCCAAAGGAATGACACGGGAAATATTTTCAAGCTCGCCTTTCGAGATTCCTTTATCCGAAAGATCACGAAAGTGATAAGGGATTCTTCTTTCTTTGAAAAACCTTTCGGCTTTCTGCGTTTCTTTGCACTTTTTAGTTCCAATGATCTGGATATTCATTCCTCAATCCCTCTCGAATTTATTAGTATTTTTAAGCTAGGTAAAAACACCACAAAGGTAAATTTAATGAAAAGATTATTTATACTTTTTCTTTTATTGTTCCCGATGATTATGCTTCCCCAATCACTGCCAATTTTTCTGGATGGCAGAACTGACGATTGGAATGTACCGGTTCCAACTTACATTGATTCTGAAATTGATACTGAAAATGATGGAAGCGTTTATGATTTTAAATATCTTTCAGTTACGAATGACGAGCAGTTTCTTTTTATCAGATTAAAGATTACTCCTTTTCTAAAACTCCTTGAAGATAATCAACTCTCAATTTTTATAGATGGGGATAATAATAGCTCAACTGGTTTTCAAGTTAATGGCATTGGAGCCGAAATAAGATTTAATTTTGGTACTAGAGACGGAACGAAATATTATAACGGGACAACAAATATTTCACATTCTGATATTCAATTCAGAGGTCTCCCCACCGTAACTGACACTGTGTATGAAATTGCTATTGGTGGATGCCAAACAGCGGCAATACTTTTGAATATACTTTTGATGAAACACCAACTGAGCCATTGATTCCAACCGAAATAAATCAGGAGGATACTTCTTTCCTAAGGATTATGAATTGGAATGTTTTAAACGATGGTTTGCTTGATCCTGGCCGGCAGCAAAATTTCTCAAGGGTACTACAAGCAATAGATCCGGATATTATGTGCTTTAATGAATGCTTCAGCTCATCGGCAACGCAGGTTAAGAATGCAGTCAGCCAAATGCTTACGGGAACAAACTGGAATGCAGTTAAGCTGGATGACGGAAATGTTACAGTATCAAGATATCCAATTCTGCAGAGCTGGCTTGTTTACCCGGGTCACAGAATTACAGCTTCATTAATAAATTTACCGGAGTGGTTTGAAAAAGATTTACTAGTTATCAACTCGCATTTAAAGTGCTGCGGTGGGCAAACCAATGATGATAAAAGGCAGCTGGAAGTTGACGCAACGATTGCATTTATTCTGGATGCAAAAACTCCTGGTGGAGTTATTAACCTTCCGCTCGAAACTCCTTTTGTAATTCTTGGCGATATGAATTTTGTTGGTGACAGGCAGCAGCTTGTTACTCTGCTAACCGGAGAAATAATAAATACTTCGTTGTTTGGTAATGGCGGACCACCTGACTGGGATAACACTGATCTCAAAGATTTGCTTTCAAGACAATCAGATAAAAGAACAGCATATACCTGGCGGGATGATCCGGGTTCTTTTCCTCCTGGCAGATTGGATTATCAAATCTACTCAAACAGTGTAATTAATGTTGAAAAAGATTTTGTTATTCAAACGGAAGTAATGAATGCCACAAGACTTAATCAATATGGTTTGCAAATACTAGATACCAGAACTGCGTCAGATCATTTTCCTAAGGTTTCAGATATTTCATTTGATTTTACCACTGATGTTGAAAATGATGTAGAAAGTTTTGCTTTTAAACTAGAACAGAATTATCCCAATCCTTTTAATCCAAATACGGTTATTAGATTTTCAATAAGTCCGTCAGATGCCAAGCAATTTGTGAGTTTAAAGGTATACAATATTTTAGGTAATGAAGTTGCAACATTAGTAAATAACTTCTTAGCTGCTGGATATTACGAGACAAGTTTTGATGGAAGTGGACTTCCGAGTGGTATTTATATATATGTTCTGCGTACAGAAAACTACTTCGAAGTAAAAAAGATGACTCTACTAAAATAAAACTGAACTCGATTTCATTCAAGGTGAAGAATTGAAGGAAGACATTGTCTGAAATAGTCATAGGTATTCACGGACTAGGCAACAAACCACCGAAGGAATTACTTGCGAAATGGTGGAGGGAAGCAATTTTAGAAGGTCTCAGAAAAAATAATTATCCCCCAAAAGAATTTAATTTCGAACTGGTTTACTGGGCAGATATTCTTCATACAAATCCACTTGATCCTAATGAGACGAACAAAGAAAATCCACTTTATTTAAAAGAGCCCTATATACCGGAAGGTAAAATTGTTAATCGAACAGGAATGGGATTCAGGCAAAAAGCTCTTGAGTATCTGGAAAAATACTCAGAAAAAATTTTAGTCAATGGTGTACTCTCCTTAAACATTTCATCATTAACTGAGTTATTTATACATCGTCATTTAAGAGATCTCGAAGAATATTATTCTAATTCCTACATATCAAAAGGAAATGAAAAGTATCTGGTAAGGGATGTAATGATTGAACGCTTAGCTGAGACACTTCAAAAGCACAAGAGAAAGAAAATATTCTTAATAGCCCATTCAATGGGATCAATCATTGCATATGATACTCTAAAGTATCATACACCAGAGCTAAAAGTTGAAATTCTGGCAACCATTGGTTCTCCATTGGGACAGGCATATGTTATCAATAAAATTCAAAATGAAATAACTTCTTACAAAGGTGAGAAATTTATTATTCCTGAGAATATTATACGTGGCTGGTATAATTTTGCTGATGAAGAGGATCAGGTAGCCATAAATCACCATCTGGAGAAAATCTTTCAAGAAAATTCTCTGGGAATTAAGATAAAAGATATTCCCGTTCATAATACTTATAAAATCTCTGAGACCAGAAACCCTCATAAATCCTATGGTTATTTAAGGACGCCCGAATTCTCTGAGGTCTTAAATTCATTCCTAATAACTAAGAGATTTGATTTATTCGGCTGGATAAAAAATATCTTCCGGCACTGATAAAATTATTTTACCTTTTCATTAAAAAGCATTCAGCTAATTATAACACTTCAAGTCATCAATGACGCCAGGTATAAAAAGTGTCGGCGTTTCATTGTCGTATCAATTCTTCTAACTTTGATTAATCAGAAAAGATGATGGTATTATTCTTGCACTCTTTTTACGCTTAAAAATCCGAGTCGGGATAAAAGCTAATCTGAGGTTGCAGATAGCTTTTCATCAATAAATCAACAATTTAAAATATGGTGGTTGTGTATGGCACTAGCAACAGTAACATTCTGGGGGGAAAACACTAATTCGCATGGTATTCCTCAAACGTTTTATACTTATTTGATTAGCGTTTATGTAAATCAAGCGATTGGTATGCGCGATAAAATTGTAAAGATAGTTCCGCTAACTGAAGATACTCCACGACCTGCGAGAGATCTTCCGTTTATGGTTAAAAACTCTGATGCGAAGAACGCTTTCATGGAAGCATTTAAAGTTCTCGAAACGATGGACTGTCTAAAGGGATTAAAAAGTCAAAAAAGTATTGTTGAAACTGAGAGGGAATACAATCTCGCATTTGCATCGAGATGAACTTTCAAGTTGTCCTTTCCGATTTCTAAAAAATAAGTATTGATATCGGAATAAGATTATTGAACTTTTTGTCCTTTAATTCGGATGGTTTGTGTTCTGCTTGAACGAGGGTACCTGCTCTTTAAACCGCCTTTAATTACAACGCCGGTTCCAAGCACATAGCCGTTAAAACTAACTGCGTATTGTCCTATCGTAAGTTTATCGTTTGCTATCAACGCACCCATCAGATATAATCTAAGCTCATCAAGGTTCTGAATATTATAAATATTTTTAGTTATATGCTTTTGAAAAATCTGTGCAGCGAAAGAATGAAAAACAATTTTTCCATTTTTATCGATCATTCCAAATTTTGTCCCAACTCTATGAAATAACCCGAGGTTATCATCGCTCCACTCAGATGAAGTAAAGTAAATATCATTTCGTTTTAATAAAAATTTATAACTGGAGAAAACATCTTCATCAATTCCGAATTCATCTGCCAGCACTTTAAGTTTTTCATTTATAATCTTATCGCTGTGTTTGTGCAAAGTCATAACAAAATGCTTTTTCCATTTTAGCTGTTCGAGTGATGTTGTTTCACCGGTTTTTTTCAGCTTGATGAGAAAGAAACCATCTGAGTCAACTTCCCACGGAAAAATTCTGATTGAATTCTGTAACCTTTTGTCAAGCTTTGTTTTGTTATATTCAGTCAATCCTCTATGATGTTTAATTGGGAGATTAACTGTTTCAACATCAACCGGATATTTTTCAAGTATTCTGTTCGTTATCAATTCATTCTCCTCCGGTGTAAGCGAGCAGGTTGAATAAACTAGTTCACCGCCAACCTTTAACATCTTTATCGCTGATACTAAAAGCTTATTCTGAATTTCGATAAGATTATTTACACGCTCGAGTGACCACCACTTATTTATTTCACTTTTTTTCTGAATGATGCCCAATCCGCTGCAAGGTGCATCAACTAGAATTTTATCAAAGTAAGAATCATAATGCTTGCTTAAGATTTCACCTCGCATATTAACCACACCGTAGTTTAAGAAGTTCATCTTATCAAGATTGAACACCAACGCTTTTATTCTATCAATCTCCAATTCATTTACAACAAGCACGCCTTTGTTTTGCATCATCTCGGCTAATTGAGTAGTTTTTGAACCAGGTGCTGAACATAGATCAAGAACAATATCTTTTTCTGTTGGATTGAGAACAAGAGGTGGAAGCATTGATGTTAATGCCTGCATATAATAAAAACCAAAGGCTATTTCGAGAGTGCTTCCGGCATAATCAAAACCGTCAATTATTTTAAGTGCATTTAAAGGAAAAGAAATCGCCTCTGTTTTAATTCCATAAGTTTCTTCAAGCCTGATAGCCAGCGTTTCCCGTTTTATTTTACTTTCATTAACACGAATGTATTTGGCGGGTTCTTCACCGATAAAGTCACCATAGTTTTTTGCAGCTTCTTCGCCGAATGTAGAAGTAAGGTATGAGTAAATTCTATCTGATACCTTTGAATTTGCGCTCATAACCTTGTCAGATTTAACTTTTTAAAGATCTCGTTGGAAACAGAAGTGAAATTTTTCCCGTTATTGATTTTTTTCAGATAGTCTTTTTTAATCTCTTGCAGAAGTTGATCAAGATATTGTTCGTAATCTTCAACAGCTTTTTTTATGCTGATTAAATCAGGAGGGATTTTAATTTTGTTTTTCCTGTTCTGGCTCGCATAAACAACATATTTAGCTTCGAATACATTATTAAATGTTAGAATAAAGTCGCCGGTCGCGGAGGAAACTTCGTATGAGCCAAAAAATTCTTTTCCTAAAACTAATACTTTATCCGGAACATCAATAGTATTGAAGCTTTTCGGGTTGATAAAATCAATAGGGAAATTTTTTAATCCGGAAATGGACAGGTCTTTGCTTTTACTGAAGATGAAATCTTTTTCGCTCACTTTTGACTTAGCTTGCTGATATAGTTCCTTATAATTGTTTTCATCTCATCTTCATCCTGGTACTTCTTTATTGTAAGCAGGGCAGAATCGCAGCCTGTTAGCATAGATGAAACATTCTGAACCTCGGAGCTGTAAATTGCTAACACAGGTAACTTCCTTTTAAAAATCGCATATGAAATCTCAAAACCAACACCAAGACTTGGACCTGAGATTTCGGCTATCATAATCTTGCTGCCATCAATCCACTTAAGATCACGCTTGTAGGTTTGCTTATCGGTAAGTGGAATAGTGCTGCTAAACTTTCCGCTGAACTCAGAGAGTACAGTATGCCCCTGGCTTTCAATGAAATCAACCATTTTAGTAAATGATTTTTGATAAGTAACATCACCCCTGATGGGTCCGGCACAATAAATAATCATAATTAACTTTTTAAAATCTGTTCGTAATATTCTTCGTAAAGTGGAACCACTTTCGATTTATCAAATTTATCAACTGCTCTTTGCCTCGAATTCTCGGAAAAGAGTTTGTACTTCTTATCATTACCAAGCAGCTCAAGCGTATACTTTGCCATCCGGTCAACATCACCTATCTCGGCAATAAAACCTGTTTCGTTATGCTTAACTAATTCAGGAAGTCCGCCAACACTTGAACTTACAACCGGTAAGCCGCAAGCCATTGCTTCAAGAGCAGCAAGCCCAAAGCTTTCAGATTGCGATGGAATCAGAAAAAGATCAGATGATGATAATATTTCAACAAGTCCTTCTTGTTTGCCAAGAAATTTTACGTTATCACATAAATCTAACTGTCTGGATAATCTCTCACACTCCGATCTATCTGGACCATCACCAACAAGAATTAATTTAGCAGGAATTTCTTTTTGTACTTTCTCAAATATTTTAATTGTATCCGGTACCCGCTTCACCGGTCTGAAATTGGAAGTATGGACAAGTATTTTTTCTCCATTTGGTGCAATAGCTTTTCGAAAATCGCCGTGGCTTTCAGGTTTAAAAAGATTAGTATCAACAAAATTTGGAATTACTTTTATATCTGCTTCAATGGAATAATTAGTTATTGTTTTCTCCTTTAGAAAACGTGATACGGTAGTTACGCCGTCACTTTTTTCAATGCTGAATTTTACCAGAGGAAGAAAAGAAGGTTCCAAACCCACCAAAGTAATGTCTGTTCCATGCAGAGTTGTAAATATTTTCAAATCTCTGTTTTTCTTCATCATCTCTTTAGCAAGGTAAGCACTCGTTGCGTGAGGAATAGCATAATGTACGTGCAGCAAATCAAGTTTTTCAAATTCTGCGACCTCGACCATTTTGCTGGCAAGAGAAAGAGAATAAAGAGGAAATTCAAATAAGGGATAGGTACTTATCTCAACTTCGTGGAAAACAATATTTTCTATGTAATGCGAAAGTCTGAATGGAAGTGCATAACTTATAAAATGGACTTCATGCCCGCGCAGCGCTAACTCTTTTCCTAACTCGGTAGCTATTACTCCACTGCCGCCGTAAGTTGGATAGCAAGTAATTCCTATTTTCATTTACTTATTCCGAAGGTATTAGTTCCCATAAACATTAACAAATATAACCTAAATTTAACGAAGTATGAAGCCCCATTTATTTCAATTGAAGCTGTAACGAATCTATATTTACAAAAAAAATTAAAATGAATATTCTAATTGTTGGTCAATCAGTTGTCGATAAAATAATTGACGAAGAAAGCGTGTCGGTAAAGCCGGGAGGAATATTTTACGCTGTTGTTTCGATGTTAAGTCAGGCAGTTACAGAGGATAATATATATCTCTGTTCGAGTATTGATAAGCAAAATGATAAGTTATTTAAACCTGCTTATAGTAAGATAAAAAATGATTTTCTTGTCTATGTTGATTCGATCCCTCATGTTGAGCTTAAGGTTGATGGTATTTGTGAACGTAAAGAAACTTATTCCAAGGCAGCTCAAAATCTTTTATTGCCTGCTGAGAATTTAAATCGCTTTGATGGAATCCTGATAAATATGATTTCTGGTTTTGATATTTCTTTAGGCCAACTTAAACAGGTCAGAAAAAATTACAGCGGACTGATTTATTTTGATGTTCATACTTTCAGCCGCGGATTAGATGAAAGTGGTCAGAGAATTTTTAGGCAGATAGAAGGTTTTAATGAGTGGGCTAAATGTATTGATTTTCTACAGGCAAATGAATCAGAACTATTAACACTTTCAGATAAGAAAGAAGAAGCGGCAATAGTTGATGAATTATTTCCTTATGGAATCAAACAAATCATAATAACCAGAGCTGAAAGAGGCGCGACAGTTTTTTATAAAGAACAAAACTCAGTTAAAAGAATTCACAAAGATGCCTTGAAAACAAATGTTGTTAATAAAGTCGGCTGCGGTGATGTATTTGGGGCAGTTTATTTCTACAATTACATTAGAAATAAAAACGTACTTTTAGCCTTAGAGCAGGCAAATTTATTTGCAGGAATTGCAACAACATATTCGGAAGCAAAGGACTTTCTAAATCTTAAAACAGATGCAAACGAACGGGTTAGTAAAAAATAGAATTCTAATCACCGGCTCAAACGGGATGCTCGGTCAAAGGGCAGTTCAATTTTATTCGTCCAAAGAAAATATTGAATTACTTGCAACATCAGTTGAGGAGAAATCAGTTGTTGATTCTGTTGAATATATTTCTTCCGATATTAAAGACAGAGACAGCATCAAAAAAGTCATTCACGACTATTGTCCTGATTTTATAGTTCACACTGCAGCGTTTACAAATGTTGATCTCAGTGAAAAGCTTCGTGAGGATGCCTGGAAAATAAACGTAAAAGGTGTTGAATATATCGCTGAAGCTGCCAGAGCCATTGACGCTCACATCATT
>PDVJ01000770.1_pt1 | contig 10875 bp, 10 predicted proteins | sample 1369811 | NCBI WGS metagenome assembly PDVJ01 (sample SAMN07795376, study PRJNA414565) | Alkali sediment metagenome, whole genome shotgun sequencing project. | reverse complement strand
TGTTCTTAAGAGGTGTATCAACCCCTTCGTAGAGTTTTACTGGCCTCAGGTTGATGTATTGATCAAGTTCAAATCGGAGACGAAGAAGAATGCCTTTTTCAAGAATACCTGGCTTAACATCAGGATGACCAATTGCTCCTAAATAAATGGCGTCATGCTGTCGTAATTCGCTTACCACACTGTCTGGAAGAACCTCACCAGTTTTTATATAACGCTCTCCACCAAGATCGTACTTCGTAAATTTCATTGTGAATCCAAATTTTTGGCAAGCAGCCTGAANAACCTTTATGCCTTCAGCCAAAACTTCTGGACCTGTTCCGTCACCAGGTAATAANGCTACATTGTATTCTCTATTCATGACTATCCCCCAAAGCTATTTATTAGTATTCAGTCTTTNNTNTTCACGTCTATTTTTGTGCAATATACGAAAGAGCCTTTGAGCCAATATCCCTTCGGTACTGCATACCCTCGAATTCNATACACGAAACGGCATCATAAACCTTCTGNGTGGCATCNCTATACGTTTTTCCGATTGCCGTAACGCCGAGTACTCGTCCTCCTGACGAATAAAAGTCGTTACCTATCTTCTTTGTCCCGGAATGAAAAACCATGACGTCTTTGTCACCTTTGAGATCATCTAAACCTTTTATAATCAACCCTTTTTCGGTTTTGTCAGGATAGCCCCTTGATGCAAGCACAACACATACTGAAACGCCCTCCCTCCATCCAATGGTCATAGATTTATCAAGCTTTCCTTCGATGCATGCCTGGAGAATAGGCATAATATCACTTTCCATCTTAAACAGGATGGGCTGAGTCTCAGGATCACCGAGGCGCGCATTGAACTCAATCACATAAGGTTTATTATCACCCATTATCATGAGGCCACCGTAAAGAACACCCCTGTAGTCTGCGCCTTCACTTTTTAAGGCATCAATGGTCCTCATCATTATATTATTGTTGATCTCATTTTCCATTTGATCATCAATAAATGGAATCGGTGTATAGGCACCCATTCCTCCAGTATTCGGTCCCCTGTCACCATCAAGCAGTGGTTTGTGGTCTTGGGAAGGAAGCATGGGCAGTATTAACCTTCCGTCAGTGAATGCAAGGTATGAAGCTTCTACTCCCGGGAGAAATTCTTCTATGATGATACTTGCACCGGCATTACCATGAATCATGTTCACCATAACATCTCTCAAAACTGCTTTGCCTTCATCCTTGCTTTTTATAACATAAGCACCTTTTCCGGCACAGAGGCCATCTGCCTTGATTACGAATGGAGCTTCAATCTTATTTACATAGTCATCGGCATCTTTGTAATTACGAAAAATCTGGAAAGATGCAGTCGGTATGTTATATTTGTCCATTAATTCTTTCGCAAACACTTTACTGGCCTCGATTAGTGCTCCTTTTTTTCTGGGCCCGAATATTGGAATATGCTTCCCCTCAAAATAATCTACTATACCCATTGCCAGAGGATTTTCCGGGCCAACTATGACTGTGTCTATCCGTTCTTGTCTAGCGAACCGAGCAAGTCCCTCCATGTCGTTAAGGTCTTTATCCACACATTCTGCAATCTCAGAAATGCCACCATTGCCGGGGATACAGAAAATCGATTCCACGTCCTTGGATTGTGATATTTTCCAAGCTAACGCGTGTTCCCTACCCCCTCCACCAATTATAAGTACTTTCATCATTTATCCCTTTCAAGTTTTATTTCAGACAAATAAGTGTAAATCGCAGTGTCATAATCTGAAGTTAGAAAAAAAACTTTCTTGGCAAGATAAAATCGTAGGTCTTCGGTTGTTTCGCCATTGTTTGCTTTCATGTTCTCAATAACTTTTGGATAATCAACCGGATCAACAACAACTGTAACATATTTAAAGTTTTTGGCGGCCGCTCTTATCATCGAAGGCCCCCCAATATCAATGTTTTCTATTGCGTCTTCAAAGGTGCAGCCTTTACTTATTACCTCCTTAAACGGATACAGGTTAACGACGATCATGTCTATATGCTTTATGTCGTGGACTTGCATCGCCATCTGGTGTTCAGTATTATCTCGGATATTTAGTATGCCACCATGTACCTTTGGATGAAGAGTCTTTACTCTTCCATCCATGATTTCAGGAAAACCTGTATATGCGCCAACCTCGACAGGATTTATACCTATTCCATCGAGGTATTTCTTTGTACCACCTGTAGAGAGAATTTCTACATTATATTCTTTGAGACAAAAAGCTAGCTCAGAAAGATTAGCCTTGTCAGACACACTTATAATTGCTCTGCGAATTTTCATTTGTCTCCCCCCACTTATAGGCCCAGTTCTTCGTTAATTAAATAAACAGATACGTCTGTTCCGCTTGGTCTTCTCTGGATAATTGATGTAACCCTGCAAATTCTAGCTTCAGTTTTACAGTCATGGCAATATCCTGTTTCTGCACAAGGCAACGGAAGGCCCAACCTCTTGGCATTTAAAGGTGCAGCAACCCTCTTGATACGGTCTAATGCTGAATTAACATCGGGAACTATTTTGTTGTAACCAGCTATAATTATAACCTTTTTCGGTCCGAAGGTCATGGCATTTACCCTATTACCAAAACCATCAATATTAACGATGTCACCCTTTTCCGTGATAGCATTGGCGCTTGATAGAAAGAGATCACACGTCAACTGGGAAAGTCTTATCGCACTGATTTCTTCCTTGGTCAATCCCTGCTTCCAATGGTCCAAAACCTGAGTGTTCTGATCGGATAGCCTCTCTATAAGCCCTATTCCTCTCACACTTAACGAGCCGCCAATACCTATCTTCGAACCAGTGGTAGCATATTGCATTATAGAGTTGATTAGCGATTCTCGATTCGTGAATGAATGCGCATCAAAATAGTTCGATGAAAGGGCCTTTACGGTCCTTTCCATCATCTTTTCTATGAACCATTCTTTCGGACTTATCATAAGGACCTCCTGAATTAAGAGTTATAGTAAATTCTCGCGAAATGGTTTGTCAACTATAAATGCTACAACATATTTTCCCTTAGATTCTGATTCTGTCAATCAACGGCGGTATAATAGATATCGTTGCCCAAACGATATGCTTTTATCGAACCTTTCTTTTCCATAGCATCAAGTTCTTCGTGAATCCGAAAAGACGATGTACCGGTTATCCTGATGATATCCTGAATAGTTAGTGACCTTCTCTTCAAAATGTCAACAAGTGTTCCAGCCCAGCCTTCCTGTTCTTTGTGGACGCCATTTTTTTCGAATGAAGAAATAATTTCACAATAGTCCCCGAAAAATTTCTTTATCTTTTCGAGTTCTTTCCTGTTTAACGGACCTGCATTTTTTTCGCTTGGTGGTCTAGTCACGGTATTGAGATGAATTTTGTCTACTTTTAAATCATTCAGTATAAAACGGAGTTTCTGTAATTCATCAGGAGTGTCATTCACGCCCTTGATCAGCATGATTTCGAGCCATATTCTTCCTTTATAATCTTTTTTTAAACTTTTGATACCTTCGATGATGAACGTCAATTCCAAGTTGGCTTGAGGCCTGTTAATACTTTTGAACACCTCATCACTCGCTGCATCTAGAGACGGTAATACAACGTCCGCGTTAAACAAATCATTTCTGACCTCTTCAATCCCTAGAGAAGAGCTGTTTGTAATAACCGCTATAGGTGTGTTTACACTTTTTTTAACTTCTTTGATCATAGCACCAAGATTTTCATTTAATGTAGGCTCTCCTGAACCTGAAAAGGTTACAAAATCAACCTTTTCAGCAAATTGTATCGTATCGACAATTTCCTTTACTACTTCTTCTACTTCAAAAAACTTTTTTCTTGTAACATTCTTGTGTGTTGTCTTTCCAATTTGACAGTAGATACAATCAAAGTTGCAGTATTTACGAGGAATAATGTCTACACCCAAAGAAAAACCGAGCCTTCTTGAGGGTACCGGACCAAAAACAAACATGCCAAAATATAAACAATTACTCAAGGAATTGAAACAGAATTCATATCAGCGTTTATATTGACTTTTTCGTTGTTATACTATAATAATAAAACAAAGGGGCGATTAGCTCAGATGGTTAGAGCGCTGGTCTCACATACCAGAGGTCGTTGGTTCGAATCCAATATCGCCCACCATTCAACTCTCAGGGGGTCCAATGTCCGGGCATAGTAAATGGAGTTCAATAAAGCACAAGAAAGGTGCGGCTGATGCAAAAAGAGGAAAGATATTTACAAAGCTCATCAGGGAAATCACAACAGCTGCTCGAATAGGTGGTGGAGACCCCGAAGCCAACTCAAGACTGAGAGTTGCAATTGCACAAGCCAAAACCGAAAATATGCCTAAGGACAATATTGAAAAAGCAATTAAAAAGGGCACAAGTGTCGGCGAAGGTGGAGAAAATTATGAAGAACATATCTATGAAGGTTACGGGCCTGGCGGCACAGCAATACTGATTGAAGCATTGACTGACAATAACAAAAGAACTACTGCTGATGTTCGACATATCCTTTCAAGGCTCAACGGTAACCTTGCAGAGCCCGGCAGCGTCTCATGGCTTTTCCACAAGAAAGGGTTTATCACCTTTGACAAGAAAACAGCGGACGAGGACAAGATTATGGAACATGCCCTTGAAGCTGGTGCAGAGGATATCACATCAGACGAAAATGAGATTGAGGTTATTACTGATCTGCAGAGTTTTGAAAAGGTTAAAAAATCCTTCGATGGTATCGGATTAAAATATATGGTTGCTGAAATCAGCATGATTCCACAGACATCAGTAAAGCTTGAAGGAAAGCATGCAGAAACGATGCTTAAGATAATGGAAGCCTTGGAAGATTCAGATGATGTGCAGAATGTCTATGCGAACTTTGACATTTCGGCACAGGAAATTGAAAGACTAAGCCAATGACATGAGAGTTATTGGGATCGATCCGGGACTTTCTGCCACTGGCTATGGCATCATTGAAAGTAATGGCCGTAATAAATATTCAGGTATTGCATTCGGAAGCATAAAAACCTCCAGCAAGAAAGATATCCCCACAAGGCTTTTTGATATCTATACGAAACTCTTAAATATTGTTGAATCATACTTGCCTGATTCTGCAGGTATTGAAACTATCTTTGTTGGCAAAGATCCAAAAAATCACCTTCATATGGGCGAAGCCAAAGGAGTTATTATCCTCGCCCTGAAAATGAAAAACATTTCAATACAGGAATTCTCCCCTTTGCAAGTAAAAAAGTCTGTCACAGGTTACGGTGGTGCTCAGAAATCACAGGTATCTTTTATGGTCTCCAAGCTCCTTAACATCGAAACTGCAAATGATGAACATGCAGCAGATGCGTTAGCAATTGCCATGGCTGTCCTGAATCAACACAATCTTGAACAACGATACGGATAAAATGATAGAGTCTCTGCAAGGTAAGCTTTTTGAAAAATCTATAGATAGGGTAATTGTGGATGTCCATGGGGTTGGTTACGGTTTAAGGATCCCCCTTTCGACGTATTATGCCCTCCCGGACAATGGCGAACATGTCAGTCTCTATGTTCACACATATATGAAGGAAGATGCTATTCAGCTTTTTGGTTTTCAGTCAAAAGATGAGAAAGATATTTTTCAGAGACTCCTTAAAATCAGAGGTATAGGACCAAAGCTTTCACTCAATATATTATCTTATCTCCCTGTCAAGGACTTATCGTCTGCCCTCGAGGGGATTGATTTTGAGACTCTCATCAGTATCCCGGGAGTTGGAAAAAAAATGGCTGAGCGCATTCTTTTTGAATTGAAAGGAATTATTGAGAAAGAATCCAAAGAATCAAGAGGTCTCGATTCGGAAATAACAAGACAGGCAAAATCTGCCCTCGTCAACCTTGGTTTTCCATCATCTCAGACTGAAAATGTTATCAAAGAAGCCTGGAAAGAGGATAACTCGATAAACCTTGAAAATCTCATCAGAAAATCATTAAAACGTCTCATTAAGATATGAAAAAAGAGATTTTATCACCGCAAAAAACAGAGTACGATTTTGAGGTGCCTTATGAAAAAGATGTCAGGCCCAGAAAGCTCACTGACTATATTGGCCAAGAAAAAGTTAAATACGGACTTAAAATATTCATAGAGGCAGCAAAAAACCGTGGTGAAAATATCGATCACATTCTCCTTTATGGCCCTCCTGGTGTCGGAAAAACAACCCTTGCTTATGTAATTGCTCATGAGCTGAATGTAAGCATTAAGATTACTTCAGGTCCTATTCTTGAGAAGATTGGCGACCTTGCAGCAATCCTAACAAGTCTTGAAGAGAGAGAAGTACTGTTTATAGATGAAATACACAGGCTTAATCGCTCTATAGAAGAAATGCTCTATCCTGCCCTTGAAGAGTATAAACTTGATATTTTAATCGGACAAGGCCCAGGCGCGAAGATTTTAAGAATTGACATACCAAGGTTCACACTCATTGGTGCTACAACCAGGGCAGGTCAACTGACATCTCCATTGAGAAACCGATTCGGCCTCACTATGCGACTTGACTACTACAAGGAGGATGAGATTGTATTAATAATTGAGCGATCTGCAAGGATTATGGGCCTTATCATCGAGAACGATGCATCTATGGAAATTGCACGAAGAACCCGGGGAACTCCGCGGATTGCAAACCGGATCCTCAGAAGGATAAGGGACTATGCCCAAGTAAAATCAAGGGAAATTATTGACAAGAAATGTGTGACAGAGGCCTTTGAAATCCTTGATGTGGACGATAAAGGTTTTGATTCAATGGATAGAAGGCTTCTTGATACCATTATAGAAAAATTCAGCGGTGGGCCTGTAGGGATAGACTCTCTTGCAACATGCCTGAGTGAGGACAAGGAAACCCTCGAAGACGTCTATGAACCATATCTCATTCAACAGGGATATATCCAGCGAACAACACGGGGGAGAATGGCAACGCCACTCGCCTATGAATACCTGAAGAAAAATTCAAAACAACGTAACGATACGCTTTTTTAACTTGGTTAGAATAAACCGTGGATGGCTAATTTAAGAAAGCTTAATTCTTTTTACTTCGCCGCTCTTTCCAGTAAATTCAGTATCTTTTCCGTTTAGAATCAGCTTCACTCCCCCCGCATTTCCAATCAGGAGATCAAACATGTCCTTTGCATTGAGGATTATCATTTCCTGTGCGTTAAGCATGAATTCCTTTTTTTCTGTGTCATCAATTACTACGCTTACCCAGGTTCGCTCTTTACAGGTAATCATTAATTTCTTGCCTTCCGAGATAACAGGTGATACCTGGTTCTCCATGGTAACAGTATTTTCAGGGGAAGAAGGCGACTGCGCTGAAATACCTGCTGTTGTCTCTATCTTCGGTACAGGGATATGATCTCTTTTCATTCTTTCGATCATATAAAAGCCAGCAAGTATTAATACGATTGATGGATAAACCAATGCCTTACGGGGCAGATTCGTAAAGGTAATTTTTCGAAATCTTCTTATGGGCTTCTCTATTACTTGATTATCAGTTTTTGTATCTGGTTCAATTTCATTATTTATCTCTATTAACTCTGGAAGAATTTCGTCATAAATTTTCAGAAAGTTTGCATATTCTTTAACATAACTCCTGACGTATACTTCATGGGGGAGAAAATCCCATTTCCCTGACTCAATTGCTTGAATTAACGATTTTCTCAAACAAAGGACATTTGATACTTCATCCAGGCTTATCCCTTGTTCTTCTCTTTTTGCTCTTAGAATTGATCCGATTTTACCGAGGTCAACTGACATATCTTATCCTCTCAAAATTTGATTATATCCTTTCATAGACAAAAAAGCAATTTGAATGATATTCATCATAAGGAAAAACATGCATTATATATATTATCGTCAATTCATGACAACCACAAAACTTTTCAGATTATTATCATATTTCAATCCTATTCAATGTATATGAAAGCAAATTAAATGCCAATCAAGCCTTTCTTTGTATCCTGTTTTAACGATATCCGTAATTGGATTTATGTCAGGCGTCGATGAATGAACACTTCTTCATGGTAAACAGGAGCTTACGTAGGTAAATGCCTTTACAATCTTGACTTTTTTCCTTTTCGTATGGTACTAATGTGCCAGAAATTGATGCTCAGATACTTGGTAATTTTGGTCTCACGAAAAAAAAGCTGAAGTAATAAATTTGTTAAGGGTGATAGTATGTCGAAATATCCACACATCTTTTCAACAGGACACATAGGCTCACTTGTAACAAAAAATAGAATCAAGTACGCTGCAACTGAAACAAACTTTCCTTTCGGCGATGGTTTTGTAACTGACAAGGAAGTTGCATACATGGAAGCACAGGCACGCGGTGGAGCGGGAATCGTCACAACCCAGGGAGCCTACCCTGATTCGAAGGGTGAGGGCAAAGGTTTTAAGGGAATGATGGCGATTTATGATGATCGATTTATACCCGGGCTTGCACGGATTGCTTCAGTAATCAAACAACATGGAGCCCTTTCATGTCTTCAAATCTTACACTGTGGAAGAGAAGGTGGGGTTGATCTTGACTATTGCCTTATGTCGTCTGTTGTTCCGCAAAAACTTTCATATTTTAAAACTCCAAAAGAAATTACAAATAAGGAGATAAAGAGTTCGGTCAAAGAACATATTGAGGCGGCGCGCAGAGCAAAAGATGCCGGCTTCGACATGATTGAAATTTCTGGAATTGTTGGATATCTCATTTCAACTTTCATATCACGGTATACGAATAAGCGCAGCGACGAATACGGTGGAGATATTCGTAGCCGATGCCGTCTCATGATGGAGATTTTGGAAGGAATCAAGGCAGAAGTAGGGAGCGTTATTCCCGTCGGTATAAGGCTCTGCGGCCTTGAGCTCCTTGATGACCGTGGCGGAAATACTTTAGAGGAAAGCCTCGAAAGCTTTAAATTTGCCGAGGAAGCAGGTGCAGATTTTGTTAGCGTTACCATTGGCTGGCATGAATCATCCACATCCGTCATTACCCGTGATGTCCCAATGGGTCATTGGCTTTATGTAGCAAAAGAAGTCAAAAATGTTGTAAAAATTCCTGTTATGATGGCCTTTCGTCAATTCCTGCCTGACATCCCTGAGAAGGCTTTAGATGAAGGTGCAATTGATTTTTGGGAGGCTTGCCGCCCAATGATCGCAGACCCTGAACTTCCACGTAAGGTTGCTGAAGGCAGGGAAGATGAAATTATCCCCTGTATTGCCTGTAATGTCTGCTTCTCGAGGCTCTATTACCATCAACCCATCATGTGTTCTGTCAGGCCAACTGTCGGCCATGAAGGGGAACCAGAATGGGGTTATTATGGATTTCGCAAGACAGACAAACCTAAAAAAATAATCGTTGTCGGGGGAGGCCCGGCAGGTTTGCAGTTTGCTGCAGTTGCTGCCAAGAAGGGACACTTAGTCACTCTTTTTGAGAAGAATGCCAGCCTAGGAGGCAGTATCAACCTTGCCTCACGGGTCGATGAGGGTGCCATAGAGCTTATGCGTCCAGTCAAGACTCTCCAAAAGGAATGCCAAAATGCTGGAGTCATAATTCAAACGGATGTTGCCATGACTGAAGAACGACTGGCTGGTCAAAACTTCGATGTTCTTGTAATAGCTGCTGGTGCGTTAACAAGGAAGCTTCCGTTTGCTTCCGTCATCAAACTTCTCACACCGGATGAGATTATCTCCCAGGGTAAAAAGCCTCCGAAAAGGACTGCAATCATTGGTGGGAATGGTGTCGGCCTTGGTTTAGCTGTCTTTCTCTTAAGGAATGATGATTACGAACTCACTATCATTGAAGAGAGCGGTAAACTTGGCCGCGATGTAAATCCATTCTATCTCTGGCAGTATGTCCGCCTCCTCAAGGAACGGGGAGTCAAGATATTTACGCGTACAGTGCTTAAAGGTGTTTCAGGTAGTACACTTCACCTTAACATACGGGGTGAAGACAAGAGTATCGATGGTGATGGCCTTGTTGTTGCCCTTCAAGCTTCCAACAGATTATGGGATTCATTTGCAATGAAAAATGGTAAGGAAATTTACTATATTGGCGATGCTAAACAACCAAGACGACTCAATAATGCCATTCACGATGGCTATCGCTTAGGAATGGTGATCTCATGAATTTGCGTTGCATGCGGGAAGTGTGTTGAGGTGTGTCCCCCTCAGGCAATAACATTAATTGACAATATTGTCCATTTAAGAGAAGAACTGTGCGAAGAATGTGGCTTTTGTGCCCCTGAATGCCCTGTGAATGCCATTGAAATTCATTTTCCTCTATCAACAGACCAATCAGCTCTCTAAGCCAGACATGGTTTGGTCGCTGAACGATCATTCAAGCCCCTTTTTTTACTGATTGGCCCTATGAACATAATTAGAGCAAAAAATCTTATAAAGGACTACAATCCCTTTCGGGCTGTTAACAACGTTGACTTTGAGATTCAAGAAGGAGAATGTTTTGGATTTCTCGGTCCTAATGGTGCTGGCAAAACAACAGTCATGCGCATACTTTACTGTTTTATGCCGCCCAGTTCAGGCAGTGTCGAAGTCTTTGGTGCTGATGTTCTTACAAAACCAAGTCTGATTAAGTCTAAAATTGGGGTGATGCCTCAGGAAGACAACTTGGACGTCGATCTAACCGTCCTGCAAAACCTTGTCATTTACGCCCTTTATTTCGATATACCAAAGCAGAAATCGATACCTCTTGCAATGGAGCTCCTTGAATATGTCGAATTAGCAGATAAGGTAAATTCTCATATTTTGAGTCTTTCAGGCGGGATGAAACGAAGCCTTTCCCTTGCCAGGGCCCTTATAAACTGTCCGGAAATACTCATCCTTGATGAGCCAAC
>PDVJ01000350.1_pt2 | contig 10888 bp, 7 predicted proteins | sample 1369811 | NCBI WGS metagenome assembly PDVJ01 (sample SAMN07795376, study PRJNA414565) | Alkali sediment metagenome, whole genome shotgun sequencing project. | reverse complement strand
TCCTCCGAGGCATTCGTCTTACCCTTCAAGAAGGAGAAAAGATGATCATCGTGGGAAGAACGGGATCTGGGAAGACGATCCTCTGCAATCTGGTGACAAGGATTTTAGAGCCTCCCCATGGATATCTCTTCTTCGATGGAGTTGAAGTCCATGAGATCCCTCTCGAGGTGTTGAGGAGATCCATTGGTTATGTGCCGCAGGACACCTTTCTTTTTTCAGATACGATTCGAGAGAATATTGCTTTTGGAAAGCCGGATGCCACAGAGGAAAAGATTGAAGAGGCGGCACGGATGGCGCAGATCTATGATGAGATTATTGAATTTCCTGGAGGCCTAGATACGGTCATCGGAGAGAAAGGGGTTACCTTATCCGGTGGACAGAAGCAGAGGATTGCGATTGCACGAGCCATTCTTATGGATCCTGCCATTTTCATCTTGGATGATGCCCTCTCCTCGGTAGACATCCAGACGGAAGAAAAGATTTTAGAAGGATTAGAAAAGTATCTCCGGGGAAAGACGAGCATCATGATTACCCACCGTATTGCTCCCCTGCGGAGAGCGGACAGGATACTTGTTCTCGATGAAGGGGAGGTCGTCGAGCGGGGGGATCACAACACCCTCCTCTCCCAGGGCGGGACCTATGCCGAACTCTATAAACAGCGAAAGTTGGAAGAAGAATTGGAACAGAATAACAATGGAATAGTGGAGTAAAAGGGCTTGAGGATGGAGGAGCGTCTCGCAAAGCGAGACTTGAGGTTTGAGGCCCAAAGGTTTTTCCCTTTAACCTTAAGCCATAGCGAACCTCGAGCGGAGCGATCCTCCAGCGAGGTGCGATGTACACTGATTTTGGGTATATGGAGGAGGGCAAATTAGGGAAGCCCTACGACCTGAAACTGATGATCAGGTTGGGGGAATTTCTGAGGCCTTATTGGGGATTGATGAGCCTTTCCCTCCTCTTCGTTTTGATCATGGCGGGGTTAGACCTTCTCATCCCCTATTTCACCAAAGAGGCGATCGACCGCTACATTGTTGTTGCAGCAAGAGAAGTTGTCTTAAAAGAAGATGGCTCGCCGGAGGAGCGCCGCCTCTGGAGTCAATATGGCCAGACGCTCATCCCTAAAAAAGAAAAAGGCAAATTCCTTCTCCCACCGGATGTATTGAAATCGGTGGATCGAAAAGAGATGGCCCGTTTTCAAAGATCCGGCCTCCTCACAGAAAATCGATATTACCTTTTTATTCCCCAACAAAAAACGATGGAGGGTGTTTTAAAAAAGTATCCTTCCTCATTTGAAAGAAGTGGTCCCTACTGGTTTATTTCCTTCGATCGAATGAAGGAATTGAAAAAGGAAGACCTCTTCTTCGTAAGAGGAAAGGATGTCGAGGGGATTTTCCACATCGCCCTCCTCGTTATTTTGATCCTGGTCATCAATTTTGGACTTACTTTCTCTCAGGTCTATACGATGGAAGTGGCAGGACAAAAGATGATGCATGGCCTCCGGTTGAAGGTCTTCTCCCATCTTCAAGATCTCCCCGTTTCCTTTTTCGATAGGAATCCAGTGGGAAGGCTGGTCACCCGTTTGACCAATGATATTCAGAATGTCCACGAGATGTTCACCTCGGTTCTCATCCACCTTTTGAAAGACCTTCTTCTCCTCATCGGAATTATTTTCCTCCTCCTTCACCTCAACCGGGACCTCGCTTTGGTCTCCTTTGTTGTCCTTCCATTGATCTTCTTCACGACTCTTCTCTTCAGCCGTCGTGCCAGAGATGTGTTCCGAGAAATCCGTTTGAAGATTGCCCAAATGAATTCTTTTTTCCATGAAAATTTTTCTGGCATCAAAGTGGTTCAACTCTTTCTGAGGGAAAAAGAGAATCGTCGGCGATTTGAAACCTTAAACCAGGGGTATTATTTGGCAAATATGAAACAGATCTTCATTTATGCTTTGTTTGTCCCCTTTGTTGAAATCCTGAGCTCAGGGGCCATCGGCCTTCTCCTCTGGTATGGAGGGGGAAAGGTCATTCAAGAAATGATCACCCTAGGGGTCTTGGTCGCCTTTCTTTCCTATATTCGGATGTTCTTCCAGCCCATTCGAGACCTTTCCGAAAAATACAATATCTTGCAATCGGCCATGGCCTCCCTTGAGAGGATCTTCTCATTGCTCGACGAAGATCCAAAGATTTCAAACCCTCCCTCTCCCAGGAAAGGAGAGATCCGGGGGCATATCGAATTTCACCATGTCTCCTTCTCCTATAATGGAGAAGATAGAGTCCTCAACGATGTGTCTTTCTCTGTTAAAGAGGGAGAGACCGTCGCCATCGTTGGAGCCACAGGAGCCGGGAAAACATCCTTGCTGCACCTGCTGGAACGATTCTATGATGTGGAGGAGGGGGCCATTCTGCTTGATGGGATCGATATACGAGAGAGGGAGATCTCTCAACTCCGTTCACAAATGGGGCTGGTCATGCAAGATACCTTTCTCTTCGCTGGCGATATCGAGGAAAATATCCGATTGGGGGATCGGGAGATGGATGAAGAAAGGGTGAGAGAAGTCGCGCAGGCAGTTAATACAGATAAGTTCATTCAACGGTTGCCCCATGGGTATCGCACCAAGGTGGGGGAGGGAGGGGAAACATTATCGGCCGGGGAGAGACAATTATTAGCCTTTGCAAGGGCCTTGTTCATCAATCCAAAGATCCTCATCCTGGATGAGGCAACTTCTCATGTGGATCCCGAAACAGAACGTTTCGTTCAAGAGGGACTCGTACGGTTACTCAAAGGGAGGACAGCCATCATCATCGCTCATCGACTCTCCACCATTCAGCACGCTGATCGGATCGTCGTTCTCCACAAAGGAAGGGTTCGGGAAATCGGAACCCATGCAGAATTGATGGCCCAACAAGGCGTCTATTTCAGACTTTATCAGATGCAGTTCGGCAAGACCTAAGGGAAGGTCGGAATCGTGAATGGGGAGTTCGGGGTCTTTAAGCTAAAAGCTCCCTGCCTGAGTCTCCCTGTGGTAGACAGGGAAGGCAGGCGAGCCCATTACTCAGAACTCATCAATCTTAACGGAGGATTAAGATGGATGAGGGTTGACAAAATGGGATGGCTGTCCTATATAGGGAAAGGGGTTTATGGAAGAGAAGGACGAACCATCCCAGGAAATTGACCCGGAAGAGGAGAAGAGGCGGGAGATCGATCTCAATACCCTCTTTCCTAAGAAGGGGTATGATTTAAATCGCCTCTTCCCTGATGAAGGGACCAAAAAGCTTCTTTACGAACTGAGGCGAAATAAACAGGATATCGAACGATTTATCAAAAGCCTTCATGTTGAGGAGGAATAAATGGAGTGCTCTCATTGTGGTACCCTATTAGCCTTTTTTCCCTGTTCAGAGTGCGGGGGAGAGATCCCCGCGAAGAGTCGTTTTTGCTGTTGGTGCGGAAATCCGATAGTCGCAGAGGAGGGGGAAAAGGATGCTTCAGAGCGCATCCCCTGCAGTGATGGAAACTGTATTGGTGCGATCAATGAAAAGGGAGTTTGTAATATTTGTGGAAGATCTCCAGGCGGGGAACAGATTTAATGGCTTCTTTTTTAGATCAGAAACCTAGGTTCCGTTGACATTGGAGACATGAATGATTATGTTATCATTCGTAGTTTAATTGATTTTTAGAGGAGGATCCAATGATATTTTTACCACGGGGAGGGGCCGATCGGGATGAAAAGGGAAAGGATGATAAAATTGTTATTCCCGAGGAACTTCCCATGCTCCCTTTAAGAGGGACAGTGCTTTACCCCGACTTGATACTCCCCATCATGGTGGGTAGGAAGAAGTCGGTAAAATTGGTTGATGATGCGATGGATTCCGATCGTATTATTGGGGTGATCACTCAAAAGAGGTCTGAGACAGAAGATCCTAAAGAGACGGATCTCTATTCAGTGGGCGTCGCGGCACTCATTCTGAGGATGATCCGGGAAATGGATGGGAGCCAAAGGGTCATTGTCCAAGGGGTCTCGAGGATGAAGGTGAGAGAATACATTCAGCGGGAACCCTATTACAAGGCCAAAATTGAGCCAGTCGATGAGGGATGGGCACAGGGAGTCGAGATAGAGGCTCTCGTCATGAACTTGAAGAACCTCTTCCAAAGGGCCGTGGAGCTGGCCCCCTATCTCACCAATGAATTGGGCACCATGATCTCTAATATTAAGTCGCCCTCTATTCTGGCTGACCTGATCGCGTCTAACCTGAATATTGCGACGGCTGAGAAACAGGGGATTTTGGAGACCTTCGATATACGAGAACGCCTGACCAAAGTCCATCTCTTCCTCAACAAAGAGGTTCAGGTTTTGGAATTAGGGAATAAGATCCAATCGCAGGTCAAGGAAGATATGGATCGAACCCAAAGGGAATATTATCTCCGGGAACAATTAAAAGCGATCAAGAAAGAATTGGGAGAGTTGGATGAACATTCCACAGAGATCAAAGAGCTCAGAGAGAAGATTAAAAAGGCAAAGATGCCATCCGAGGCCTTGACCACTGCGGAAAAAGAATTAGATCGTCTGGCCAAAATCCCTCCTGCCTCAGCCGAATATACGGTTGCCAGAACCTATTTGGATTGGTTGGCAGAACTCCCGTGGTCTGAAACGACAGAGGATAATCTTGATATCGACAATGCCCAAAAAACATTGGATGAAGACCATTATGATCTGGAAAAGGTGAAAAAACGGATTTTAGAATACCTGGCGGTTCGAAAACTAAAAGCGGATATGAAAGGGCCGATCCTTTGCTTCGTGGGGCCCCCAGGGGTGGGAAAGACTTCACTGGGAAAATCGATTGCTCGAACCATGGGACGCAAATTCATCCGGATCTCTTTAGGGGGAGTCCGGGATGAAGCCGAAATCCGAGGACATCGCAGGACCTATGTGGGTGCCCTGCCTGGTCGGATCATTCAAGGGGTCAAAAAAGCCGGATCGAATAATCCGATCTTTATGCTGGACGAAGTGGATAAGATCGGGATGGACTTTCGTGGGGATCCCTCCTCCGCACTTCTGGAGGTGCTGGATCCAGAACAGAACTTTTCCTTCTCCGATCATTATATCGATGTGAATTTCGATCTCTCGAAGGTGATGTTCATCACCACAGCCAATGTGCTCGATACCATTCCTCCCGCCCTCCGGGATCGGATGGAAACTCTCGAACTCCCGGGCTATAGCGAAGATCAGAAGATGATGATTGCCAAAGAGTTTTTAATTTCCAAACAAATCAACGAGCATGGATTGAGCTCAGAGTTCATCGAATTTCAGGATGCGGCCATTCAAACCATCATCAGTTCCTACACACGGGAGGCAGGGGTCAGAAATTTGGAGAGGGAGATCGCGGCCATCTGTCGTGGGGTGGCCAAGGATGTCGCCCGGGGGGTGATGGAGAAGGTGGTGATTGGTCCAGAGAACTTGCACAAATATTTAGGGCCGATCAAATTCTTCCTTGAAGTGGCAGAGCGGACCTCTAATCCAGGTGTGGCGACGGGTCTGGCCTGGACGCCTACCGGAGGGGACATCATCTTTGTCGAGGCGACAAAGATGAGGGGAGAGAAGGGGTTGACCTTAACAGGTCAATTGGGAGATGTGATGAAGGAGTCTGCCCAGGCCGCATTAGCCTATGTTCGATCCAAATCCAAGGAACTCGGGATTGAAGAGGATTTCTTTGAGAAGAATGATATACACATCCATGTGCCGGCGGGGGCCATCCCAAAGGATGGGCCTTCGGCTGGGGTGACGATGTTTGTGGCGCTGACCTCCCTTTTGACCAACAAGCCTGTTCGGAGTGATATCGCCATGACCGGAGAGATCACTTTGAGGGGCTTGGTCCTTCCTGTGGGGGGGATTAAAGAAAAGGTCTTGGCAGGAATGCGGGCCGGGATTAAGACGATCATCCTTCCGAAGAGGAACGAAAAAGATTTGGAGGAGATTCCTGAGCATATTCGAAATCAGATGAATTTCAAATATATCCAGAGGATGGATGAGGCCATTGAACTGGCGCTGAAACATACAGAGCCATTGAGCGCAACACGAGAAGTCGTTAGCGTTCCGGTTAGTTAAGAACCCAAAATATTTCTTCCCCTTTCTTGTAGTTTGCCTGGACTTGCTTTTTTCATCTGAGGCAATCCGTGGATTATCCTAAGCTCAGACCCATCAATATGTTTCCAGTCCAGAGTTCTGGACAAACTCTGCTATGTCTTCAGGATCCACAGAACATCAGCGAAAAGGCCCTTTTTCTACCGCCCCCTCTTTATTTCATCGTCTCCCTTTTCGATGGTCAACATTCGATCTTGGATATTCAGGCTGAGTATATGAGAAGGTTTGGGGAGTTTCTTTATACAGAGAAGTTAAGCGAGATCATCACCCAATTGGATGAAAATTTTTTTCTTGAAGGGAAACGGTTTCAAGAGGCATCGAAGCAAAAAGAGGAAAGTTTCCAGAAGGCATTATTCAAGGAAGCCCTCTTTGCCGGAAAGAGTTATGAGGGAGATCCCGACAGATTGAGGGCCCAGTTGGACACCTATTTCAAGGAGGCAGAGGGGCCAGGGACTCTCGGAGAAAGAAAGAGTGGGAATGGATTGAGGGGAGTCGTGGCACCTCATATCGATTTTCAAAGGGGGGGATTTTGCTATGCTTTTGCCCATCGAGAGATACGGGAGAGAAATGCCCCTCGATATTTTATCATCTTTGGAACAGCCCACACCCCCATGGTCAACCCCTTCAGTCTCACCAGGAAACATTTTATCACCCCTCTCGGCACGTTGAATGTGGACCAGGAATTGGTTGAGGCGATCCAATCCCAATGTCCTGACAATCTTTTCAAGGATGAAGGGATCCACCGAGGTGAGCATTCCATTGAATTCCAGTGTGTCTTTCTCCGATATCTTTATCCAGAACCCATTCCCCTGAAAATCCTTCCCATTCTGAGCGGATCATTCCATGAAGCCGTTGAAAAGGGGATTTCCCCGATGGAACTTAACCCGGTCCGCCAGTTCATCGAAGCCTTAAAAAAGGCCGTCTCCTCTCTTGGGAGAGAAGTTTGTTATATTGCCAGTGCAGACCTTGCCCATATGGGCCTTCAATTTGGTGATCGTCAGGGGATCAGCGAGTATTCTCTCAGAGTCCTCTCCCAGGAAGATCAGGAGATGTTGGGATATGTGGAGAAGATGGATGAAGAAGGGTTCTTTTCTTTTATTTCAAGAGAGGGGGATAGGAGAAGGATCTGCGGTTTCCCAGCCATCTATGCCATGCTGAAGACCATGGAGGCCAAGGGGGGTAAACTTCTTAAATATGGTCAGGCCTTTACCCCAGAAACCCAATCCGTGGTCACCTTTGCCAGCCTCGCGTTCTATTAAACCGAAAAGACGTAAGGAGTGAGAAGGTGTAAGGTGTAAGGTGTCATAGAACTCTCAACGCCTAACGCTTTCCGCCTTACGGAATTAAGAGGGTTTTTGTTTGATTTTTTCGATGGCGGGGTAGAGTTCTGTAAGTTTTTTCTCTATGTCTTGTGGAAGGTCGACCTGAAGGTTAAGAACCTTTTCTCTGAGAAGGGCTAAGGCCCCTAATTTTTCGCTCACTTCTTTCGGCGTCACACGGCTTAATCTTTTTGAAACCTCTTTCACCTCCTCATTGAGGAATTCAACCAGTTTCAAAATCTCTGAAATCTTTTTTTGGGACATCGGAATTCCCCCCTTAGTTTAATTACCATACCTGATTTATAGAAAGATTTCAAGGATTTTTATCTTGTTCTTGGTCCAAAATCTCTTCTCTCTCAAAGTCAGAAAGACTGCGATCCTCACCCGCTTCAAACCTTGTTATCCAATTCCTGACACGATCCTTACCATAAGTTTTTTCCCATCCAACGACGATCTGATCCACAGGGACATCGGCAAAAACTCCGTGAAAAGCAATATATTCCATAAACCTTTGATTTTTTAGATTATAAGCCTGGAAAAGAGAATCTTCACGGCCATTAAATGCAAGAGGGGGGACATGATGTCTTCTACAAAGCTCTTGGTTGAAAGCAGGTGTGGCTTTCACCCATTTCCCTTCAAGATAAAATTCTACAAAGCCGTGGTAAGCAAAGAGGTCACTTCCTATAAATTCAATGAGCTGCTTTGTGGCAAGATGGTTACGGACATCCGCCAAGCCAACACGTGAAGGGATGCCGGAGGTTCTTCCAAGGGCACAAAGAAAGGAAGCTTTAGGCACGCAGAAGCTTTTGCCCCGTTTGAGCACATAGCTTGCACGATAGTGCTCCGGGAGATAAAAGGGAGAATAGGGATCATAAAGAATGCCGTCGCGAGCAGCAAGGTAAAGTTTTACAGCAAGCAACGTCAATAGGATCTGTCCTTCCACCTCTGACCTCTCTGGCAAAATGCTGGATGCTTGGGTGATTGCTGTCGATAATGGCAGTTGGAGTCAAATAGGCGAGATCGTCATCCTTCATCATCTTATGAGTCCATCTCTTCTTTGTTCATATGATGCAAAGAGTTTACAGGTAAAGCTCAGGAAACCCGTCAACCCAACCGGCTCCATTCCCTCGGCCTTTAAACCAAAGACTTTTATTTTCTAATCTACCATTATAACTCATTCATCCCTGTCTGCCGACTCCGGATCCGACCGAGGGCGGGCAGGTAGGCAATATCCCACCATTCCACGCAGAAGGGGATTGCCTTAAAGTCGCCCTGTGATGACAACACCGAAGTGTAATACGAGACGCATGGTAAGGGAGGTTGCAAGAATCATCGCGAGGCTGACCAGGACGACATAATCTACCCTACGTAAGTGAGGCTCGTAGTACAAGGTGCGTTTCGATTCAGGATGAAAGCCCTTCGATTCTAAAGCCATCGCAAGAAGATTGGTGTGCCGGATCGCAATCATGAATAGCGGGACGGCTTGGGGGATGAACTTCCCTAACCGGCGAAAGATGTTCCCAGATTGGAGGTCTAATCCACGGGATACCTGGGCTTGGATGATGGTGGCTCCAGCACCGGCAAAAGTCGGCACTAATCTCAAGGCTGTGGATAAGGCAAAAGCAATAGAATAGGGACATCCCATCCTAATCAGTCCATTGGTTAATTCCTCATTCCTCGTTGTTGAAAGGAAGACCAGGCCAGTGGCCACGAATGTGGCTAAACGCAGTCCCATCGCGATGCCATAAAGAAGGGACTCTTGGCTCACTCGAAACGACCCCCAAGACCATAATGGAGTGAGTCCTTTTACAAAAAAAGGCCACATCACCATGCTGAATAGAATGAGAAGGGTGAGGATAAAGCGTAACCTCCAGAAATTTAGTAAAGCCTTGGCTGAAATAGCGATCATTAGGATGCCCAGGCTAATAGCGGCCATATATAACGGATGGTTGAAACACAGACAAATGGAGAAGATCATCACCACACTGATCATTTTGGTCCGTGGGTCAAGGCGATGCACCCAAGTATCGTTGTTGAGATAAAGAAAGAGGTTCATCTTTAAACCTCAATGCAAAATTAACAATGAAAAATTAACAATGAAAAGTGATTATTGCTTAATCTTAGCCTGGACCTTAGCCTTAACCTTTGATTTGTAATTCTTTTACCATCTGCTGAACCGTAAGGGCTTCTGTGCCCAACCAATTACTTAATCGAACAAGGGAAGGGGAGCATAATGATGCGTCAGTCAATCGGGCCTCATCAGAAAAGATCGCACGGGTGAGTCCATCTGACAGGATACGGCCCTCTTTCATGACAATGGTTCGATTGGCATATTCAGTGGCCACCCACATCGAATGGGTGATGATAATAATGGTATACCCATGTTGGTTTAAACGATTCAACATCTCCATCATGTTCCGTTGGTGGCGATCATCAAGACCCGTGGTTGGCTCATCGAGGACAATCACTTGGGGTTGAGCAGCCAATACAGAGGCAACGGCCACTCGTTGCCTCTCTCCTTTGGTCAACGTAAAAGGGACCCTCTGTTCGTATCCCTGCAATCCCACGACCTCCAAAGCCTCGGCCGCATGTTTCTCGATCGTTTTAAGTGGTTCCCCCTGCATCTTGAGTCCGAAACCCACCTCTTCAGCAACAGTCCTCCCGAAAATCTGGTGATCGGGATTTTGGAACACATATCCCACCCATCGCGCCAGTTCACGATGGCTATACTCAGAGGTCGGTTTATTCTGCACCAACATACGGCCAGAGGTCGGTTTGAACAGACCATTAAAGTGTTTGGCCAGTGTGGTCTTGCCAGATCCGTTTTGACCTAAAATGGCGATGAATTCGCCCTTCTTGATAGAAAGGTTAATGCCGCACAGTGCCTCAATGGGGTATGTGGGATAGGTATATCTCAGTTCCTCAGCCATGAGGATGGAAGAACTTGGGGGGTGCTCGGAAGAGACTGTTTCGAACTTCCGTTCACGGCGTTGAGTCAAGTGGTGTTTCTGGATGAGGTCGATGGCTGTTTCCACCGTTAAAGGATTTCCTGGCCAGTTCATAGAGCGGAACAGCTCCAACATTGGCAATGGTTTGACTCCGCAGGATTCCATCGTCACCCCATCCGAAAGGATTTCCGAGGGCCGCCCTTGTGAGATCATATGACCATGATGCATTAACCAGACTTGATCCGCCGTGACGGCTGTTTCAGGGTCATGGTCGACCATGAGGAGAAGGCGGCCTTCTTCCCGAATACTTTTGGCTATCGAGAGCACTTCTCTACAGCCAAGGGGATCGAGGTCAGTGGTCGGCTCGTCCATCACAAGGATATTCGGTTCTAAGGCAAGGACGGAACCAATGGCCAATCTTTGTTTCTGTCCACCGGAAAGACTGGCTGGTTCACGGTGACGAAACTTTTCTAACCCGACAAAAGTGAGGT
>PDVJ01000767.1_pt1 | contig 10915 bp, 11 predicted proteins | sample 1369811 | NCBI WGS metagenome assembly PDVJ01 (sample SAMN07795376, study PRJNA414565) | Alkali sediment metagenome, whole genome shotgun sequencing project. | reverse complement strand
CGGACTCTTCTGCCTCCTCGAGTTCCGTGAGTACGCGGCGAGCCCGCTCGAGGTAGCGTGCGCCTGCGTCCGTCAGCGTGACCGAGCGCGTGGTGCGCTGAAGCAGCCGGATTCCAAGCTGGCTCTCGAGGCGTGCCACCAGCCGGGTCACGACCGAGGGCGACATGCCGAGCCTGTGGGCTGCCGGCGCAAACCCGCGCGCGTCTGCCACCGCCACAAAGGCCTTCATTGCGGAGAAGCGGTCCATTGGTTTATTGCTAAATCAGCAATGATCTATTCCATCAGCGGTGGATTATCGCAGAAGCGGTCGTAATGCACACTTCTTACCGAGGTGAGCAATCCCGCCACCTGCAGATGACCAGGAACCGACCCAGGAGAGCCCAGCCATGTCCCGCATCAGCATTCCCGCCACCGTCGACACCGCCCCCGCCGCCGCCCAGCCGTTGCTCAATGGCGTAAAGGCAAAGCTCGGCAGCGTCCCGAACCTGTTCCGCCTGCTCGCGGTGAGCCCGGCGGCGCTCGAGGGCTACCTCGGGCTCAGCGGCGCGCTCGGCAAGGGCTCGCTCGATGCCCGCACTCGTGAACGCATTGCGCTGGCTGTCGCCGAATCCAATGGCTGCGGCTACTGCACGTCGGCGCACGCCTTCATCGGCAAGAACATGGCCGGCCTCACCGATGCCGAGATTGCCGCCAATCGCAACGGCACCTCCACCGACGATCGGGCGGCAGCGGCCGTCAGGTTCGCGGTCAAGGTCGTCGAGGCACGCGGCCAGGTCTCCGACGCCGACGTCGCTTCGATCAGGCTCGCTGGCTACTCGGATGCCGAAGTGGTCGAGATCGTGCTGCACGTTGCGCTGAACACGCTGACCAACTACGTCAACGAAGTCGCCGAGACTGCGATCGACTTCCCGGCCGTGAAGGCGCGCGACGCGGCATGACCACGGAGCGTAAGTACCCGAGCGACATCGCCTTCACGCCCACGGTGAAGGCGATCCAGCAGCGCAAGGGCTCGCGTACGAATTACGAGCGAATGGAGACGGGGCGGGGGTGGTCGACGACGATCACCCCCGACCTCGCCGATTTCATCGCGGCGCAGACGAGCGTGTTCCTCGGCACAGCGAGCGCGGACGGCCAGCCGTACATACAGCATCGTGGCGGGCCGCCCGGGTTCCTCCGTGTGCTCGACGAGCGGACGATCGCTTTCGCCGACTACCGCGGTAACCGCCAGTACATTTCCCAGGGCAATCTCGCCGACAATCCGCAGGCCTTCCTGTTCCTGATCGATTATGCGCACCGCCAGCGCATCAAGATCTGGGGCGAGGCCCGGGTCGTCGAGGACGACTCGCAGCTGGTGCAATCGCTGATGCCCGAGGGCTACAAGGCGCGCCCCGAACAGGCGTTCATCCTCACCGTTACGGCGTGGGACTCGAATTGCCCGCAGCACATACCGCAGCGCTTCGAAGCGGCCGATGTCGCAGCCGCGCTCGCGGAACGCGACCGCAGGATCGAGGAGCTGACGCGTCAACTGGCGAGCCGGGACTTCTCCCGGAGCGAGGCCCCGGATTCTCAGAACCACCCGTAGTTGAAACTGACGCTGACGCGCTCGGCCGCGACCGGGTTCGGCGGCACCTCGTGACGCAGCCAGCTTTCGAACAGCACCAGCGTGCAGCAGGCGCCGGTTGAATGTCCACCAGCCCGCCGGTGGCAGGCGGGCTTCATAAACCATCGTTGGAAACAGGGCGCGGGCGGGCATGACGGAAGGATACCCGAGCCTGATTGAATGCCGTTGCAGACGGGTTTGCACGAGTCCGCCGGCACGATACAGTAACGGTGGGGGCGGGAGTCACGAGCAGCCATGGAATGGGAGGACAGAACATGGTCGGAGCCGCCGCGCCTATTCACATGCGCCAGGTCGTCGACTGGCGCGCAGCCTCCTGGGCAGGGCTGATAGCCGGCACGGTCTTCCTGCTGGTCAACCTGTTCGTGGTACCCGCGCTGATGGGTGGCAGCTTCTGGATCAGCGTGAGGCTCGTGGCGTCGATCGTCCTTGGACGCGACATACTTGCCCCGCCAGCGACGGCAAGCACCGGCGCGCTCGTTGCCGCGATCGCCGTGCATTACGTGCTGGCACTGGCGATGGCCGCGGTCATCGCCTACGTGGTGCATCGGGGTGGCTTGATCGGCGGCATCCTTGTCGGCGGGATTCTCGGGCTCGCGTTCTACTTCATCGACTACTACACGCTCACGTATTTCTTCCCGCAGTTCTTCGCGATGAAGCACTGGTCGGTGCTGGCATCGCACGTATTGTTCGGCGCCCTCGCGGGCGGAACCTACGAGTTGCTGGAGGACCAGATCTACGAAGCCGACCTGTCACCCGTCGGGAGCAACTGATCATGCGTTACCGTTCCAGGACGCCGATGGGGACCCCGTATGGCTACCGCGAGCGCGCCAGGCCGCGCCGTGGCAGTTTCATGGGGCCACGCATGTGGATCGGCCTCGGGCTGGTCACGTTCGCATTCCTGTCCTATCAGTGCTCGACCGAATACAACCCGGTGACGGGCGAAGAGCAGCACCTGTCACTGGCGCCGCAGCAGGAAATCGCGCTCGGCCTGCAGGCCATGCCGCAAATGCTGCAGCAGTACGGCGGCGAGCATCCGGACCAGCAGGCGCAGGCGCTCGTCGACCGGGTGGGCGAGCGCATCGTCGCAAAGAGCGACGCGGCCACGACCGACTGGCAGTACGATTTCCACCTCCTCGCCGATCCCCGCACGATCAACGCGTTCGCGCTCCCGGGCGGGCAGGTCTTCATCACGGCTGCGCTGCTGTCCGAGCTCAAGACCGAAGGGCAGCTCGCAGGCGTGCTCGGTCACGAAATCGGTCACGTGGTCGCGAGGCATTCCGCGCAGCGCATGGCGAAGCAGCAGCTCACGCAGGGAATAACCGGTGCCGTCATCGTTGCGGCGGGCGGCGGCGGCGAGGCGCAGCTCGCGCAGATGGTCGGCCAGATGGTCAACATGAAGTACGGCCGCGAGGACGAGCTGCAGTCGGACACGCTCGGCGTCCGCTTCATGTCGCAGGCGGGATACGATCCGCGGGCGATGATCGGCGTGCAGGAAATCCTCGCCCAGCAGTCGGCCGGCCAGGCGCCGCCCGAGATCCTGAGCACGCACCCGAGCGCGCCGAACCGCATCCAGACCATCGAGGCGGCCATCGCGAAGATCTATCCGGGCGGAGTTCCGGCCGGATTGGAGCCCTGACTATCCGCTGGGCTGCAGGTCGCGCTCCAGCGCGTCCGCGTCAGCTTTCGCGATGCCGAGGGTGTCCCGAAGCCGGTTGAGCAGCGCTCGTTCCTTTTCGGAGATCCCGCCGCCCTGCATGGCCTCGGCGACAGCCGACTCGTAGACCTGCAGCTTGCGGTGCGCGGCGTACTCCGGCGTGTTCTGCGTGTTCGGCATCGCGGCGCTGGCGACGCGGTCGGCGAACCGCTGCAACGGCGCCAGGAAGAACACCACGAGCGCCGCGGCCAGCAGTCCGGCGACACTGCCCAGCTCGGAGGACAGCAGTCGACTCGCGCCTTCCGAAAGTGCGTAGATGATCGCCACGACGGCCGCGGCCAGCGTCGACTGCTTGATCGTCCAGCGGATGCGCAGGTCGATGTCGAAGAGGTGGGCGCGCAGGATGCCGTACGCGATCAGCGGGACGGCCAGCAGCGTGCCGAGCGCGTAGACAAAATAGATCTGGTCTGTCGGGTCCGAGATCCATTCGTACGACCCGTTCCACAGGTGCCAGACCGACGTGCTGTAGAGGAGACCCCAGCAGACGTCGCGGATGCCGAATGCCACCACGAAAGCGCGTGCCCTCGTGCGAGCCGCGCCGCTCGCCGTGCGCCAGGCATGGATCGACGCCGCGAGTGCGTACCAGAAGACCAGCGCGAGTGCGAGGTAGAGCAGCGCACCTGCGATCCTGAACGGCCCCACCTGGAGGAAGACGAACAACGCGATCGCGGCGACGGCAAGGCCTGCCTGCACCCGTTTGTCCGCGAACGGACGGGTCATCGGCGTCTGCAGGGCCGCCGCCAGGAAGGGCGGGTAGAGCGCGAGCATCGCGCAGTCGCCGAGCGTGTGGACGAGGAACATGATTTCGTACCACCGCGGGTACGCCTCAATCGTTGCGGTGGGCGACACCAGCAGGAACTCCACAGAGCTGCTGGACCCGAGCGTCACGGCCTCGACGACGAGCAGCAGAGCGAGTTTGCGTGCCACGCTGCCCCGCACGCCGACCCGATAGAGCACGACCGCCAGGGCCAGGCACATCGCGACGGCGAGGACCGCGATGATTCCACGAGGGTCGGCCTGGAACATCCGCCGATCCTAGCAGAGCCGCCGCCTGGTACGCGGTACTCGCCGGTCCCGCTACACTGTCGCAACAGGGGGGCATCACAGTGGCTGTGGCCGAGCGGCAGCGGGACGACGAAAGCGCCTGGGAAAGGCTGCGCCGCCGCAAGGTGGTGCAATGGGGGCTCGCTTATGCCGCCGGCGCCTGGGCGTTGCTGCAGGTCATCGGCTTCGCGGCCGACGCGTTTCACTGGCCGGACATCATCAAGCAGTTCTCGATGCTTGCGCTGGCGATCGGTCTCCCCGTTGCACTGACGTTGGCCTGGTACCACGGCGACCGCGGCGAGCAGCGCGTGACGGGCGCCGAGCTCGCCGTACTGACGCTGCTGTTGCTGCTGGGCGGTGGTGTGCTCTGGTTCTACGGCCATCGAGCCGTTCCGGTGCCAGCCACGGCCACGGCGGTTCCTGCCGCGCCCGTCCAGGCCCCATCGGTCGTGGCTTCGGACCCGCGTCCCTCCATTGCCGTGCTGCCGTTCGTGAACATGAGTCCGGAGGAAGACCAGGAGTATTTCGCGGACGGCCTGTCCGAACAGATGCTGGACCTGCTGGCGAAGGTGCCTCAGCTGCGTGTCATCGCGCGCACGTCGTCCTTTTCATTCAAGGGCAAGGAGGTCGATGCCGCGACCATCGCGCGTGCACTCGGAGTCTCGCATCTGCTGGAGGGCAGCGTTCGAAAGTCCGGGAACCGCCTGCGTATCAGCACCAAGCTCGTGCGAGGCTCCGACAGCTCGCAGCTCTGGTCCGAGACCTATGACCGGAATCTCGAGGACGTCTTCAAAGTGCAGGACGAGATTGCAGCGGCGGTCGTCGCGCAGCTCAGGCTTGCGATGCTGGGCGCCTCGATGCCGGAGAGCCAGGCTACAAATCCCGCGGCTTTTGCCGATTACATGCGTGCCCGGCAGCTGTATCGGTCAGGCACCAGGGACAGCCTCGAGCAGGCGAGCGCGTTGCTCGAGCGCGTCGTCGCGGTCGACGACAGGTACAGCCCTGCGTGGCAACTGCTGGCGCATACGTATTCATCGCGCGCCTGGTATGGCTTCCTGCCCCTGCACGAGGGTTTCGCCAAGGCGCGCGCCGCAATCCAGAGGGCAATCGATATCGATCCGTCGGATGCGGCGGCGATCGCCGGGCTTGCGTCCGTGACGAAGTTGTACGACATGAACCTGCCGGAGACCGCGCGCCTGCTGAAGCGCGCCTCGTCCCTATCGCCGCACGACGAGACCGTTCTGAGTGTCGCGGGAAGCCTGGCAATGACGACAGGAGACGGCCCGCGCGCGATCGCAATCCGCGAGGAGCTGGTGCGACTCGACCCGTTGAACGGCGGGGCCTGGAGCACTCTCGGCTTCGCATACGTGATCTCCGGCAGATACCCCGACGCGATCGCGGCGTATCGCAAGGCTCTCGAACTCGAACCCGATGCGGTGTTCACGCACGAAAACCTGGGCGAGGCGCTGATGTTCTCGGGCGACCTCGACGGTGCGCTTGCCGAAATGCGGCGCGAGCCTCACGACACCATGCGATCGTTGGGACTTGCCTTCGTCTATGCTGCGCTGGGACGACGAGCGGAAGCGCAAACGCTGCTGGAAAAGGTCGGACACGAGCATCCCGACTTTGCAAGCCCGGTGGCTGCTGGCTACGCGAGGCTCGGCATGGCCGACGAGGCGTTCATCTGGCTGGAGCGGGCGCTGAAGGAACGCGACGGGGGGGTGCTCGAACTCAGGGCCGGGCCGTTGTTCGAGCCGTTGCGGCAGGATCCCCGCTATGTGCCGTTGCTGCGACGGATCGGCCTGTCGGACGAGCAGGTCAAGGCGCTGGATTTCGTCGCCGCGGTGACGGAGTGAACCCGCGCTTCCGGGCACTGGCGCGGCAGTTGGGCCTGCCGCATCAGGTGTCGTCGGGACGCACGACATCGCGCACCACGCCTGTCAGCGTTTCCTCGCCGAGCGAGACGTAGAGCGTATCGTCCGATACGGCCAGGTCCAGGCTCATCCGTCGGTCGAGTCGATCCGCAATGCTTCTGCACGATGTATGCGCTCGCCGGCCAGCCGCGAGAGCAGCTGGTCCACGTCGCGATGCGTGTATACGGTGACTTTGGGTGCCGCCTTCGTGGCCTTGTGCAGCCGACCCGCGTCGGGCGCGCCGACCTCGATCCATGCCTGCAGCGCGCCAGTCAGGTCGCGCACGCTGATCGCCGGGTCGTCGGGGTCGGACAGGCCTTTCGAAAATGCGATCCCCTCGGTGTACTCGAGGCAGTAGGCGAGCAGTCGCGTCACGAGGTACTCGGCAGTCTCCGACGGATGACGGGCCGCCCGGATCGTCAAAGTCTCGTAGACGCTGCGATCCGCGTCGGCCAGGCGGATCTCGAACACGTACATCGTTGCGCCAAGCGCCACACGCTTCTCCACGGTTTTCCACGGGACGGTCGCCACATTACCGCGTCCCGGGATTCGCGGGCCTGGAAGTTGCGAGGGTGTAAGTACAGCCGCTGGTTTCGCAGGTCAGGCCTGACAGCTAGAATGGCGGAACACTGTAATGGCCAGCGACCCTCCGAGTCGCCGCCGGCAAGAGGCCCGCGGATGAAAATCAAGGACTGGATGCGCGACGTACGCGGCAAGCAAGCGCCCGAGGAGACATACGTTGATTCGGCCGAGGCGCCGGTAGAGCCCGAAGGACCCTATCGGGCGCGCATGACGAAGTCGGACCACGAACGACTGGTGGAGGGGATCGACGTGGCCGAGCGGGAAACCGTGAAGGGCGAGGTGCAGGTGATTTACCGCACCCGTTGCCCCTGCGGGCATCAATGGGATTCGGCGGAACTGCAGCGGTTCACCCTCTGCTCGAAGTGCGGCCGCGCCGTGGTCGCCGAGTTGCCGAAGCTACCCTCCTGACGGCGGCATATCACGCATCTCGCACATCACGCGATACAGGCGTCCTTGCGCGTTGCCATGCAGCGCATCGACGATCATTCCTTCCGGATCGCAGGCGGCGGCGCTGCGCAGCAGCCTCTCGAAGCTCCTGATGTAGTTCTCGCAATGCTGCCGGCGGATCGGCGTCCCGTAGAAGAGCGGCCAGGCCTCCCGCGGCTCGTCTACGTTGAACCGCATCAGGATCATGCGCCGGCTGAACACCGATGATTCGCCGGAACTCAACCGCGAGAACATCGCGTCGATCTCCTCGTCCGAAACGTTGCCGTCGCCGATGGAGCCCTGGCTCGACAGGAACAGCATCCCGGCGATCACTTCGAGCTGGTTCGTCACCAGGTGCGCGACGTCGATGAACGTGTCCTGCCGCGCGTGCAACTCGTTCGCTGCGATGGCGCGCGTCTGGATCTCGGCGTGCTCGGCAGTGCGCTGCATGATCTCGAACTGACGCTGGATCGCGCGGTTGTTCGCCGCCAGTTCGCGCTGCTGCAGGAACAGCCCGAGCACCAGCCAGAGAAACGCCAGCGGCGCAAACGCGCCGTCGAGGAAGTCGCCAAGGTCGCCAAGCGGCAGCCTCAGGAACCCGGTCCAGCCCATCGTGGCGGCCACATACAGGAGGCCTGCACCGAGCCAGAGCGTCGTCAGCACCAGGCCGACCGTGACCTGCGTGTTGCGCTGCGACGCAAGACCTTCCGAGCCGCCATCGTCGCTCATGTCGTATCCCCCTGATTATCCTTGGCGAATAATGCCATGGCCAACCCCGACGGACACCGCCACTGCGGGAGCACTGATGGGAACTCGCCGATCCGCGTCGTTTGGGTGTAGCTTTCCCTACCTACCCATCATCTGCATCGACGCGAGGACCCTCGAATGCTCAGCCTTTACGGATTCCCGGTCAGCAACTACACGAACATGGTGGAACTCGCGTTGCTGGAGAAGGGCCTGCCGTACGAGTACGTGTTGACGATGCCGGACCAGACCCCGGAGTTCCTGGCGAAGAGCCCGCGCGGCAAGGTGCCGGCGCTAGGCACGCCGAAAGGCTTCATCAACGAAGCCAACGTGATCCTGGACTATCTCGAGGACTCCGGCGAGGGCCAGTCGCTGCTGCCGGCTGACCCGTACGCGCGGGCGACTGTTCGCGCGTTGATGAAGGAGATCGAGCTCTACATCGAGCTGCCGGCGCGAACCTGCTTCCAGGAGGCGTTCTTCGGGTCGCCAGTGTCCGATGCGGTCAAGAACAAGGCGCGCGACGACCTGCGGGCGGGATTCGCAACCTTGAAGCGTCACGGCATGTTTGCTCCGTACGTTGCCGGGGATACCTTCACTCTCGCGGACATCGTTTTTCTGTACAGCGCGGACCTTGGTGCCGCGGTGGCGAAGCAACTGTTCAACCTCGACGTGCTGGGAGATCTCCCCGCGGCCGGGGCGCTGCTGCAGCGGCTTGGCGAAAGACCCCACGTCCGGGCGATTGCGGCCAGGCGTGACGCGGCCATGCCCGGCTTCATTGCCGCGATGCGCGCCCGGTTCCAGGGTGGCGGTTGAGCCTCGAGGAGCGTGTGATGACTGAAATCGTACCGCGGTGGGAGTGGCGCTGGTTCGGGCACCGTTTCGGACCGGCCGAGTCGCGTCTTGCGGCGCTGACTCCGGGCGCCCTCCAGCAGAGCAGCGAAACCTACCTGCTCTCTGGCGATGGCGACAATGTGAAGGTGCGTGACGCACTGATGGACATCAAGGTGCTGCGGGAGGTGAACCAGGATGGCCTGGAGCAGTGGACGCCGGTCATGAAGGCCGGATTTCCATTGCCGGCGGACGAGGTGAAAAAGGTGTTCGCCGCGCTGCGTCTCGATCCGCCACCGCTGCGGCGGGCGAGCTACGATCTCGCGCAGTTCATCGACGAACTGGCCGTGCCGAGCGGCCGCATCCGCGCGATCAGCGTACAGAAACGCCGGGTCCGGTACACGGTCGGCGGGTGCATGGCCGAGCTGTCCGAGGTCGTTGCGGATGGCAAGCCGACGCGCACGATCGCCGTCGAGTCGGAAGACGCCGTCGCGGTCATCGCCGCCGTCCGCAGCCTTGGATTGACCGGCTACGTGAACACGAGCTACCCGCGCGGCCTTGCCTCGCTGGTCGATGGCGCGCCGAATCGCTATGCCGTCGTCGACGTCGGCACGAATTCGATCAAGTTCCACGTGGCAGAGCAGTCGCCTGAGGGCCGCTGGCGTACGGTTGCCGATCGGGCCGAGATCACGCGGCTTGGAGAAGGACTCGACCAGACCCGTCGCATCGGCGATGCGGCGCTGGAGCGAGCGGTTGCGGCGATCAAAGGCATGGTCGACGAAGCGCGCCAGCAAGGTGTGCTGGCCATCGTCGCAGTGGGCACTGCGGGCCTGCGCATCGCGGAGAACCGCGACGACGTCCTCGCCGCGATCGAGCGGCGCACCGGAGTTCACGTCGACGTGATCTCTGGAGAGGATGAGGCGCGGCTCGCTTACCTTGCCGCCAGGTCCAGCCTCGATCTCGAGTCAGGCTCGCTGGTCGTGTTCGATACCGGCGGGGGCAGCAGCCAGTTCACGTTCGGGCGCGGCAACGACGTCGACGAGCGCTTCAGCGTCGACGTGGGCGCGGTGCGATACACCGAGCGTTTCGGGCTCGACGGTCCCGTTTCAGCTGAAGTCCTGCGCGACGCGCTCGCCGCGATATCCGCCGACCTGTCGCGGCTCGACGGCCGCCCCAGCCCCGGTGGCCTGGTGGCCATGGGAGGCGCCACGACCAACATCACCGCGGTAAAGCACGGACTCGCAAAATACGACCCGAACGTCGTGCAGGGCACGGTGCTCGATCGGAAGGAGATCGACCGGCAGATCGATCTGTATCGCTCAATGGACGCGGCCGCTCGGCGTGGGATCGTCGGCCTGCAGCCGAAGCGGGCGGAGGTCATCCTGGCCGGCGCGTGCATCATTCGAACAGTCATGGAAAAACTAGGCAAGAACGCGCAAGAATGCGATGGCGGCGAAGAAGACAGCAGTGAAGACCCTGATGACCGCGGTGAAGGCGAGGCGGCGGGAAGCTCCCGAGCTTTCCCGCGAGCAGCTCGACGAGGTCGCGACGCTACTCAAGGACGCCGGCAGTGTCGAGATCAAGCTGGTCGTTCCGATGCCCTCGCACCGTGCGACGCTCGCGAAGCTCGGGGTCGACCCGATCGAGTGCGAAATTCGCCAGGTGTATTTCTTCGACACGCCGGATCTCGACCTGAACAAGGCCGGCGTGGTCGTGCGGGCAAGACGCATCCAGGGCGGCGCGGGCGACACCGTCGTCAAGCTGCGACCGGTCGACCCGGCCGCGATCGGCAAGGAACTGCGTCGCTCGGAGAGCTTCAAGACGGAGGTCGACATCGTTCCGGGTGGATTTGTGTGCTCAGGGTCGTTCAAGGGGCGCTGCACGGCCGAGGAGATCAAGGACGCAGTCGCCGGCAAGATACCGCTGGACTCCTTGTACTCGAGAGAGCAGCGCGCCTTCTACCGGTTGCATGCCCCAAAGGGCATTGCACTTCGGTCGCTGCAGACCTACGGTCCGACGTTCGTGCTGAAGACGAGGCAGTGG
>PDVJ01000480.1_pt2 | contig 10917 bp, 8 predicted proteins | sample 1369811 | NCBI WGS metagenome assembly PDVJ01 (sample SAMN07795376, study PRJNA414565) | Alkali sediment metagenome, whole genome shotgun sequencing project. | reverse complement strand
TCCTTTCCCTTGGCTTTCCCATTGGTGCAGCCAATGGCCATGCCGGCAGCCGCGATGACCGAGAGCACCGCCATGCGTGTGTGGATTCGCCGCAGAGGGCGATGGTCGTTACTGGAGTTCGGCACAGTCTGGTCCCGCTGGAGTGTCAGATTTGCGCCAATGCTAGGGGCATATGGTGTTGTAGTCAAGTACAACACCAGAGTAAAAGGTCGTTAGACGCCCCTACTGGCCGAAGAATCAGCCTTCCGGTCGTGCCCGTGCCATGTAACGCGATTCGAGTTGCGTCAGGTCGGCAGTAATCTGCGCTGCCTCAGCCAGGATCGCGTCCGGCGGGTCTTTGATCTCGTCCACGGTCTTGAGCGGCGCCTCGCCGTGCGCATTGCGCCGTGCGTTCTCCCTTGCGAGCTGCTCCTGCGTGCGGCGCTCCCGGTCGAGCTTGCGCTGCTCGAGATTCAGCGAGACCGACTGTTCCTTGCGCATGGCCTCGATTGCCGTGATCTCCGCCTGCGTGTAGCGGAAATCAGCATCCCCGGCCACGCGGGCGAGGTGGTCACGCCGCAACTCGGGCAGCATCGGCGCCAGCGAGCCTTCGGGCTTGAACGTCGAGGTGCGGATCCTGTTCCACGGCAACGAACTGTCGCGCGAACTCTCGCCGACTTCCTCGGCGCTGATCGCGGAGGGCAGCGAGATGTCCGGCTGGACACCGCGGTTCTGAGTGCTGTCGCCGGTGACGCGGTAATACATGCCGATCGTCACGGTGAGCTGGCCGTAGCCCGGGTCCTGTCCAAGCGCGTAGCGGTCGAGCGGGTAGAGGTTCTGCACCGAGCCCTTGCCGTAGGTCTCCTGGCCGATCACGACGCCCCGACCGTAATCCTGCATGGCCGCCGCAAAGATCTCGGAAGCAGAGGCGCTGAATCGGTCGACAAGGATCGTGAGCGGGCCCGTGTAGGCGACGCCCTGGTCCTCGGATTCGAGCACCTCGACGCGACCACCCGTCTCCCGCAGCTGCACGACTGGACCCTTGGCCACGAACAGTTTCACGAGGCCGATCGCCTCGGACAGGTGGCCGCCGCCGTTTTCGCGCAGGTCGAGCACCAGGCCGTCCACGCCGCCGTCCTTGTCGAACTCCTCGATCAGTCGGCGCACGTCACGCGTCGTGCTCCGGTAGTCCTGGTCACCGGAGGTGCGGGCATTGAAGTCCTGGTAGAAGGACGGCACCGTGATCACGCCGATGCGCAGCTCCTTGTCGCCGCGCTTGACCTTTTTCATCTCCTTCTTCGAGGCCTGGGCCTCGAGCGTGATCTTCTTGCGGGGCAGCAACACCTTGCGCTCCGCGGCGCCCGGCGCGGCGCTGCCCGACTGGATCTGCAGGTGCACGGACGAGCCGCCGGGCCCACGGATGAGCTGCACCACGTCGTCCAGTCGCCAGCCGACCACGTCCACGAGCTCGCCATCCTTGCCCTGGCCGACCGCGAGAATTCGGTCGGTGGCCTTGAGTTCGCCGCTCTCCTGCGCCGATCCGCCGGGCAGGATCTCCATCACGGTGACGTAGTCGTCCACGACCTGCAGTGACGCGCCGATGCCCTCGTAGGACAGGCTCATCTGGATGCGGTATTCCTCGCTGTTGCGCGGCGAGAAGTAGCTCGAATGAGGGTCGAACACGTGCGCAAACGCGTTCATGAAGTTCTCGAACACGTCGTCCGACGTGACCTGCTCGCTGCGCTTGGCCGCGCGCTCATAGCGCTTCTGCAGCACCTCGCGCGTCTCCGGCCAGGGCTTCTCGGTCAGCATCAGCGACAGCGCGTCGTTCTTGACGCGCTTGCGCCAGATTTCGTCGAGCTCGGCGGTACTCTTGGCCCAGGGCGCGTCTTCGCGGTCGAAATCGAAAGTCTCTTCCAGCGTGAAGTCGGGCTCCTTCTTCAGCGACTCGAGTGCAAACGCCATGCGCTCGCGGTTGCGGGCCTGGAAGCGGTTGTAGATGGCGAACGCGGCGTCGAGCTTGCCGGAGGCGACCGCGTCGTCGAGCTGGTAGCGGTAGCGCTCGAATTCCGCAATGTCGCTCGCCAGGAAGTAACTGCGGTTGCCATCGAGTGACTCGACATAGCGGTCGAGCACCAGCGAGGAAACCGGGTCGTTGATCGGCGCCTGCCTATAGTGCGAGCGTTCGAACATGCTGCCCACGAGCCGCGCAACCTTGGCCTGGCGTTCGGTCGGCCCGAGGTCGGTCGGCGTAGCGCCTGCGACCTGCGACGGCGCTCGCGCCGTCCCGAGCAGCAGCGTGCAGGCCGCCACGACGGCGACCGCGAGCGCGGTCGTGCCTCGGCGGCGCCAGCCCTTGTGAGGCTGCGATGTCTCGTCCTTACGACCTGCCTGATACACTTTGCTGCTTCCTCGACCGTTTGGTTCCAACAACTAGGCTAGAGACAGCCCGGCCGCAACTCAAGGGCCGCGGCCGTCGGCATCTGCGACACACGTGCGACCGCTCACCGTACTCACAGGGATCGTCCTCGGGTCGTCTGCCGCGACCACCTTCGGGCTGGGTGCGACGCTGGTCGTGTTCCTGGTGCTCTCGGGCGAAGCCCCGGAGTTCCGCAAGGAACTGCCGCTGCTGGCCCTCTACGTTGCCCTGTTCGCCAGTTTGACAGCGCTCGCAGCCACGAGTTTCGTCGGGCTGGCGAGGAATCGCCCCTGGCGCAGGTGGGCGCAAGGGGCCATGTGGGGTGCCCTCGCCGGGCTGGCGGTCCTCTACTGGTACACGCGCGGCTAGAGGGCCCGCACACGCTCCGAGCCGGCAATCCGTCCGGGGCTCAGTCGTGGTCCACCCGCTCCCAGGAGTGGACTTTCGCATACCCGGCGTCGCTCGAGTAAGGGTCGAACCCCGTTGCGCCGACCCGGGCGGGCTTCTTGACTTCCGGGGCGTCCGCCAATTCGAGGCCAGGCGTCTGGGGCGCCGCTGGAATCGGCGACGGCTCCGCCGCTCGTCGATCCGCCGTACTGCCGCCGGCCAGCTTGTACCACCAGGGTCTCACAATCGCCATGGTTCCTCCTCCAAGCCCGCGCGCGCCGCTACTGCTGTCTGGGCCAAAGATACCGCGCCGCCAGCCGCCAGGCGAGGACGAGGGCCGCAGGTCCGAGCAGCAGCGACCATGCCGACAGGTGCAGCCGCGCAAGACCGGCCAGGAAACCGCCATAGAAGCCGAGCGGGCCGCCATGGGAGTATGGCCCGAGTGTCGCCACGCCGGTGTAGTAGACCAGAAACGGCAGCAGCAGCGCACCGAAGAGCAGCGCTGCGACCAGCCAGCTGATGTTTCGCCTGGCGCCCATGTAGGAATCCTGCGTGTAAGACGCATGAACCGCAATAGCCTGCATTAAGTATCATCGCCCGATGCAAGACATTCGAACCGCCGTCATCGGCGTCGGATACCTGGGACGATTCCACGCCCAGAAGTACGCCACGCTGCCGCGCTCGCAGCTGGTCGCCGTGGTCGACGCGGACGCCGAGGTGCGGGACCGGGTAGCGGCGGAGACCGGTTGTCGCGCCAGTGGCGATTTCAGGGAGGTCCTGGGCTCGGTCGATGCGGTCAGCATCGCGACGCCCACTCCACTGCATTACCGGATTGCGCGTGAGTGCCTCGAGCGCGGCGTGCACGTGCTGGTGGAGAAGCCGATCACCGACACGATCGAGGAAGCCCGGGAACTCGTGGAGCTGGCGGCACGCAGGTCGCTCGTCCTGCAGGTCGGCCACCTCGAGCGATTCAATCCCGCGATCCAGGCGCTCGCCGGCACGCTGCGCACGCCGCGCTTCGTGGAGTCGCATCGACTCGCGCCTTTCCGCGAGCGCGGCACCGATGTCAACGTCGTGCTCGACCTGATGATCCACGACATCGACCTGATCCAGAGCCTGGTGCGTTCGCCCATCGTCTCGATCGACGCGGTGGGTACATCCGTCTTCTCCTCGGGCCTCGACATCGCCAACGCCCGCATCCGCTATGCGAACGGCTGTGTGGCCAACACGACGGCGAGCCGCGTCAGCATGAAGACCGAGCGCAAGCTTCGCCTCTTCCAGGACGACGCGTACGTATCGATCGACCTGCAGCAAAAGGTCCTCACGATCGTGCGCAAGCCGCCCGTGGGGTCGGGGGCCGCACTGGGACAGGTCGCGATCGAGGAGCGGACCTACGAGCAGGGCGATGCGCTCAGGCTCGAGATCGAGGCGTTCCTGCAGTCGATCCTGGAGGGCCGTCCCGCGGTGGTCTCGGGCGAGGACGGGCTGCAGGCGCTCGCGACTGCGCTCAGGATCTCGGCTCTGGTCCAGGAAGGGGCGGGGCAGCCATGAGGCGGGAGCACTACGCCGGCAACGACTTCCGGCGCGCGATCACGATCGAGGACCTGCGCCGTATCGCGAGGCGCAGGCTTCCGGCATTCAGCTTCGAGTACGTCGAGGGTGGAGCGGAGGACGAGGTGGCGCTGCGCCGCAACCGCGACGTCTTCGAACGCATCACCTGGCTGCCGCGCACGCTCGCTGGCGTCGGTGCGCCGGACCTGACCACCACGATATTCGGCCGGACCTGCCACCTGCCGGTCATCATCGCGCCAACAGGCTTCAACGGACTGCTCTGGCCGCAGGGCGACCTCGCGCTCGCCCGCGCGGCGGCTTCTGCGGGCATTCCGTTCACGCTCAGCACAGTCTCCAACTATCCGTTGGCCAGACTGAAGGACGAGGTCGAGGGGCCATTGTGGTTCCAGCTCTATCCGGTCAAGGATGGGAAGGCGATCGACCGACTCGTCGATCTCGCGCAGGAATCAGGCTGCGAAGCGCTGGTCGTGACGACCGACGTGCCGGTCTTCGGCGCGCGGGAGTGGGACCAGCGCAATTACTCGGCCCCGATGCAACTGCGGTTGTCGCGCAAGCTCGACGTCCTCGCGCACCCGCGCTGGCTCTGGCAGGTGATGATCCCGCGCGGCGCTCCGCGCTTCGAGAACCTCGTCGAATTCCTGCCGCAGGGCAGCCAGTCGGCGCTGGTCGGCGCCAGGTACATGGGCACTCAGATCAACGCCAGGCTTTCGTGGGAGGACATGGAGCGTCTGCGCGCTCGCTGGAAAGGCAAGCTGGTACTGAAGGGCATCCTCTGCGTCGAGGACGCGCGACGCGCGGTCGACGTCGGGGCCGACGGCATCGTGCTGAGCAATCACGGCGGCCGGCAGCTCGATGCCTGCGTCTCCGGCGTGGAGTTGCTGCCGGCCGTGGCGAGCGAGGTCGGCGACCGCCTCACGGTGCTGGTCGACGGCGGATTCCGGCGGGGCGCCGACGTGCTGAAGGCAATGGCCCTCGGAGCGCATGGCGTGATGATCGGACGCGCGCCGCTGTACGGCCTCGCGGCCGGAGGCGAGGCGGGAGTGAGCCACGCACTCGGGCTGCTGAGGTCGGAGATGGAGCGTGTGATGCTGCTGCTCGGCTGCCGCTCGATCGCCGAACTCGGCCGCCACCTCATCCGCTCCTGAGTCGCAGCCGGGCCTGCTGTTTCAGGCTTCGCCGATCGCCTCGAGGTCGGCGGCTGCCGAGAGCAGCCGAGCCACCTCGGTCGCACGTCGAGTTGCGGCGTGAACGTCGGCGACGTTGCCCGATGCGTAGAACGCCGTGTCGGCGAGCCGCGTCTCGAGCGCGCGCTTCTCGGCCTCGAGGTCAGCCATTTCACGCTCCAGACGCACGGCTTCCCTGGCGAGAGGGCGCCGCCGGGCGAGGCGTTCCTGGCGCTCGGCGTGCGCGGTCTCGCGCTGCGCGCGGCGCGCCTCGCGAGCGGGCAGCGCCGGGCTCCGGGACGCATCCAGTTCCCCCGGCGCCTTGCGCTCGGTCAGCCACGCGAGATAGTCGTCCACGTCGCCATCGAATTCCGACGCCCTGCCGTCGGCGACCAGCATGAATCCGTCACAGACCGTGCGCAGCAGCGCGCGGTCGTGCGACACCAGCACCAGGCTGCCTTCGTACTCGGCAAGCGCGCGCATCAGTGCATGGCGCATCTCGAGGTCGAGATGGTTGGTGGGCTCGTCGAGCAGCAGCAGGTTCGGTCGCCGTCGCACGATCAGCGCGAGCGCGAGGCGTGACTTCTCGCCGCCGGAAAACGCACCGACCGGTGCGTCCGCCATCTCTCCGCGGAAGTCGAAGCCGCCGAGATAGCTGCGCAGTTCGAGGTCGCGTGCACGGGGCTCGGCCAGCTGCAGGTGATGCAGCGGGGAAGCGTCCGGCGTCAGTTGCTCGAGCTGGTGCTGCGCGAAGTATCCGACCTTGAGGCCATGGCCTTCGAGCCGCCGCCCGGACAACACGTCGAGCTCGCCCGCCATCGTCTTGACGAGCGTGGACTTTCCGGCGCCGTTGGGCCCGAGCAGCCCGATCCGCGCTCCCGGGCGCAGCGACACCTGCACCTTTTCGAGGATCGCGCGGCCCGCGTAGCCGAGGTCCGCGTCCTCGAGCGTGAGCAGCGGGTCCGGCGCGCGCTCGGGCGCCGGGAATTCGAATTCGAATGGGGCATCGACGTGGGCCGGGGCGACGTGCTCCAGCCGGTCGAGCGCCTTGAGCCGGCTCTGCGCCTGGCGCGCCTTGGATGCCTTCGCGCGGAAGCGCGCGACGAAGGCGGTCATGTGGGCGACNNAAGTCGCGGTCGTGCGAGACGAGCAGCAGCGTGCCGCGGTACTGGGCGAGCCAGCGCTCGAGCCATACGATCGCATCGAGGTCGAGGTGATTGGTCGGCTCGTCGAGCAGCAGCAGGTCGGCGCGGCTCAACAGGGCACGTCCGAGGTTGAGGCGCATGCGCCAGCCACCGGAGAACGCAGCGACCGGACGCTCGAGATCAGGGGACTCGAAGCCGAGTCCCGCGAGCATGGCTGCCGCGCGCGCACGCGCGGCGTAGCCGTCGATGCCGTCGAGTTTCGCGTGGAGTTCCGCAAGGGCATGGCCGTCGTGCGCGTGGTCGGCCCTGGCGATCGCCGCCTCGATCTCGCGCAGTTCCGTGTCTCCGTCCAGCACGAATTCGATCGCCGGCTGCTCGAGCGCCGGGGTTTCCTGGCTAACGGAGGCGATCCGCCAGTTGGCCGGCACCTCGCAGTCGCCGCTCTCGGCATGAAGTTCACCGAGCAACAGCGCGAAGAGGCTCGACTTGCCGCTGCCGTTGGCACCGACGAGCCCGACCCGCCAGCCCGCGTGCAATTGCAGGTTGGCTTCCTCGACGAGGGGACGGGCGCCACGGGCGAGCGTGAGTTGCCGGAACAGGATCAAGTCGGGCGCCTTGCCGAAAGGGCGGACGCGCATTCTAGCGGCTGGGCGGGCCCGGGCGGATGCCATGCGCGGGGCGGCGGAATCCGGCACAATTCGCAACCTTTCGCAGGCCCGGCGGACTGCCGGGAGCCCAGGAGACCCCAAGCCGATGCCGACGATGCGCCCGATTCTGTCAATACCGCCCGTTCGCCAGCTGCGTGCTCTGGCCTGCGCGTCGCTGCTCATTGCACCGTTCGTCGCGCACGGCCAGGCCGCAGCCCCGGCGGTCTCGGCCATCGTCGCATTCAGCGCTTCCGAGCCGAATGGAGGCATCGTCGTCAGTGCCGACGGGGGGCTCTACGGCACGACCTCCGCGGCGACGTCGGTCACGGGCGGGCTGATCTTCCGCAGCTCCGCCGACGGCTCTGCCGTGAAGACCATCTACCAGATGTCCACATCGGAGGCATACGCGCCGTTGGCGGGACTGCTGGTGGGCAGCGACGGGCTGCTCTACGGCACGACGTCGCTGGGTGCGGTCAGTGTCGTGGCGAACACGACCGGTACCGTGTTCCGCATCAAGACCGACGGAACCGGGTTTACGATCCTGCATCGATTCGAGCCGTCGTCGGCGTCGAACGTCAACAGCAACGCGATCAATACGGACGGTGCATTTCCCGAGACTGCGCTGATTGAGGGCAGCGATGGCTTCCTGTATGGCGTCACGCGTGCAGGCGGTCCACACGGTACCGGTGCGGTGTTCAAGGTGTCGCGCGACGGCGCGTCGTTCAAGCTGCTTCATGCGTTCGGCGCCGTTACGTCGGACGCCAACGCAGCCGTGCCGATCAACAGTGACGGCGCCGCGCCGCTCGGCGTCGTGTTGCAGGGAGCCGACGGCTTTATCTACGGCACGACGTCGGCCGGCGGCGAGAACGGGCGCGGCACGATCTTCCGTGTCGGTGCCGACGGCCAGGGTTTCCAGCTGCTGCATGTGTTCGCGGCCCTGACGGGCTCGACCTCGCCGCAGGTGAATGCGGGTGGCGCGTCACCGCTGGCGGGCCTCACCGACGGCAAGGACGGGCGCTTCTACGGCGTTGCGAGCGGCGGCGGCTCGAATGGCTTCGGCACGATATTCGCTTTCGACCCGGTCAGCCGGCTTCTGAACGTGATGTACAACTTCGACGATACGAACGGCGACGGTCCCGCAGGTGCAATGATCCTCGGGCTGGACACGCGGCTCTACGGAACCACCGCGTTCGGCGGCACGACTTCGAGCGGCGGCAAGTCGAACCTCGGTACGATCTTTTCCATCGCCCGTGACGGCACGGGATTCACCAAGCTGCACAGCTTCGACAGTTCGCAGGGCTCGAACCCGCGGGGCCGGCTGCTGCAGACGAACTCGACGACCTTGATCGGCGTTGCGACCGCTGCGGGCAGGTGCGGGCAGGGCACGCTCTACCAGTACAGCTCGACCGGCGCCACGGTCGTGGGCGACACGGGATGCGGCCAGAGGAGGGGCAACACGGGCGGCGGGACCACGACACCCGTACTGCTGCTGCTGATGGGCGCTCTAGGGCTTGCGCGCGCACGGCGCAGGAGATGACATTCGTCTGACGCCGGGGGAGAGGCCGATGGCTGAAGCAAGGCTGCATCACCGCACCTGCTCGATCTGCGAGGCCATGTGCGGCATCGTGATCGAGCATCGCGACGGACAGGTCCTCTCGATCAAGCCCGACCGCGACGACGTGCTGAGCCGCGGTCACATCTGCCCGAAAGCGGTCGCGCTGAAGGACCTCCACGAGGACCCGGACCGGCTGCGCCGGCCGATGAGACGCACCTCGTCGGGGTGGGAGGAGATTTCCTGGGCCGCGGCCTTCGAGGAGATCGAGCGACGCATCGGTGAGGTACGCGCAGGTCACGGCCACGATTCCGTGGCGCTCTACGTCGGCAACCCGACGGTGCACAACCTCGGCGCCATGCTCTCGGTCGGTGACTTCATCCGCGCTGTTCGCACGAAGAATCTCTACTCGGCCACCAGCGTGGACCAGCTCCCGCACATGGTGGCTTCCTGCATGATGTTCGGGCACCAGTTCCTGATGCCGGTACCCGACGTCGACAGGACGCAGCTGTTCGTCTGCATCGGCGGCAACCCGGTTGCTTCCGGTGGATCCCTGATGAGCGCGCCCGGTTTCGAGAGGCGCGTCGAGGCCCTGCGCGCGCGCGGCGGCCGGTTCGTCGTGGTCGATCCGCGACGCACCGAGTCGGCGGACATCGCCGACGAGCACCTGCCGATCCGGCCCGGCACGGATGTCTACCTGCTGCTCGGCCTGCTGCATGAGGTGTTTGCCGCGGGGCTCGTCGACCTCGGGCATCTCGCCACGCACGTCGACGGCGTCGAACGGCTGCGGCAAGCGGTCGGTCGCTTCGATCCGCAGGCCCTGGGCGAACGTACGGGCATATCCCACGAGCGTGTGGCTCGCCTGGCGCGGGAGATCGCCGCCGAGCCCCGTGCGCTGGTCTATGGCCGGGTCGGAGCATGCACGCAGGAGTTTGGCGGGCTCACGATCTGGCTCATTTACTGCCTTAACCTGCTGACCGGGCACCTCGACAGTGAGGGCGGCATGATGTTCGCCGAGCCCCCGGTCGATCTGACACGTGCCTACGGCTCGAAAGGTCACTACGGGAAGTTCCGCTCGCGCGTCCGGGACCTTCCGGAATTCGGCAATGAGTTGCCGGTGGCGACACTCGCAGACGAAATCCTCACCGAGGGACGTGGGCAGGTGCGGGCACTCATCAGTTTTGCCGGCAACCCGGTGCTCTCGACGCCGAACGGGCGGCAGCTCGACCGTGCGCTCGAGAGCCTCGAATTCATGGTGTCGGTCGACCCCTACCTGAACGAGACCACGCGCCATGCCGACCTGATCCTGCCTCCGACGAGTCCGCTCGAGCGCAGTCACTTTGACATTGCGCTTGGCGGTTTCGCGGTACGCAACGTGGCCAAGTACTCGCCGCCGCTCTTCGAGCGTCCGCCGGGCGCGCTGCACGATCACGAGATCCTCGCCGAGCTCACGTTGCGGCTGGCGACGCGGCCGGGCATGGAGCGCAGCATGGCCGTGGCGAAGGGCAGTGTCGCACGGCGGCTGGGTCCGGACGGGTTGCTCGACTGGATGCTGCGGACAGGCGTCTATGGGCAGGAGAATCGCGGCGCGTTGCGCCTGATGGGCCGGCTGCCCGGGTTCGGCGCCATGCGCAGGCAGCTGGAGGCGCCGGACCGCAAGCCGCGGGGCCTGAGCCTGAAGCGACTCGTGGCGGCCCCGCACGGCATCGACCTCGGCCCACTCGAGCGGGGGCTGGTACGGCGGCTCGGGACGCCGGATCGGCGCATCCAGCTGACGCCGGACGCCCATCTGGGCGACCTCGCCCGTGCCGCCCGTGCACTGGAGTCGCCGGCTCCGTCGCTGGTGCTCATCGGGCGCCGCCACGTGCGCAGCAACAATTCCTGGCTGCACAACAGCCAGCGCCTTGTGAAAGGCAAGCCCCGTTGCACGCTGATGATCCATCCGGCGGACGCAGCCACGCGCGGTATCGTCGATGGTTGCGTCGTGCGCCTCAGCTCGCGGGTCGGCGCGGTAGAGATCACGGCGGAGGTGACCGAGGATATGCGCCCGGGC
>PDVJ01000765.1_pt1 | contig 10921 bp, 11 predicted proteins | sample 1369811 | NCBI WGS metagenome assembly PDVJ01 (sample SAMN07795376, study PRJNA414565) | Alkali sediment metagenome, whole genome shotgun sequencing project. | reverse complement strand
TCTCGCGGCAGATTGTATCCTTCGCAGAATCCCTCAACACGGGGATCAAATTTGAAAAGCTCTTTTCCCCGCATTATTCTCATCCTGTATCGCCNTCGTACCCTTTCGAATTCTCCTTTGAGAACGGGTCATTTTACACCCTCCAGAAGATGGTNGANANACGNGCGCATAACCGGGGGATACCGGTGGTGTACGTGGANCCNGCGTNTACCTCCAAGCGNTGCTGCCGTTGCGGGGAATTTGGCAGGCGTACCCGCAAACAGTTTGCATGCCCGCACTGNGGTTATATAGCACATGCCGACGTAAACGCGGCATTCAATATTGCATCCCGGCCACTCCCTGTTCCGGGTAACGAGACCATCATGGAACAGGAGGAGACCCGGGCGTTCCTGTTATCAAAAAAACAATTGCGCAGGCTTGCAAAGGCAGCCGCCCGGCACGATCCGGTAACACCCATCACGCCGGCACCTCTTCTCATGCACGTGACAGGAAGGGAAAACCTGCTCGCGGTACTGGAATAACCCGCACTTTTTTTCTTTGCCCGGACCAGGATAAAACTACATATTCTCTTTATGAGAACTATTCACAGAAGATATGTACACCCTGCTGATCTTTCTTATCACCATCCTCCTGATCACTGCAGTTGCGATACGGTACAGGTCACCGCCATTTTTAACCCTTATCGGTGGGGCACTCTTCTTTGGGATCCTGTCGGGGATGTCTCTCGAAGCGGTCATCCACGAAAGTATCCTTGGTATGGGCAGGATCTTTGCGATTCTCGGCGTGGTAATCCTTTCCGGTGCAGTGATGGCAAAGGTCATGCAGGAGCAGCACCACGTGGAACAGATTGTGTCTGACCTGCGTTTTGTCGCTCACCGCCCTTTTGCACTGTCGGGCATTGCCGGGTACCTGCTGGCGATACCGCTGATGTGCTGCATTACGGCATTTGTCATCCTGACACCGGTCATCTCCTGTTTTGCCGGGGAGGGCAATACAGCGGGGCGGAAGGGACTGCTGTATACAGCAGCACTCGGGAGCCTGATCTCGTTTGCACTGATTTACCCGTCGCCGGTAATTATTGCCTTGTTCTCTGCTCTTCCTGATGCAGCACTATCACCGCTCCTGTTCGACCTTATCATGATCCCTGTTTCTCTCCTGATCCTTGCTACCGTGATCGTTCTGATGCATCACCGCTTCGGGACACCGGGAGATAACGAAACGGGTAGCGGTGTACCTGCAATTACCTGCGCACAGGAAGGATCGCATGCCCGTGCCTGGTACCCGTTTTTGGCTATGGCAATTGCGATGATTGCCGGGCTTGCGATCTTCAGGCTCACTCCCTCAAGCCTTATCCAGCTGGTGATGCTGGCCGGGATGGTCACCGCACTTGTCCTCGCGCCCGCAGAAATGCGGAATCGTGCATTTGGCAACGGGGCAAAACATGCAGGAGTCATCATCTTTGACCTCTGTGGTGCCGGGGCGCTTGGGGCAGTGCTTGCAGCAGGAGCCCTCGGGACAGAAGCATTTTCCCTGCTAACGGTTGCGGTGCCAGCGCTTGCAGTACCGTTCCTGCTCGCAGCCCTGATCCAGACTGCACAGGGTTCCCGCGTGGTAACTGCGGTCGTCACCGGCCAGATTATTGCGGGGACAACCCTCGCTTCATCGATTGAGCCGATCCCGCTTATCCTCCTGATCAGCGGGGGAGCCTGCATAATCTCCTACCTGACCGACCCGTACTTCTGGCTGGTCCAGCGGGCAACCGGCGATGATGTCGTTACTGTCGTGAAGCATTACACGATACCCCTTGCCGCAATCGGCTGCCTCATGTTTGGAATTGCAGTCATGCTGCAGGTGTGGATGGGATAGAGAAGGCCGTTTTGAAACAAGGGGACGGGGATTTGCTGTCCTTTAAAAAAAGTACCAGATCAGGGAACCTGCCTGCTGCTGATCACTGCACGATAGCGGATGCATGTTCATCAAACGGGTTTTTCCTCATTGCCAGTGAGAAGAGATACGGATATCTCTTTTTCTGGTAGTGCATGTATGTCAGCCATTCCATCACGAGCTGGCTGTATACCCGGGTCAAATCCACGGAAAGGTGACTGTAATCGGCTGCCGGGAGGTCGACAAGGCGGTCACGGGAAACCAGTTCCTCGGTAAGGTGAAAGACTGCATGCAGCAAATCGGTAAAGCGATCATGTTCAAACAACTGGGGATTTTCAAGCAGGGCAAGAAGGAATACTTTATGATCCGAAAAAAATGTATGCAGTTCTTCTAACGAGAATTCACGGCTGTCAAGACGGTAGGAATGTGCTTTGAGTCTGGCATGTGCTGTCTTGAAATCTTCATCTGACCAGTTGTTTGAGACCAGAAGGGCTGAACGGATTTCCTGGATCTTCGGATCTTTCGGGCTGAATTTTTTTAACAGTTTTGTTCCCACTTCAGAATAAAAGACACCGATAAGCATGTTCAGTTTCTCGATTCGCTGGGTCCGTTCCCGCATATCAATCATGTACTCAATTGCGTTTGCTACCACACCCACAAAACAGCCGACACCGGCAAGGATGATGCCCACTACCAGTATCTTCCCGGCAGGGCTTACCGGGTGAATATCCCCGTAGCCAACGGTGGCGATGGTCACGATAATGAAATAAAATGAATCAAGCAATGAGAAGTTTTCAATGATCATCAGGCCGATCATGCCAAGGAAAAGAACCATTACCAGAATAACCAGGTAGATGCGGAGGCGGAGACTGATGGATTTCATTATTCACTCTTCTTTTGTCTGAGGATATAAAAGGAATACGATAGGAGAAGAATGCAATCAGGTTCGAACCGGAGCACAAGTGAGGACGAGTGAACATGACCAAGTGTCTAAATGTTATTTTTCTTTTTGCGCGTCCCTTATCACAATAATCTGCTGGAATCACTAAGGGTATATTCCAGTTATTACACAACTTAGTAAAAGGAGAGTGTGCATTGGACATCCCACGTATCTTCACGATTACCGAAAGTGCTCACCGTATCCATAACCCGTTCACACCAGAAAAACTCGCCACTCTTGGCGCAGCGTTGCGCCTGGAATCGGGGACTCGTGTGCTCGACCTCGGCAGCGGTTCAGGTGAGATGCTGTGCACCTGGGCACGCGATTACGGAATCATCGGCGTCGGCATCGACATGAGCCAGTTGTTCACCGGGCAAGCGAGACTCCGCGCTGAAGAACTCGGAGTCGCCGATCGGGTCGAGTTCATCCATGGCGACGCTGCCGGGTACGTCGCTGACGAAAAGGTCGGTGTGGCAGCCTGTCTCGGTGCCACGTGGATCGGTGGAGGAGTCGTCGGCACCATCGATCTTTTGGCGAAGAGTCTCCGCTCCGAAGGAATCATCCTCATCGGTGAGCCCTACTGGCTGCAGTTACCCCCGACGGAAGACGTTGCCAAGGAATGCTCTGCCAATTCTATCTCCGACTTTCTCATCCTTCCAGAACTTCTCGCGTCTTTCGGCGACCTCGATTACGACGTTGTGGAGATGGTTCTGGCTGACCAGGAAGGCTGGGATAGGTACGAAGCGGCCAAGTGGCTCACCATGCGCCGATGGCTCGAAGCGAACCCCGACGACGACCTCGCGAAAGATATTAGAGCCAAACTGACTTTGGAACCAAAACGCTACGCCGCGTACACGCGTGAATACCTTGGATGGGGCGTATTCGCGCTGATGGCGCGGTGATGTGAGGCAGAGGGGATATTCGGCGGATTGTCAACGGCTGGGGCGGCTGAGCTACACTCAGTGGCTCGTCGAAGTGTGAGATTCATGTTTAATTACGGAACACCCACAACAACTCGAAACGTTGAGGCTGTGAGGGGATATATAAAACTCGAATCTAGTACAGCCCCTAATTTTAAGACAGTCAGGAATTGAAGCGGTTTACCGTTTTATTCAGTCAGTCGTGTGACCGCAGCAATCCAGATCTTTTTTGCCTCTTCTTTATCCATCCCTGACATAATATCAATGAGAAGGCCGTTCATGAGTGCATCGCATGCGATCGCAAGTACGCGGGGATTGAGCTGGCCGGATACCAGTCCGGTTTCCTGCTGCCTTGTTATAAATCGCTCAACAACACGGATATCCTCAATCCGGTCTTCATGGAGCAGGTTCCGGATCCGTTAAATGCCGCTGAACTGGGGGGTGTACCGGGCAAGGGTATCAAAAAGAACCTCACTACCGCTTCGCAAATCCCTTTTTTTGAAGGATCGTTCCAGGATTGCGGCCAGTTCCTCACGACCATGTTCGGCAACGGCCGCGTACAGGTCCTCCTTTCCGGGAAAATACTGATACAGTGCCGTTTTTGTGACACCGAGAACTTCGGCGATAGCACTCATGGTTGTACCGTGATACCCTTTGTGGAGAAAAAGACTGTACGCTGCTTCGACAATCTTTTTTCTGACTTCCTCCCTGTATTCGTGAATAATGCGTGGCATGAAGGTGACATCCGGTTTGCGCGTCAGGTAATCCCCCGATCAAAGCAAGTGATACTCTTGGTAATATTAAGTTACCAATGGTAAGTTTAATAACTTTGGGTATTGCACTTTATACTACTAATTCCGGTTTTGACCCGGTTCGGAGTTACTCTATGACAATACTCATGTCATCAATTTCAAAAAACAGGAAAATACCGAAGATGCCGGCACTGTTCCAGACATCTCTTCAATCAGTCGTGCTCATAGCGGTTCTCATTCTGGCAGCATGTGCATTGCCTGTGTCAGCAGCAGATGCACCAACCGTTGCAATTACCGAATATAAGGTAGCCCCCTCGGTTCTGATGCCGGACAGTCTCGGGACTATCACCATTATCGTGAAAAATACGGCAACGAGTGCCACCCTCAAGGAGAATACAGGGCTGGTAATGACAGATGCAGCGACCACGAAAGTCACGGATATCAATGTCAATATTGAAAATGTCAAGCTCGAGGGTAATGGGATCATTGTCCAGAGCAGGGATTTTCAGCATGTGGGTGAGATAGGGCCCGGCCAATCCATACCGTTGACGTTTTCTATACAAGCACCTTCAAAAAGCGGGATGTATTTTCCTGAAGTATGGATTGATACAACCGGCGGAAGGAGTACCAGATACCCTGTCCCCGTAAATGTTAACACAGCAGTGGGAATAGAGAGGCAGGCAATACTTATCATGGCAAGCTCGCTGAGTGGCAATGTGAACCCCGGCGATGAGATCCCGGTGACACTTACCATAAATAACGCCGGGCAGACGCTTGCCGACGATGTAATTATCAGAATCGAGAATGTTAGTGCAACAGTGGCTCCGAAAAATTCTGATGAGTATCATATTGGGGCAATCCCTGCAGGAGCGCTGAAGACCGTCGACCTGGCATTACTATCAGATAAAAAAACCACTGCCGGTCTGGTCAGGATACCGGTAACTATACGATACAACGCCATTGATGGGTCCCAACGTACCCAGATGACCGGTATTGATCTGATAATGAAAGGCAAGGCGGAATGAGGATTTGTATCGGTCGATACCAACCCGCCGAGGCTTTCAGAAAATACCCCGTTTGATCTCACCATCCGTATTGAAAACACCGGGACCGGCGAGGCAAAACAGGTCTCGGCAAAGATTGATCTCCCTGCAGAAGGTACAAAAGAAGCTTTTATCGGAAAGATCAAGCCCGGTAATGATGCACCAGCCGTATTCCTTCTTGAAGGAATCAAAGCCGGCAACTATCCCTATAACCTTACCATCTCCTATACTGATGATATGGGAGTCCATACCCAGATACGGCAGATGAACCTGAGGGTGCCAGCAGCAGACCAGTCAGGTACTATTATTCTCGGTCTCATCATCCTTGGTATCCTGGGATTCGTGGCATACCGGTACTGGTACTTACCAAAAAGGAACGGGAACGGAAAACTCCCATGGGACAAAAAGAACTAAAAGTGGCATTCCTGCTGGCGCTGCGTTCGCTTCAGCGGGGAAGCCGCTCAAGCGCGATCCTGACAATCCTTATTATCGGATTGTGCTTTACCAATATGCTCTTCCTCCCCTCCATGTTCAGTGGGATTGGCCAGAGCATTACAACACAGCTGGTGGATTATGAGTTCTCAAATATCCTTGTCAGCCCCAAACCGGGCGACCAGTATATTATCGACCTTGGATCCACGCTCGATCTGATCAATGGTATGCCGGGCGTACAGCGGGCATCCCCCCATTATTCGAAGGGAGGGACCTTCAAGTACCGGCAGCGGGTCCTCGGCGTTTCCGTGCGAGCCATCTCGCCCACGGATGAGAAGGAAGTATCCCCGGTCTATACGAAAATGGTTGCCGGCAGTTATCTGGGAGAAGGGGATACAGGGGAGATAATTATCGGGAAACCGATAGCCGGTGATGCCACCGTCCGCCAGGAAGACGAATTCCAGCCATCGCTGGGGGGTGTCCGTGTCGGAGACTCGATCACCGTTGAGTACGGCAACGGGTATACGAAAGATTACCGGGTCAAGGGGATCTATGCCACCGGTTGGAGTCCGGTTGATAACGCAGCGTTTGTGACCTGGACGGATATGGAAGAGGTTGAAGGAAAGACGCTTGACAAAGCAGATTACATCACCGTGAAAGCAAAACCCGGGTACACCGAGCAGTTCATCAAGAACGAGCTCCTCGCTTATGGGGTGGGAGGAAACGGACAAGTCCAGTCCATGACTGACCTGCTGAGTAAGAGCGTAGGCAAGGTGCTCCAGAGTTTTGCCATTATTAACGCGGTGTCCCTGTTTGTCAGCATCATCATTACAACGGTCGTGTTGTTCATCGTCATCACAATCAAGACCCTCAACAGCCGCAAGCAGATTGGAATTCTCAAGGCTATCGGTGTGGATAAGGAGGTTATTATGCATAACTACGGCTTCCAGGTTATCATTCTCGGGATCCTTGGTATTATTCTCGGAATTATCATCACGCTCCTGCTCGCAGCATACATGTCAGTTCATCCCATTGTTACACCGGAATGGTCTGCCACCCTGTATATCACGCCTTGGGATCTTTTGTTCAATTCCGTGATCCTGTTCTGTGCAGCGGTCGTGGCCGGGTATGTTCCTGCTTACCAGGTCTCCCGTGAGGATATCCAGGCTGCCATGAGGTCCTGATATGATCGAGATTTCAGAATTGCGGAAAACCTACCATATGGGAAATGTCGAAGTGAAAGCCCTTGACGGGGTCTCGCTCACCATTGAAAAAGGAGAGTTTCTTGGTATCATGGGACCGAGCGGAAGTGGTAAGACTACACTCCTGCATATGCTGGGACTCCTGGATCTTCCCACTTCAGGTAAAATTGTGATTGACGGGCTGGATATCTTAAAACTCACCGATTACGAGAAAACCATGTTCCGGCTCTACAAGCTCGGGTATGTCTTCCAGGATTACGCACTTGTTCCCGACCTGACAGTGATGGAGAACGTCTCCCTTACCGCAATGCTCAGAAAAGACCGCACTGAGGAGCAGTTAAAGAAGGACAGCTTTGAGATATTGCAGAAAATCGGACTAGGTGAACGGCGGGACCACCTTCCCCGGGAACTCTCCGGCGGCCAGCAGCAGAGGGTTTCGCTTGCCCGTGCGATGGTAAATAAACCGGATATTCTCTTTGCAGATGAGCCATGCGCCAACCTTGATACGGAAAATTCGCAGATAGTGCTTGAACTTTTTAAGGAAATCAATGAGTCAATGCGCCAGACCATTGTGATGGTGTCTCACGAGGACTGGCACAAGGATTATTTCCACCGCATTATCAGGTTGAGAGATGGTAAGATTGTCAGTGACGGGATTAACGGGAAAACCTCCTCCTGAAGTACCGATGCAGTATCCCGACCCTTTTTTTGTCGCACAACAAACACTGTGCAGGTAATCTATGGCAGGTAGTCTGTAGTCATGGAAGAAATCCCTGTAGAGAAAATTGTACGCTCTCGTCGCAGGACCATTGCACTCGAAATTACCTCTGGCGCGACCCTTGTTGTCAGGGCACCCTTCCGTGCATCCTCTTCGGACATAGGGGAGATAATCCGGCAGAAGAGATCATGGATCCTGCGGAAAATGGATGAGGTGAAGCGGCGTCCGCTCTCACCTGTGCATGAGTATGCCGAGGGGGAGATGTTCCTCTTTCTCGGGCGTTCATACCCGCTGCACATTGTTAAAAACGGGAGTGTGACAATTGAACGCAGCGACAGCCTGTATGTGTCCAGCAGGCTCGTACCGGATATCAGGAACCAGCTCAAACACTGGTACAGAGAGGAAGCCCGTAAGGAAATCCAGGCCCGGTGCATGTGGTTCTCCTTAAAAACGGGTCATGTTCCGGCCACGATCCGTATTACCGATGCACGGAAGCGATGGGGGTCATGTACCCACAAGCGGGGACTTAATTTCAGCTGGCGTCTGATCCAGGCTCCTCCCGAAATTGTTGATTACGATGAACTGGTCCATATCAGCCAGCCGGACCATTCGAAAAAGTTCTGGGCCAAGGTCAGAAAAATCATGCCGGATTATGAGCAGCGCAGGAACTGGTTGAAAGATCATGAGTGGTTGCTGAAAATCTGATGGTGCAGTTTTCCTTATCAATCCCCAAAAAAAGAAAGAAAGTTCCCGCCAGTTACAGTACCGAATCCAGCCCAATCGATCCTGCGTAAACGAGCATCGTTACATGGAAAAGTGGAAGCACTTTCAGACCGGCTTCCGGTGTCTTTTTCTTCAGGATCACGATATTTGCAGCCATGAGGAGTATCAGCCCGATTAAAAGACCCGCACGGCCGATCCATCCAAGCCGTGTCATGAAAAGGAACGCCATCATCGCATGGATAATCGTAAATCCCGCAATCCAGTAGGTTGTCCTGGGAATATCATAGAGTATCGGGATGGTACTCATTCCTCTTGCACGGTCATTTGCCACATCGATAAGGTCATTTGCCCCAAGGTGTGCCAGAGCAAACGGGTAGAAAAAAACAAAGTACAGGAATGCATTCAGGTCAGGGTTGCCGATACAGAGATACCCGGCAACCGGAAACAGGGCGAAATCCGTTCTGCCGATAAGCTGGGCAAAGGGGAATTGCTGGGACTGCCGTTTCTCGATCTGGTAGAATATTTCTATGGTATAACTGTAGATCATGATGAGAAGGACTATCAGTGAGTGCGGATACGGGAGTGTTACGATAAGAACGGTAGTGATGGCGGCTAAACCGATGAAAAGTCCTAATGCCTGGTTGGGGGAAATCAGCCCTGCGGCGATCGGCCGGGTTTTAAATATCCGCCAGTATTTCGTGAGCTTATCCGATTCGATGTCCTTTTTGTCGTAATTGCGATCGATATAATCATTCAGGACAAGCCCGGCTTCAAAGCCGAAGAATCCAATCAAAGAAACCCGTGCGAGATCGAACCATGCGAAATTTCCGTAGACGGTGGTCGCAAGCAGGTATCCCGAACAGAAGAGAAGTGGCCAGGCAAAGAAAAACTGGAGCCGGGTAAGATCGATATATGCCCTGATGGTCTGGTTCATTCTAAAAGGAGGTTTGCAGTACTCACATTTACACCCTTTGATAAACCGGAATCAACCCGCTGTCAATGATTTCAGGAATGTTTTTTTTACACGTTGAATCAGGTAGTCCACGAACCTCTTCCTTATCTGCCCAGCCACCTAATAGGACAGGATGGATTCCTTTTTTATCCGGCAGGAAATTCCTGCGGATATTCCTGCAATTTTTGAGGTAAACTACCAGGCGTTTGCTCATTATGACGAAGCACGTCTGGTAGATGCCCTGCGGGATGCCAGGGTTTTCAATCCCGAACTTTCTCTGGTCGCAGTTGATGGGGAAAGGATCATCGGGCATATCATGTTTCCCCCCGTCACCATCGAATCTCCCCAGGGAATCACCCCGGCGATTGCTCTTGCCCCGCTTGTGGTGCACCCGGATTACCAATGCCGTGGTGTTGGCGCCGCGCTCATTGAAGAGGGACTTAACATATGCCGGACTCTTGGGCATCGTATTGTTATCGTCATCGGCCACCCGGGATATTATCCCCGGTATGGATTTCGCTCAGCCCGGGCAAGCGGTATTGAAGCGCCATTCGCTGTTGCCGACGATGTATTTATGGTACTTGCCCTGGACCCCGGCGCACTGGATGGCATTCAGGGCATAGTGAAATACCCGGAAGCATTTGATGCTATCGAGGGCATGAGCATACCAAAGAGCAAAAAAATAAATTCGCTTTCCTGATCCTTTCCGATTGGTCTGAAAGTGTACAAGTGTCTCTTTTTTAACTAATCCGTAACTTTCCCGGGATCCAGTATTTACCCCAGAGTCGGATATTGGCAGAGCAGTGTTGTTTTACTCCTGCATCAGCCTCCCCGTGTTCCCTGGTCCGTTTTTTGGTGCCGGCACATCCCTATCATGACCTGGTGGGCACCAGCATTATACCTTCGTCCGCCAACCTACCCTTAGCTATGGTGGCCGGCAGATCTCCTTTACCCCTAGATACCCTGAACCGGTATATTCGCGAATTCGTGAGCCATGCCGCTATCCCCACAGTCGTTGAGGATATGGTAATCGGACCGGTTACCGTCCCAAAGTATACCAATGAATTCTGGACCTCCCGGCAAAGGCAGGCATCTTCAATCCATGAGATATCGTATCGTGCATGCTTCAAACCACAACTTCCCCGTTTTTTCATCGATATCCTGACCCGGAAAGGTGATGTTGTCTACGATCCATTCAGTGGTCGTGGTACAACCCTCATCGAAGCGGGCCTTTCCGGACGTGATGTTCTCGCAAACGATGCAAATCCCCTCTCCCGGATTATGATGGAACCCCGGTTCTTTCCTCCTGATATTGCAAGCGTTGACAAACGTCTTACTACCATCCCCCGGGACAG
>PDVJ01000763.1_pt1 | contig 10927 bp, 8 predicted proteins | sample 1369811 | NCBI WGS metagenome assembly PDVJ01 (sample SAMN07795376, study PRJNA414565) | Alkali sediment metagenome, whole genome shotgun sequencing project. | reverse complement strand
TCATCATCGGTGAATGGTTTGAGGATATACCGTGTAGGCTGTAAGGGGATCATTCTTTCAAGGACTTTTTCATCAGAATACGCCGTGAGAAAAATGATCGGAATATTGAATTTTTCTTTAATGACTTTAGCGGCTTCGTGACGACAACGCCCCTGCTCAGACCGCATAAACCATACCCATGTCCCGTTCATTCATTCCATCTCCTGTACAAGTGGTTTGCACAGACCTGAAAGAGCAGGATAAAGATGCAGAGCATGGCAATATCGAGAATCGGGTTGAAGTGGGGGTGACCGTGATAGGCGGCCTGGATGAGATCATTACCATAGGTGAGCGGTGAGAAATATGCTGCAACCTGGCCTATTGACGGAATAGACTCAATCGGGATGAAGACCCCGGAGATGAATATGAGGGGGAGCCTGACGAGGTTCAGCATGGACATGATATCCCCCGGACTCTCGGTAGGGTACGCTGCAAACAGGGTCCCCATGGTGGCAAAGCAGAATGAGGTGAGAATGATCCCGGCAACAAGGGCAGCAGTACTGATAATCGGTGTACCGAACATAAGCATGCCGGCGATCAGGGGAACCAATGCGATACCCATACTGTACAGAAAACCGCTCAGGCTCTCCCCGAGGACTACCGCATGCAGGGAGATGGGGGCAGAGATAAGGCGGTCAAAGGTCTTCATCCGCCGTTCGAGAGGGATTGATACCGGCTCAATCGAGGACGCGGAGAAGAGTATCGTGATCGCTATGAGCCCCGGGATCATGACTGACGGTCCGGCAGAATTTCCGGCAGCAAAGGCAAGGAACATGAACAGGGGAAACAGTGCACCGGAGACGATGATGTTTGGTTTGAGGTAATAGATTGCGATATCTTTTTTTGCAATTGCCCATGCAGCGTTCAGTTCGGCGTAGAGCTGCCCGTACCCGTCCAGCCCGTCAGTCAACGGTGCTCACCCCTTTTGTCCGGACCTCAAGCCCGGTCAGCTTGATAAAAACATCTTCAAGACTGGGGCCGAGCGTGTTTATACTGAGTACCCGTGTGTTGTGCGCCTGTGCATACTCCATGACCGCGGTAATTACCTCAGACGGATCCCGGGTGAACAGCCGGAACTTGTCCCCTTCTTTCCTGACTTCGCTCACCCCGGGGAGTTGCCGGAGATCATCCGGGCGAATGGCTGCTACCCGGTCGAATGCTACTTCAACTGACTGGGCACTCTGGATGGTACTTTTCAGTCGTTCCGGTGAATCGATTGCGGCAATGCGTCCCCGGTTGATAATTGCCACCCGGTCACAGGTCAGGTTGGCCTCTTCGATATTGTGGGTCGTGAGAAAGACCGTAACCCCATGGGAGGTGAGGTCCCGGATAACATCCCGTATGATAAGGTTGCTCTGGACGTCGAGTCCTGACGTGGGCTCATCAAGGAACAGGAGGCGGGGGTTATTGATAAGTCCCATTGCCAGGGTAAGCCGGCGTTTCATGCCTTTTGAAAACCCGTGGACCCTTTCGGTCCGCCGATCCCAGAGCCCGAACAGTTCAAGGAGCTCTTTTCCCCGCTGTTCGCGTTCTTTTTTTCCGATGGTATAGAGTTCGGCGGTGAACATCAGGTTCTGCCATGCGGAAAGATCATCGTAGATATTGGAGGTTTCATGTACAATCCCCATTGTTTTGCGGGCTGCAGTTGTTTCCTGTACGATATCTTTTCCAAAGACCGTGGCCGTCCCGCCGGTGGGTGCGCTGATGCCGGTCAGGAGACGGATCGTTGTCGTCTTTCCTGCACCGTTCGGACCAAGAAACCCGAAGGTCTCACCTTCATGTACGGAAAAACTGATGTCGTTTAATGCGATGAGTATCCCGAAGTGTTTCGAAAGATGATCAACCTCGATCGCATACATACGATCATGGTATTACCGGTATCGGATTTTAAACGATCTTTTTTAGGCTATCGCCGGGCCCTGTTTCCCGCTTTCATACTCTGCTGGTCCCATCGGGCGGTAGTTCCCCTGCAGGTACAAAAAGATCCGGCCGCCCGTTCCCCTCCCCCAATACTTTTTACCGTGGCGGACTATTATCCCAGTGAGGGATATCCCTTGGCCATTCGTATTGTATATTTTTCATGGAAGGGGCATACGCAGAAGGTTGCGACAGCCCTTGCTGACCGGGTGAATGCCGAGCTGGTCAGGATCGAACCGCTCAAAGAATTCAACATAGCAATCGGCGGGATGAAAGCTTTTCTGGCAAAACAGGCGCCCATCAGACCGTGCAAAACCGACCTTGCCGGTATTGATACGCTGATCATTGCAACGCCGGTCTGGTCCGGCAAAGTGCCGCCCTATGTAAACGAATATTTGTCCGCGGTGACCGGCGGGGAGGGAAAGGCGTTCCACGTGATCGCGGAGATGGGCGGCCGGGGTTCGGAAGGGGCAATCGCTGCTGTGAAAAACCAGCTGGAAAAGAAGGGGATGCGTTTTGTTTCTTCAGCGGCAACGGTCGAACGGGATGTTGACAGCGGGGTATTTGCCGCAACGGTTGAAACGTTTGCTGCCGGGATCCTGCAAAATCATGGCGCTTAGGAGATTTATTGAAAACTGGTGAAAGTTCCTGAACGGGTTTGTTTTTTAAAAAAACATTACTTGTCGCTCCGGATCTTTTCCATGACCCGGTTCTTGTTTACCTCTGCTTCACCATGGGTTGGATGCATCCTGATAACCTTATCAAATTTTGATACTGCCTCCGGAAACCGCCCAAGCTTTTCATAACAGTGTCCCATTTCACAGATTGCTGTCGCAAACTGCGGGGCTATCATTACCGCATTGCTGAGGTATTTGAGTGCTGATTCATAGTTACCTTTCCCCGACATTTCCAATGACTTCCGGTAGAGACTTATAGCTTCCAGGGGTATCTGGTTAAAGGGACTCATTTTTTCAACCAATCTTTCAAATCGCTTCTGATCCGAAGGTAAGAAATGTTTTATTTGTAAAATTTTATAAACATGTCGAATTGATTTGAAATCCGCGAACATGCCGGTTACGTTACTGCATGAAACTTTTCTGCAATTCGATCAAAATCCTCTTTTGGAATTTCCAGGAGGCCGAACCTGAACGCATATCCCCAGGATTTTTTATTCCCGATAAAGGTTAAATCCTGGATCATCGGTCGGATCCTGACTTCACCGGTTTTTATGTACCGTACCGTCCTCCTGAACGGATTGAAATCCGGCGATTCTTCCACCTGATATACTTCTTCATCAGCAATCTCCCCGATTGCCGTAAAAGCATGGAGGATTTCATTGCCCTCAAACTGCACTTTCGGTGAATAACAGGCAATCATGTCGCCTTTGTGCATTCGTGCAAGTCCGGACCGTTTACCATGCCCGGACTGGGCTATCCCAAGAGTTACGCCCCGCATTACATGGTCTTTTGATGCAACGATGATCCAGTAATTCATATCAATCTACCAGTAACCCATATTGGTGATAGTCATTAGGAGTGCCTTATTAATTTAGTGTTTCAAAACAGGAATTGTTACCCATTGCACAATATTTATTCTGCGCTAAATTTTTTTGAAGGCTCCAATCCCCCAATAAACCCCAATTTGAAAGGGGGAAGTTGTGAGATCACATTTCCTCTGGAACGGAGTCCGATTTATGCTCCTATTGTCGGAAGTGTCAAATGTGGTATTTCCTGTGGAGTTACCAAAACACCTCCGGACTTATTCATCAATCAGATAATTACCATCATCATTTCATTACCCTTTAGATAGTGGAATGATTGTGGTAACCGCACTTGTTCCGCACCCTGTTGCGCCATATTCAAGGATTGGATTTTCGCTTGAGAGTGATACCCGCGAGGTGGACCACTCCTCTTAGGTATCCTGGGAAGTCCTCACAAGATTCACCCGCTCCAGCGCCAGAGCGGTCTGGTTGGCAAAGGCCATGAGTACTCTGTCCTGTTCATGAGTGATGACACCATCAGGTACCGCCGGTTTCACCCCCATTATACCGAGCACTCCTTGTGTACTCTGGAGGGGAATGTACCTGAGCCGTGATCCATGGAGCGTATCGGTGTCGTAACCGGCAATGGTCCCATGCTGGTATGCCCATGTCGCAACCGCAACATCATCCGCATCAAGACGCAGACCGGGACTGGCCTCACGGATAACCAGCTCGTTTCCTTCCGGGAGAAGGAACACACTCTCCCACTGGAAAATCCCGCTGATATGCTTCGCGACTGCGGCGACAATTGAGCTGACATCCCCCGCAACCGCGAGATCCTGCGAAAGCGCATACAAGGTTCCGGTCTCTTTCTCCCGGATCTCGGCTGCAACGGCATGTTCACGTGCACGTGCGACAAGCAGGCTGATTAAAGTGCCAACGATGATCATACCGGCAAATGTGATGAGATATTCTGTATCCGAGACCCTGAAGGTAAAATGAGGCGGGATAAAGACGAAATCAAAAGCAAGTACGCCGATAACTGCAGTAAAGATTGCAGGTTTCAACCCCCGTTTGAATGCAATAATCACAACTGCAAGCAAGTAGAGCATTGCAAGATTTGCAGGAGAGATGAATGACATTATCAGCCAGCCGATTATGGTGACAAAAAAGACGAGAACCAGACTGGCGATATAGTCCTGGGGGAGAGATGCCGGGAGCAGGGGTTCCATTGGTACGGCTTTCTGCAGTGTTTTTTCTTCACTGCTGATGACGTACACATCGATTGTGCCACTATTGTGGATGAGCTGGTCAACCACTGAACCAAAGACAAATTCCTGCCAGCGGGGACGCAGGGTTTTACCAATAATGATCCGAGTAATATTATGCTTACGTGCGTACTCTATTACCGTGTTCGCAACATTGATTCCAAAGACGCTGGCAGTTGTGGCACCTAACTTATCTGCAAGCTGGAGCGTCCGGGATACCTGCTCTTTTGCCTCCTTTGAAAGACGGTGATGTGACGGTGTTTCCACATATATCGCACTCCATTGGGCATTCATACGGTCCGCCTGCCTTCGTGCGGTCCTGACCAGTCGCTCAGACAACGGTCCCGGACCTACGCAGACTAGCATGCTCTCCCCGGCAGCCCACGGGCCAGGGATTGCCCGGGTCTGCATCCATGCGAGCATCTGGTTGTCGACCCGTTCGGCTGCCCTTCGGAGAGCAAGTTCCCGGAGTGCATACAGGTTGCCCTCGTTGAAAAACTGCTCGATGGCCCGTGCTGCCATATCGGGGACATACACTTTTCCTTCCCTGAGCCGCTGGAGAAGTTCCGGTGGTGCGAGGTCAACAAGCTCGATCTCGTTCGCCTCATCGATCACACGATCGGGGATAGTTTCCCTGACCTGGATCCCGGTAATCTGGGCAATGACATCATTGAGGCTCTCGACATGCTGAATGTTCAGGGTCGTGTATACGTCGATACCCGCATCGAGAATCTCTTCGACGTCCTGGTACCGCTTCGGGTGGCGTGATCCCGGTGCATTTGTATGAGCTAGCTCGTCGGCGAGAACAAGTTGAGGATGGAATTCAATTATTGCATCGAGGTCCATCTCCGGAATGGTTATACCCCGGTATTCCACCATTTTTCGGGGTATGTTATTGAGTCCCACAAGAAGCGCATCGGTCTCCGGCCGATCGTGCGTTTCAACATACCCGATCATGACATTAATGCCGTCGTGCATCCGGAGATGCGCTGCCTGAAGCATCTCATACGTCTTCCCAACGCCAGCAATGTAACCAAGGAAAATTTTGAGCTTGCCCCGGTGCTTCTGCCGCTCTTCATTCTGTACATGGGCAAGAAGGGCATCCGGATCCGGCCGATATTCAGGCTTGACAACCATAAAAAACCGTTTACCCTCCCATGATCACGAGCAGCATATCAATAATCTTTATTCCGATGAACGGAGCGATAAGACCACCGATTCCGTAGAGGATAATGTTGTTCCTGAATGCTTCTTCCGCAGTCATCGGGCGGTAGGTCACTCCGTGAAGTGCAAGGGGGATGAGTGCAATGATGATGAGCGCATTGAAGATGACTGCCGAAAGGATCGGGTTTTGGAGACCGAGGAGATTCAGAGCGGCGAGAGCCGGATACGTAGAGACGAAGGCGGCGGGAATGATAAAGAAATATTTTGCAAGGTCGTTTGTGATGGAAAATGTGGTGAGGGCCCCCCGGGTCATCAGGAGCTGCTTTCCAATCTCCACGATCTCGATCAGTTTTGTAGGATTGCTATCAAGATCAATCATGTTCGCCGCTTCGCGTGCAGGCTGTGTACCGGTGTTCATCGCCACGGCGACATCAGCTTGTGCAAGAGCTGGAGCATCGTTTGTCCCGTCCCCGGTCATAGCGACCATCCTCCCGCCAGCCTGATATTCGCGGATAAGCCGGAGTTTACTCTCTGGTGTCGCTTCCGCAAGGAAATCATCTACACCTGCTTCAGCGGCAATGGTCGCGGCAGTAAGCCGGTTGTCACCGGTAATCATCACGGTCTTGATTCCCATCCGGCGCAGCTGGACAAAACGCTCCTTGATCCCACCTTTAACGATATCTTTTAGATGAACAACCCCGAGTGCCTTTCCGTTTTTCGTCACGACCAGGGGGGTCCCCCCCGCCCCAGCGATGGTAGTCACTGCCTTCCTGAGAGGATCCGATATTGAATTGCCGCTTTCAGTTATGTGCAAAAACATAACATCTGCTGCCCCTTTCCTGATGTGGGTGGTGCCGCAGTCAACACCGCTCATCCTGGTCTGGCTGGAAAACGGTATGAACTGCAGTTCAGGAGAAGCCCCGGAGGCCCCTACAGTCCTGCCCCTCAACCCGAACTTCTCTTTGACCAGTATAACGATACTGCGGCCTTCTGGTGTCTCATCAGCAAGCGATGCGAGTTGAGCAATATTTGCGAGATCCATAATATCTGTATCATCAACTGCGATCAATTCGACAGCCTGCCGGTTGCCAAGGGTAATGGTGCCGGTTTTGTCAAGAAGAAGCACATCCACGTCTCCTGATGCTTCGATAGCTCTTCCCGATGTCGTAATGACGTTGCGCCGGATAAGCCTGTCCATACCGGCTATCCCTATTGCGCTGAGAAGTCCCCCGATAGTGGTCGGAGCGAGACAAACAAAGAGGGCAACAAGTACAGTGATCGTCACCGGGATCCCGGCACTAGCGGCCTTCACGCTGTAAAGTGAGAACGCGTAGAGCGAAGCACAGACAACAATAAATACCGCCGTCAGTCCGACAAGGAGGATGTTGAGGGCGATCTCGTTTGGAGTCTTTTGCCGTTTTGCACCTTCGATGAGGCTGATCATATGGTCAAGGAAACCTTCGCCCGGGTTGGCACTTGCCCGGATGATGAGCCAGTCCGAGAGGATGACCGTTCCGCCGGTGACAGCACTCCGGTCGCCGCCAGACTCTCGGATCACCGGTGCACTCTCTCCCGTGATCGCACTTTCGTTCACCGAAGCGATACCCTCGACGACTTCGCCATCGACCGGGATTGTATCTCCAGCCTTACCATAGAAGAGGTCCGACCTGCGTAGTGTTGAGGAAGAGACTACCATGAAGTCTGTCGGGACAGGTTCCCTCCCTTTCTCAATCTTATATCCGAGATAGAGTTTCTTTGCCTCAGTGTCCTGCCGCATCTTCCGCAGGGACTCTGCCTGGGCTTTTCCCCGCCCTTCGGCAAGGGCCTCTGCAAAATTGGCAAAGAGGACCGTGAACCAGAGCCACGCAGCTATTGCGCCGATAAACCCGGCGGATTCTTCACCATGTCCCCCCAGTGCCTGCACCCAGAGGATAGTGGTTATCATGCTTCCAATCTCCACAGTGAACATGACCACATTGCGGTACAGGGTCCGCGGGTCGAGTTTGAGGAATGCGTCGATGAGTGCACGATTGTAGAGGGCGTACTGTTGTTCCGACGATGTCCCGCTGCCGGAATGATCAGCCATCAGATAATCCCTCCGGAGATCATGGTGAGATATTCGACGACGGGACCAAGCGAGAGTGCGGGAAGGAAACTAAGGGCACCGACGACGATCACGACAAAGACAAGCCAGATAATAAAGAGGGGCCTGTGATCGCGGAGTGTGCCATCACTGACCGGGACGATCTTCTTAGTGACAAACGATCCCGCGAGCGCAAGCGTGATGATGGCGATAGCAAACCGCCCGACAAACATGGCAAATGCTGTCGTGAGATTGTAGAACACACTGTTTACCGACAAACCGCCAAAAGCACTGCCATTATTCTGGGAAGCGGAGCTGAACGCATACAGGATCTCAGAAAACCCGTGCGGGCCTGGGTTGAGGACTGCCGATCGCCCGGGATCGGTGAGAACCGCAACGGTTGTGAGACCGAGGATGAGGAAGATGGGGATGAGGATGTGAATCGTGGTCAGGGTCATCTCGTAAGGCTCGATCTTCTTCCCATAGAGCTCGGGTGTCCGCCCCACCATCAGCCCGGCAATGAACATCGCAAGGATGACGAAGATGAGCATGGTGTACAGGCCGGAGCCGACTCCCCCGAAGATGACCTCGCCGAGCTGTATATCAAACATCTGCACAAACCCACCGAGCGGCATGAACGAATCATGCATCGAGTTGACGGCACCGCAGGATGTCACGGTGGTGACGACCGAGAATAATGCTGACTGCACGACGCCAAACCTCATCTCCTTCCCCTCCATATTCCCGCCAGGCTGGAGATGGGTAGCGTTCTGGTCAATTCCCAGTGGAGTGAATGCCGGGTTGCCATTCACCTCTGACCAGATGGTGATTCCGGCAAGCGGTACAAAAATAATGGTCATCGCGATCAGGATGGCGATACCTTTTCTCGCTGACCCGATCATTTTGCCGAAGGTATAGCAGAGTGCAGTGGGGATGAGGAGGATAACCAGGATCTCGAGGAAATTAGAAAATGGTGTAGGGTTCTCGAACGGGTGAGCCGAGTTGGCATTGAAAAACCCTCCTCCGTTTGTGCCAAGAACCTTGATGGCAATCTGAGATGCAGCAGGTCCGAGCGGGATCGATTGGGTGGTGATGAGTACCCCGGTGCTGTCCCTGACAGGGTCGAGGAGTGGAACGGTCACCGGCCCACTGAACGTCTGAACGGTCCCCTGCGAGACAAGTACGAGCGAAATGATAACACAAAAGGGGAGCAGGATCATGACGCTGCGAATGAGGAGTACCCAGAAATTCCCGATCGTCGTCGCTGATCTGCGTGAGAAACCGTAGATAAACGCGATGAGGACTGTCATTCCCACGGCTGCCGACAGGAAGTTCTGAACGGCAAGACCGGTCATCTGGGTCAGGTAGCTGACACCATTTTCACCGGCATACGCCTGCCAGTTGGTGTTCGTCGCGAAACTGACCGCGGTATTGAGCGAGAGGTCCCAGGGGACTGCTCCTGCACCAGCGGGATTGAACGGCAGAAGCTGCTGGACACTCTGGAGCAGGAAGACAGTGACGATCCCGATCAGGGAGAAGACCATCATCGCGACGGCAAACATCTTCCAGTCCATCTCTTCGCTGCGGTTCACCCCGGATACAGAGAGGATCCAGCGTTCGACCGATTCGAGGACAGGAGAGAGGAATGTCCGCTCACCGGTATACACCTTTGCGATGAACCCGCCGACCGGTATAATCAGGGCTGCAAGAACGACAAAAAAGAGGATCAGCTGGACCCAGTCTGTCATTCTCAGGCCGAAAACGAGCGGGGAGGGAACGTCCTGGTGCTTTGCCGATGAAGTTACGGTGGTACGGTTGGTGCTCAGATCGTCCAGTGCGAGGTTGAGGGTAAGAACGTTTATCCGGGGTTCGCCGAACAGACCGAACTGCTGGTCTTCGGTCTGCTGTTCTACGAGTGCAGTCACATCGCTCTCGGACAGGTTCCTTTCGCGGGCGATGCGGGGGACCTGGTATTTTGCTGCAGCTACACTGATATCAGGATCAAGGCCGCTCGCTGAACTGGTCACAAGGTCAACGGGAATCGGTTGGGAATTATCCGGGTCGGCTACATGAAGTGCGCCCACACGAGCCTTCACCTCATCCAGGAGTGCAGGATTCGTGGGGCCAAGGTTCGATCCGCCTGAGACACCGGAATTATAAGGTACTGGACTTGTTGCCGAGAGGCGCCCCCAGAAGTATTTCGATGAAGTGAAGGGCTGGCCGATCAGAGAAGAGCCAACAATATTCCCGTTATGTTCGATTAAGTTCCCATTCGATTGTACGGGAAAGACCAGTTGTGCGATACCCGTAATAACAAGCGGGTAGATGACACCGGCAAGGATGGTGAGTAAGAAAAAGATCACGAGTGCTGGTTTTGCCTGTTTTCTAATCATGTTTTGAACCGGTTCAGTTGTCATTCATTGACCGCCTCACCCGTAATGCACTTCGGATCCCTCTGGAGGGGAGTTTACTGTACCAGCGTCATGGTTGCCGGATATTTAATCCCTTTGAGACTCTCATCATCGTGAAAAGTACCAAACGCACTCTCCGAATCCGATACAATATCAGCTAATTGAATTTCAATGGAAGGATATTTCCATATATTTGTATATAAATTCGACATATCGCACAGAAAGCAGGAAAAGGCAGCCGCTTTGGGACTTCATGTGTTTCATATCGGAAAATCAGCAACGAAAGGCGCTGGTTAATCTCAAGACTAGGGGGTATCATTCCTATGTGGCAAGACACAGAAGACCGGTTGTGAGTGTGTATAAAAATTATTCAAATCTCATAAAATGATTACCCGATTAAAATAAAAATAAGGGTGTTTGACTTCAAAATTACTCTATATAAAAAAAAGGGTATTATTTGTGCTCTGTAGAAACGCACATGAGTCATGGACTCCGGCAAACTTGATGAATAACCATGGGTTTTTCATGGTAATTCCTTTTGCTATGATATGAAATATTAAGTACT
>PDVJ01000762.1_pt1 | contig 10931 bp, 8 predicted proteins | sample 1369811 | NCBI WGS metagenome assembly PDVJ01 (sample SAMN07795376, study PRJNA414565) | Alkali sediment metagenome, whole genome shotgun sequencing project. | reverse complement strand
AGTTCCCGGACGTTGCCGGGCCAGTGAAACCCCATGAGGGTCTGCAGGGCCTTCGGCGAGATCTCCGCCGTTTTCGGCGCCGTTTCAACGAAACCCTGGGCAAGAGAGGGAATATCCTCCCGGCGCTCTCTCAGGGGGGGAAGGTGGAGGGAAAAGACATTGAGACGGTAGAAAAGATCTTCCCTGAATTTCCCTTCCTGGACATTTTTCATGAGGTTCTTGTTCGTCGAGGCAATGATGCGGATATCGACCCGGATCGACTTCGTCCCGCCCACCCGCTCGAACTCCTTTTCCTGCAGGACCCGAAGCAGTTTGGCCTGGGTCGCAAGCGGCATATCGCCGATCTCGTCCAGGAGGATGGTGCCCCCGTGGGCCAGTTCGAACTTGCCCCGCTTCTGGGTCGTGGCGCCCGTGAAGGACCCCTTCTCGTGGCCGAAAAGCTCGCTCTCCAGCAGGCCCTCGGGAATGGCGACACAGTTGAGCTTGATGAAGGGCCCTTCCTTTCGGAGGCTGTGCTGGTAGATGCCCTGGGCGACGAGTTCTTTGCCCGTGCCTGACTCCCCCGTGATGAGGACCGTGGCGTCCGTCGGGGCTACCTTGAGGATCTGGCTGAAGATCCCCCGCATGACCTTGCTCTGGCCGATGATCTCGGGAAAGAGCTCCCGGGCCTCCACCTTGGAGAGCATGCTCGTGACCTGCTCGAAGATGAGGTTGAACTGGCTGATGTCGTCGGCTTTATGCTCCACGGCACTCTGGAGCTGGGATTTCGGAAAGGCGGGCAGGTTCTCCGCGTCCCGGATGAACTTCTTGATGGGCCTCAGGATCAGCCAGGTCACGAGCAGCGCGCACAGGAAGGTGAACAACGCGATGCCGATCCCCCAGGACTTCAGAAGCCATGGCGTCTCAATGTTGTACTTCGCGTAGAAATCGACGATCTGATAGGTGACGATCACGGCAAAGATCGTGATGCCGCTGAAGATGATGGGGATCAGAACGTAGAGGCTGATCTGGAAGCGTGATTTCTGCATACCGGCCTTAAAATCCCTTGGTGGCGACCTTGGTCAGATCCCACATGGGCAGGAAGACGGCGAGGGCAAAGAACCCGACGACGAAGGCAAGCCCCACGACAAGGACCGGCCCGATGGCATCGGAGAGGCGCTTCACCGCGAAGGCCACCTCGTCATCGTAGTGGACGGAAACGGCCTGGAGCATCTCGTCGAGCTGGCCCGACTCCTCCCCGATCGCCACCATCTGGATGACCATGGGGGGAAAGTACCGGGCCGTGCTGAGAGGCCCCGAGATCCCCCGTCCCTCCTCCACCCTCTCCCTCACCTTGTCGAACTCCCGGGCAATGGCCGTGTTCCCGATCGTTCCCGACAGGATCTGCAGGGAATTCATGACAGGGACACCGCTTGACTGGAGAATGGAGAAGATGCTGGCAAAACGGGACATGGCCGCCTTCATGAAGAGAGGCCCCAGCAGGGGGACCCGCAGAAAAAACGCGTCCCGCACGAATCGCCCCTGGTCCGTCTTGAAATAATAGCTTGCGCCCGCAATCAGGGCAATGAGCAGGGCAAGGGTGAAGAGCCAGTAATCCGTCAGGAGGTGGTGAAGAAAGAGGCTTACCTTCGTCGGCCAGGGCAGCTCGACGCCCACGCGGGCGAAAATGCCCACGAAACGGGGGATGACATAGTTGAGCAGAACAAAGAAGGCGATCCCCAGGGCCGCGACGACGATGATCGGGTACTGGAGGGCCGACTTGATGTCGGACTTGATCTTGTGCTCGTGCTCGAGGATATAGATCAGCCTCTGCAGCACCTCCGGGATGGTCCCGCTGGCCTCGCCGGCCTTGATCATGCTGCGATAGAGGGTGTTGAAGGTCGTCGGATGCTTCGCCAGGGCGTCGGAAAGGGGTGAGCCTTCCCGGACATCCTGGGTGATCTCCGTCACGATCTGCTTGAGTTTCGGATTGGCCACCTGGACTTCCAGCACTTCCAGGAGCCGCATGATCGGAACACCGGCAAGAAACATGGTGCGGAACTGCTTCGTGAACAGGATGAGCTCCTGCATCGCGACCCCGGAGAACCTCTGCTGCAGGCTCTCCCACGACATCCCGAAGAACGCGCCGCGCTTCGATGCGCTGGCAACCCGGGAAGGGATGTAGCCCCGGCTGAGCAGAAGCGTCTGGGCCGCATCGAGCGATTCCGCATCGATGACGCCTTCGAATTGAATATAGTGACCCGTGATTAGTGAGAGACAAGGAGTGAAGGGGTCCTTTCTTTTCTCTTCCGCTCGACCCTCTCCCCTCGACCCTTCTACACCATAACCGCCGCCGAGGCTTCCTCGATGGTGGTCACGCCGGAGAGCACCTTGCTCATGGCGTCGTCCTTGAGCGAGCGGAGCTTCCCCTTCTGTTTCAGAATCCGGCTGATCTCCTGGGCTGCGATCCCCCTGAGAATCAGGTCCTGCACCTCCTCGTCGTTGAGGACAATCTCGAAGATCCCCGTTCGACCGCGATAGCCCGTTCCCATGCAGGCCGGGCAGCCCCTGCCTCTCTGGAAATTGGCCCCGTCGGCCTTGAGACCCCAGCCGGCGATCACCTTCTCATTGGGCCGGTAGCGCTCTATGCAGTAAGGGCAGATGGTCCGGACGAGCCTCTGGGCAAAGGTGGCAAGCAGCACCGACGAGACGAGAAACCGCTCGATGCCCATGTCGATGAGGCGGGTAATCGCTCCCGCGGCGTCGTTGGTGTGCACCGTGCTCAGGACCCGGTGGCCCGTGAGCGCCGCCTGCACGGAGATGCCCGCCGTCTCGCCGTCGCGGATCTCGCCGACCATGATGACGTCGGGGTCCTGGCGCAGGATGGAGCGCAGACCGCTCGCGAAGGTCATGCCGGCCTTGCGGTTGAGCTGGACCTGGCGCACCTTCTCGACGCGATACTCGACGGGGTCTTCCAGGGTGATGATGTGGATGTCGGGCCGGTTGATCTCCTTGATGATGGCGTAGAGGCTGGTGCTCTTTCCGCTTCCCGTGGGGCCCGAGCTGAGGATCATCCCGTAGGGCTTGTTGATGATGGATTCGATCTTGTCGCGGTCCTCCTTGACCATCCCGAGCCGGTCGAGCGAATAGACGCCGGAGCCCATGTCGAGCAGTCGCAGAACGAGGTTCTCTCCGTAGATCGTCGGGATGGAGGAGACGCGGACGTTGATCTCCTTGTTCTCCATCTTCACGGTGAAACGCCCGTCCTGGGGGATGCGGGAGGTGGCAATGTCCATGTTGGCCAGGATTTTAATTCGGGAAATGATGGGCAAAAACATCTGCTTGGGCGGCGCGGGGACCTCGTGGAGCCTGCCGTCGATCCGGAACCGCACCTGGACGTTCTTCATCTGGGGACTGAGGTGGATGTCGCTCGCCCCCTCCCGGACGGCCTGGGAGATGATGGAGTTGACCAGGCGCACAATGGGCGCCTCCTCGGCCATCCCCGCCATGGAGCTGGCGCTCACCTGGAGGTCGTCGGTGTACTCGGCGACCGCTTCGGCGTCGACGCCGGAGTCGAATTTCAACTCCTCGAGGCTCTCAAGCACGCCTCCGAGGCCCGACTGCATGCCGTAGATCTGCCCGATGAGCTGGTTGAGCTCTCGCTCCGTGCAGACGACCGTTTCGACCTCATCGTTGGTGAGCGCCTCGATGTAATCGAGCGCGTTGATGTCGACGGGGTCCGTCATGGCGATTGTGAGCAGACGACCCTTCTTCTTGAGCGGCGCCACCTGGTTCTTCTGGGCGATATCGGCGGCAAACACCTGGGCGAGGGAGAGGTCAATGGGATACTTGTCGGGATGGTATTTCTCGATCTTGAGCTGCTGGCTCAGGACGTCCACCATCTGGTTCTCCGACAGGATGCCCTGCTGGATCAGGAGCTTTCCGAGCTTCATCCCCGTCTTCTTCTGCTCGTCGAGAAAATGCCTGAGCTGGTCCTCGTTGAGAACCTCGGCATCGATGAGCATTTCACCCAGCTTTTTGCGGACTCTCAAGGTCTTGCCCTTTCTTTCCTTCAAGGTTTGACTCCAACCATGCCTTGTTGATGCCGAAAAATCAACCCCGTATCCCTCTGGCCCGACAGGGCGCGGGCGCAGGAAGCGAGGATTCAGTCACGACCCGGCAGGGCCGTCGATTGTCCGCCGGCCTGCTCCTTCGGGATGTTCTTCCGGAAAAGGGAAGCTCCGGCCGGCTCCGCTGAACCGGCAAGAGGCCGGACGCCTGCCGCGGCAGGCTTGCGGACAACGGCCCTCACGGGATCCAGCGAATAGACGGTCTTGTCCGATACGCGGGCCTGGTAGGCCGCCACCGTCCTGTCGCCCGGTTCGCCCGCCACATCCCGTTTTCCCGCAAGCCCCGTCAGGGCGGCCAGGACAGCCACGCCCAGCGCGGCGGCCATCCCCCAGCCGATCGATCGGCGCCTCCGGCGGCGGGAGGCGCGGCTGCGGAGGCAGGACTGCACGAGAAACCAGCCCGCCCGGGAGCGGTTCCTGACGATCATCGCCAGGATGACCTGGTGGCAGAGCATGACCACCTTGCGGGGCACGCCCCCCGTTGCCAGGTAGATGGCGGCAAGGGCCGGCGTGGTGAAGTCGACCGGTTCCTGGCCAGCCTGGCTGGCCTGGGCGATGCGGTGCTCGATCATCCGGCGCATCTGGGTGAAATCGAGCGGCTTGAGGCGCAGGCAGACGTTCATCCGGTCGGCGAAATTTTCCCTGCGCTCCAGGATGGCGTTGAACTCGGACTGGGCGAAGATGACGATCTGCAGGAGCTTGAAGCGGTTCGTTTCGTAATTGAGGAACTCCCGCAGGATCTCGATACAGAAACCGGGAAGCTTCTGCCCTTCGTCGATAATGAGGACCACGACCTTGTCCTCGTCGATCCCCCGCCGGAAGAGGTACTGCTTGATGGACTCCTTGAGCTGCCACTCCGTGAGTCCCGAAGTGGAATCCACGGCGCCCATCATCCGGGCGATGCCCGCCAGGAACTGGATGGGCCCGCTGAAATCGGGGTCCATGAGCAGGTGGAATTCCACGGCGTCATCGCCGTGGAGCTTCCGGATCAGCATGCGCGACAGGGTTGTCTTTCCCGTGCCCACGTCCCCGATGACGACGTTGAGCCCCCGGCGCAGGCGGATGGAGATCTCCAGCTGCTGCAGGCAGTTGACATGCTGGGGGGCCTCGAAGAAGAACTCCGGCTCCGGCGAATTGGAGAAAGGTTCCCTGTCGAGGTTGAGGCTCGTGAAGTAATTCATTTTCTTTCCCGGGGCTCGTCCCGGGGGGCTCCTTCTTTAGGGGTGCCGGCGCCTCGCCGGGCACTGCGGGTGCGGCCTGCGCCGGTGCCGTGGCGACCGGTGCGGCCCGGGTTACGGTCGGCGCCGGCAGGATGTGCGGCGTGATGAAGATGAGCACCTCCTGCATCGTCTCGACCCGGTTTTCGGTCTTGAACAGGTATCCGAATCCCGGGATGTCCTTCAGGCCTGGGAAACCCGAATCGGATATCAGGTTCCGCTGCTTCGTCAGGCCCGAGATCACGACGGTTTCGGCATCCTGGACGATCAGGGTGGTCTCCGTCTGCTTCTTGATGATGTAGGGGTTGCCCTGGACCGTCCGGGTCGTGTCCACCTCGTCCTTCTTGACCTTGATCTTCATCTTGAGGTTCTTGCCGTCGATGACGTGGGGCGTGATCTCGAGTCGCAGCACGACGTCCTCGAACTTCACCTCCTGGGTGACGACACCGCTCGAGGTGCTCGTCGCCACGTAGGGGACCTTCTCGCCGTTTTCCGTGTACGCCATCTGGTTATCGAGCGTCGTGATGGAGGGGCTCGAGAGGATGTTGAGCTTGCCGTCCTGCTGGAGGGCCTGGAGCTGCACTTCCAGGATGCTTTGCCCGATCGTGCCGAAGATGAGGCCCAGCGACCCCGAAGCCAAGCCCTGACCCGCGATGCCCGTCGATCCATACGCGGGAGTGTAGCCGCCCGCCGTCGGGGGTGTCGTCGTCGATCCGCCAGAGCCGCCCGGCGTTAAGTAGTAGTTCTGGCCGCCAGCCCGGTTGGTGTAGATGCCGCCCCACTGAACGCCCAGGGTCCGCGCCGTGTCTTTCGAGGCCTCGACGATGTTGGCCTTGATGACGATCTGCGCCGTCGGCTTGTCAAGCCTTTCGATCATGGGGATCATCCGCCTGAGGTCGTCGCGGGTGGCCTGGACGATCATGGAGTTCGTGTGCTGGTCCACCAGGATGGAGCCGCGGACCTTTCCGTCCTTGTCCTTCGTGAGAAGCTCTTTCAGGCTGTCCCGGAGCTTGGTGGCGTCGGCATAATCCACGGAGACGACCATGGTGAGGAGCTTCTGGCCGCGCATGCGCTCCCGGGCGGACTCCAGCTTGAAATCCCGTTCCATGTCCTCCGCGGTCATGATGCGGATGATGTCGCCCTCCCAGGCGTAGGTCAGTCCGTTGGTTTTCAGGATCCCCAGAAAGGTCTGGTCCCAGGGCTTGTTTTCGACGTTGATGGAAGTCTCCCCTTTGACGCCGGAGCGTAGCATGATGTTCACGTTCGCTGCCTGTGCCAGGGCCCGGAGGATGACGTTGATGTCCACGTTGTGCATCCGGAGCGACACGCGCCTCGTGGGCAGCGGCTTTTCCTTCCTGGCCGCCTCGTCGGTGATCAGTTCGTCCTCCTCGAGGGGCGGCATGTCCATGATCCGCCCCCGCCCCGTCGGCGAGTGACCCTTTGACGTGTCCGCCATGGTGCTCCATTTTTCAAAGAAGGGGTCCTTCACCTGCGCGAGGTCTTTCGCGCAGCCTGCCAGCGAAAGACCGATCACAGGAATGAAAAACCAGCACATCCATCGGTAAAGGGCTCTGCGTTTCAAGGCCTGTCTCCTCTAGAATGATTCGTCCTTCAGTTTGATGACGATATTTCTCTGGTTCTGCCGGTCGGCAATCACCACACGGGAGGGCTCCACGCTCGTGAGATAGAAGGAGCTGCCGAAGTCGAGCTTGTCACCGACCCGGTAGGTGCTGCCGTTGATGACGGCAAGCTTCTTCTCGCCCATGTCGACAAATCCCGAGTAGACGATGTCCTGAGCGCCCCCCGGTCCCGCCTTCGCCGCAACCGGCTGGACCTTCTTGTAGAAGGGGTCTTTCGCCCAGGCCGCTTCCGCCCTGGCAATCACATAATTTTCGCTGGGTGACGAGGCTACCTTCTTGAGTTCCGCGGCGATTTCCTGGATGATCTTTTCCGACCCCGTGTACTGCTCAGCCGGTTTGGCACCCTGCCCCGTGATGGCGGGCGACAGGAAGTAGACGAGGGCAAACAGGATCGAAAAGACCATGACGCCGACGATGATTTTTTCACGCTTGCTCATTCAGCCATTCCTCTCGTTGAGCGGGCCCGAACCTGCATCGGCCGTTCAGCCGACGACGAGCCACACCTTGAGCCGGAACTCCTTGGTCCCGGGCATCTGCTGGATCTCGATCTCCTCGACTTTTTCGAGGAAGGGCCTGTCGCCCAGCTCGATCAGGAAATTCCGGAAGTTGTAATACTCCCCTTTCAGGGTTGCGTGGACCAGCATGGCCGCGGAGCCCCCGACCATCGAGTTGATGTCGGGGCTCACGGACACGAGCTCCATTTTCGATTTCTGGGCCATGTCCTTGAAGATGAGGGAGATCTGGTCCTTCTGCTCCCCGGAGAGTTTCGCCTTTGCAGGCAACGGGAGATTTCGCTGCGCCTTGACCTTCATCCGCTCGAAGAGCTGCTTGGTCATGGGTGCGTAGCTCTGGTGGGTGTTGATGTTCGTATTGAGCTCGTTGATCTCCGCGTCCAGCTTGGCGATGCCTCGGTAGTTGTAAAATCCGATGTACACGAGAATCAGGATGAGGCCCACCCCGATGACCAGGAGCGTCAGGCTTCGCGTCGCAAAGGAAAAATTCTTGTTCATTTCCATGATCTACCTTACTGGAGCTTCAGGTTCAGGACGAAGTGCAGGATTTCACCCTCGGCCTTGTTCTGCTGCAGCGCCTCGATGACGCTTTTCTGGACCGTCGCTTCCTTGACCAGGGGCGACCCTTTCAGCTTGAGCACGTAGCTCGAGAGATACCCGTCGAGCATGCTCCGCTCTCCCATGACGATCCCATCGATCTCCAGGGTCTTCACTCCGGTCTCGGCAGGCTTCGCCGCCGGAGGCCCCTTTTCGGCTGCCTTGGCTGCCGCTGCGGCCTTTTGTTCCGGTCGGCCGAGGGTGCTCTTCAGCGTCAGGAAGCGGATGTTCTCGGGTGTAAGGGCGGAGAGCTCGCTGATGAGGGCCATCCCGAAATACCTCTCGCCGTAATCCTTCTTCAGTCGCCGCTCCTCACGGTCCTTGGCCGCCATCTGGAGGATCAGCTTCGTGTCGACCATCAGGTTGAGCGACGAGAGCTGCTGGTTGAGATCGGAGACGGTTGCTTTTTTCGTCGAGGCGATGCGCTCCTGCCAGGCAAAGACCGTAAGCCCCGTGATGATGATGCCGGCCAGAGAGAACAGGATGACCCGGTTCACCCGGCTCACCGTGGCCATCTTCTCCTTTGCCTTGTAGGTGAACAGCAGGTTGGGGGTCCTCGTGTTGTCCGAGAGGGCAAGGCCGACCGCCACGGCCAGCGAGGCCTTCTCGGAGGCCGTGACAGGCGCCGTGAGTCCCGAGATGAAGGGGATGGAAGGATCCAGCGGGTCCATCACCCCGCTTTCGGTGCCGAGCTGCTCCCCGATGTAGTCGATGAGGGGCCGGTAGGCGTTTACGACTCCCGAGAGGTAGACCCGGTGCACCTTCTCCCCGCCCAGATTGGCAAAGGTGCGCTCCACCTGACGGACGAGGCGGTCCAGGGCGGGGCGGACCATGTCGAAGATTTCCTCTTCCGAAAGATCATGCCCGGCGTCGTCGGGGGTCAGGGCCGGCGCGTCGGGATCGAGGCTCATGATGAGCTTGTGGGCCTGCGTGGGCGTGATGGTGAAATCCACCGGCGCCGCGCCGCTCCAGCGCATGTCCCTCGTCGAGGGGCGCTTGCGGTCGATGTAGTTCTCCACGAGGGCTTCCACCATGCTGTTCATGCCCGTCTTGATGTCACGGGTCAGGATGAGACTTCCCCTGGAGTAGATGTCGATGCGGGCCCCTTCGCGGCCGAGGTAGAGACTTGCCAGGGTCTCGCCGTGGGTAGGCATCCACTTGGTCCGGAAGAGGTTCTGGATGGCAAAGGGGGCAATGGCGAGGCCGCTCAGCTGATAGCCGGCATCGGCAAAGAGCTCGACGACGGCCTCCACCTCGCGGCGTGGAGCCATGTAGACCATGACGGAAGTCTTCTTGACCCCCTGCTCCACCAGATCGGACTGGACCTCGAAATCGAGAATCGTGTCCATGTCCTCGAAGGAAAGCTCCCGCTTGGCCGTCCAGTAAATGGCATTCTCGAGCTGCTTCCGGGGGACCTTGGGGATCTTGATGAAACGGACATCCACCTTGGACGATGCCATGATATTCCAGATCTGGATTCCCTTGGCCGTCCCGCAGAATTTTCCCAGCTCGGATTTCAGGAAGTTGGTAAACTCGTTTGTCCCGCGGGCTGTCGTTGCCGGAATGGGTACCAGACGGAAGTCGACGAGTCGCCACTGGTCGGCGGCCACTTCCTCCACTTTTACCATCTGAAGGGTCTGGTGGCCGATGTCGACACCGACCGTCAACGGACGCTGGAAGGCGGGGGTCAGAGACGAAAAGGGCTTTGCCTTTTTCTTCGGCATGACAGGCTTGTAGGAGGGCTCTTCATCGGAAGCCGTCTTCGCCTTGCCCCGGATGACATTGAGAAGCTTTTCCGTGGAAGAAATCTCTCGATTGGAGGCCATGCTCACCTTCTTGTACGAAAAAGTCCCGGCTGTCCGGAATCGGGCATCACTTCCGGCATTCTGTTTTCACTGGAACAGAATCCCGTGAAACCAAGACCGGGAGCGGGTTTCCCGAAAATGACCGAAAATAACGAATGATAATAAACAGTTACACAAGAAAAGAAAACCCCTTGAAACCATTATCTATTTCACACGGTTTGTCAAGCTTTTTTAGGCCTTAGTAACCAACGCAACGTTTGCACAATAGTCCCTCGCGCCGCGCCGCCGCCATCCGCTGTCCGTCAGGACGGCCGGCCTGACACGACGGGTACGGTCATCCGGGAAGAGAACAGGGAAAGAAGCATTGTTACAGGCACTTCCGGCGAATTAGCATGACAGGCATCCGGCAAATCTGCTATGGAGAAAAGGGCCTGACGGGGAACCGGCGGATGAGCCGCCGGGGATGGATGGCCAGGCAAAGGATGCATGAAACCGGGAGGGGCGGCAATGAGACAATTTTCCGTCAAGACACAGGCGCGCAGCCAGATGATCGACATCACGGGCCAGATCCGGTCGATCCTCAAGGAATGTAGGGTCGAAAACGGCATCTGTTTTGTCTTTGTCCCTCACACGACGGCGGCCGTGACGATCAACGAAAACGCCGACCCCGACGTGCCCAGGGACATCCTCGCACAACTCGACAAGACGATCCCCCTGCGCGGGGACTACCTGCACAGCGAGGGCAACTCGGCGGCCCACATCAAGGCATCACTTTTCGGAGCTTCGGAAACGGTGCTCGTGGAAGGGGCAAGCCTCGTCCTCGGGACCTGGCAGTCGATCTTCTTCTGCGAATTCGACGGGCCCAGGACGAGGCAGGTGTTCGTTAAGATCATTCCGGCATTATAGCGGTCCACGTATTCGATATCTATCCCTGAGCCCTTGACCCTTGACCCGCTACCCTCACCCCTTCTTGCAGCAATGGTTGATGCTCAGAGATTACCGGGAAGGCATACAATGAGTGAATCGATCACCGTGACGATTCTGGGTTCCG
>PDVJ01000761.1_pt1 | contig 10931 bp, 16 predicted proteins | sample 1369811 | NCBI WGS metagenome assembly PDVJ01 (sample SAMN07795376, study PRJNA414565) | Alkali sediment metagenome, whole genome shotgun sequencing project. | reverse complement strand
ATCGTGCAGTTGATGGAGAAGAATTGCAAGGATAGTGCTTGCAACGATGATAAGAACAAAATTCCAGCTCCTTTTTTGTTGTTTATGTGTTTTCATCTATTCGTTTTGTGAACTGCACATCATTATGTTTTCTAATTATGCGGTTCTGGACAACTAACTGAAGTCGGTAATTCCAAAAAACAATAATCGACCCCTCGGCCCCGCAGAACAAACTCCATAGCCTATTCAATCAGTGTTCCTTTGCCGGTCTTCTCATACTCAAGCTCGACATGCTTGACGAACGCTATTCTCCCCTGGGAATTGGCTAGATATCCGCGGGAAGCGCACCAAGCGGCAAATGTTTCCGGATCGATATCTGCGCGAATAGCAACATTGCCACTACCCTTAATTAATTCGCATTGCCTTCCGACAAGAGCTTTCCAGTCTTCAAAACTGGCAGGCATATTTTGGGGATCGGTAAAGATCGCGAGCGCCCTGCGGTAAGTAGCCTCGTCCTTGAACCAAGCAATTCCTATGACATCGTTCATTCTGGTACTTCCTTTCTTTCTCTCTTCTCCTCCGGAATCTCGGTGACATAATCACGTTTCTTATTCAGAAGCTAATACCCAACGCCGGCGCTGAGCGGCGCTGCGAAGCAATCGCACACACCCAGGGATGTAATGTCAATTTGCCCGAGGCATCTTATTGGTCCATTCTTAGAAGGCCTATTTCGGTGGCAAAAACATCGGTCTAAGCTCTGAAGAGGGTCTGATTCCTACACCTTATCTCACGATTTCGACCAGTTGTCTTGGTCCGACCCGCGTCGCGCGCCGCGTCGCGCGTCGCAGCACTACGGTGTGAGTCGAGCGCAACAGGAACTCACATCCGAGAGTATTCATTCGCTGGCTATCTATTCGGTGTGCAGGGCCTCAAGAACAGCGCTGGGATTCTTAGATGCGATGCGCAGCAATGCCTTAGCTGGCCCTTCGGGTTGTCTTCTGCCTTGTTCCCAATTCTGCAATGTGCGAACACTGACCCCTATCATAAGTGCGAATTCGTTCTGTGAAACATTGAGGCTTTCGCGCACCATCTTGATTTCAGGTGGCTTGATTTCATACACACGGCTTGGCGCCTTTCGGCCAGCCTTGATCTCGCCAGCTTCCTTGATGCTGGCAACCAGCTTTTCAAAATGCTCCTTTTTCATGATAACAACTCCTTGACCATCCGGCGGAGCACCTTGAGCTGATCCGTCGTCAGGTCTTCTTGCTCACTCTTTCGATAGGGATAGAGCATGAAGATGGTGTCCGGAGGACTCCAAAAATAGATGACTCGCAAAGCCCCCCGTTTTCCAGAATCTGGAACACTCCAACGGGTTTTCCGTAAACCACCGCTCCTTCGGATCACGCTTCCGGCATCAGGGCGCAGCATCAACGCGGACTGAAGCATGCGATAACTGTCATCCGGAAGCAGGCGTTGGATTTCTTTTGTGAAGAGCGAGGTTTCGATGAAAATCATAGTGGCATTATACGCCAATGGCGTATTCTGTCAAGAGCAATTCCGCTGATGGGCAACGTTGGTTTCACCCGCGCGTAAGGGAAAGGGCACGCTGTTAGGTTGTCAAGTTTGGAGCAGAACGCACGCCCCCTTGCATCAGCAATCCTCTGCCCACGCGTAACGATATGATTGACAGACGGAGTCGATATCCCGAGCTTGCGCCACAGACAGGATTTGGGGACCCCCGATTTTCTCACCTCACATGCACACCAGATGGCCGTCGTGTGTCTTCGAGCATCTCTCCAAATCGCTCCAGAAATTGATCCCTGCCGACATCGTTTTGGACTGCCCTCCCCCTCCCAACGCCCCTATTCCTGACATGGTGAAGGGCTACAACAGCCCCGATGCTAGATTTCCTCGGCATGACACACCGCTATCACCCCAAGCAACACCTCATCAACTGATAATGCTAACAGCGTCCCTTTTCTCCGATTTCCGCGGTCTGGTTGACCCAATCGTTAGAGGACTTCCATTTCAACAGGTATGCCGTTCACCGTATGGGTCTGATAATCGATGTTGAATGGGAGCCAGATTTTGTCCCTGTAGTGATCGACGCCTCCTCGGACGACTCTCCGCAACTCTTTTTTGGGAATGCGAAAGACTGGACCACCCACGAAGCGGGACTCTGCAATTTTCAAGCGATGATCGGCCAGGACGGACTTGAATATGTCCGTACTCCCCACTCCCCCTGGCGGTTGCCACTTTCTCGGTATGTTGCGAACCCAGACACCATTCAAGATTTCAGCTCTACTCATGTTTGTCCTCTAACCGAACGTCGCGGATCAGGCGCGAGCCATTGCGAGTCGCCTGCATCCCTCTTGTTCGGTGGAATCTTTAAGAAACGGCGGATTTCCCGTGCTACGTCTTCGCTTTTCTCGTTCGTCTGATACCAGAACATCGATACAGGAACAAACTCCGATTGACCGATGCAGAGCCGGGGCCGATAGACAGAACCGCCATCGGTATGCTCTGTGGTTTCAACTTCCGCAGCGGACAATGTGGAGAGAGGGTACACTTTCTCCCTCTTGCCAATCGGGTACCATCGGCAGACACGCACTTCGTCCGACCCTCGGTCAAAGACGACGATGGAGGCAGGCTCTCGCCTTATCATGTACAGCCCGCCTGCAATGTTCCCGATTCCGATAAAAGACCCAATTAAGGTCGTCGTCCAATCAGGGGCTGCTGACAGTGAGAGAACCAGCGCTACGATACCGCCCCCGACAAAAAACGAATAGACCGTCCAGAAACCTAGGGGTTGGTCTTGGACAATAAGGCAGCCATTCCTGTGTTCTATTTTCATCTTTGTGTATCATCGAGCGTTCAGCATCAGCGCCTGGCGGGGATGAAGGATTTGCAGGTTGTGGCAGATGCCGCATCCCCGGCCGTATGGCTCAATGCTTGTGCTAAATCGCATTGTCGTTGCCGTTTTATTTCCGACTGAAGTGCCTACCTACCCACTGCGGAGCGCCATGATTAACGAATACTGCAGACCAACGCCAACTCGTATCAACGACGACTAGTTCGTCGCACTTTGTAAACGTATCGGATACAAGTTCGGCCAATTCCGGCGGTCTCGCTGAAAAACATGCGTACGACGGCATCCCGCTATCATCGTCGGGAAGAATGTAAAAATCGCAAAGCGATAGTCTTGCGTACGCTTCGTCCGCATCATTATCACGGCAAACACCCTCGCGCACCGCTTGATGGTGAGCGGATGCCACGAGGTCTGGAAATGCGCGTGACCACTTTGCCAGCAGTTTAACCTTTTGTGCCTTTGCGAGGCGTTTGAAGCCTATGGTTCTTTGTACCAATCGTTCTTCGAGATCGAGATTCATCATAAACACCAGGTCAATACACGTGAGGTCTCTCTGGACGATCTAACGGTTTCGCGCCTCAGTTGACGCGGGTTTTCGCGGAAACGCGCGGGCGTTTGTTTGGTGTCATCTGTTCGTATCCGACAACCAATTAACGTTGTGTATGTCGGGATTCGATTCGAGGACTTTTGTCAATGCTTCAGAGACACGACCAATCTGTACTGTTGTATCAATTTTCTTAAACCACTTTCTGATGAATGGCTTGGAAGGTTCGATAAAGCATAAGAATTCATCATTGTCGCCATTCTGATGTCCACATCCGATCCATAAAGGGAATTCTTCGTTTTCCAGTTCTACCATCCAGCCCCAATCCTCAGCGCCAATGCTGGTCACTTTAAGACCTTGATGCGGTAGGTTTTCTTGAAGATACTCAGCGAGTCTCTTGCCCCATAATCCTGGGTTAATTTGTTTTTCTTCGCCATCGTAGGGTGGGAATTTGTCGGATCTGAATTCGACTTGAGTTTTCATTTTTCTTTTCTCCTCACCGAACGCAGAGTTGAACCGTCGAGGGACGTGGTCGGTTCAAACGTCTTATTGGGCTGTTTTGCGGTGGTTCGATCTCTGTAATTGCCCTTATCCTAATTATCCCAGCAGGCATAGACAAAGGCCATTCCTACAGTTCATTCAATGAACTCTTGACAGATACCTGTTGTGCCATTTCGTAAGCAGAATGAGCGCAACGACCGAGCCTACGAGGCACAAGAACATATCGCTTTGGGTATCCCATAGATAGCCCTGTGTTCCAAGGAAGGCTTCTGTATCGGTCGGATTGGAAAGGGAAGCCAGCCATTCGATGATTTCGTAGATCGCCGAAAAAGCGAGCGGCACGGCGATAGAAATGAAGCCAAGCCACTTGCCCGACTTTAACGGCGATGTTTGTGCGAGAATTTCGCGCACGTAGATCGCCGGACCAAAGCCCTGCATGAAGTGCCCGATCTTGTCGTAGTTGTTGCGAGTCCAGCCGAACCAGTCTTCCATCCAAAAGCCTAACGGTACTTTGGCGTAAGAGTAATGGGCGCCAAGCATCAGGATCATGGCGTGGATAGCGATAAGCGTGTAGGTCAGGTCCGTCAAGGGAAATCTTCTGTAGGTCAGGAGCAGGACCGGCAGGGCGATCATGAACGGGAGTGTTTCCAAGAACCAGGTGAGGCGGGTGTCATGGGGTTCGATGGATGACCAAACGAAGAAAGCCAACACGACTATCAGCAAGACCAAGGGATACTTATTTGACCACACGCACTATCTCCTCCGGATACTCTTATAATGGATTAGCCCAACGCCGGGGCTAAGTTGCGGGCCTGGGACCCGTCCACTTGAGCCCTTTGTAAGGCCTTGGTAAAGCCACTGACCTATTACCAAGAATTTACTTGAGTTGACTATCTTTGCTGCCGCTTCGATTGTAGAGGGTAATGGTCTTCTGCCTTTTTTCGAGTTCTGATTGACATCTAACACAATATCGAACTCCAGGCATTGCTTTTCGACGCGCTTCAGGGATACCCACCCCGCATTCCTCGCAATGAGTTAGGCTTTCGCCATTCGGTAATCGGCTTTTCGCTAATTGGACTCCGGATGCTACGGTGGCATCAATTTGCTCTTGTACATCCCCATCGCGGGACCAGCCAACTGCCATAACGTATTCCTCTTATTCCTGGTGATTCATTGTAAGGTGATTGGGAAACACAATCCTTAAAACGGCCTAACGGTCGAAAGCAGCGGCGCGGGTTTCGCGTCGGCTGGAGTGGGTGTTAGCCCATTTTTTGCTTCAGGAAATCAAGTGTCCGCGTCCACGCCAATGCCGAGGCTTCGGGCTTGAACGCGTCTGCACGATCATCCTCGAAGAACCAGTGTCCTGTGTCAGAGTAAGTATGGCACTCGAACGACCGCCCGACTTTGATAAGGCTCCTCTCCAGCTTCCTGACGCTGGCCGGCGAAACCCATTCGTCGGTCTCCGCAAAGTGGGCGAGGAATGAGGATCGGCTGTGGGAGTAGTCCCCGTTACGTGCAGCGTAGAAAGTCACCGTCGCAGCAATCGGGAGATCTGAACGTTGGGCGAGCCAGTAAGCCCAGTGCCCTCCCATGGAGAAACCTACAACACCGATGTCCTCCGCCCTCGTTTCTCTCCGCAATTCACCGATCATGCGAATCAGGTACTTGTAAACGGGCTCTTTGCGGGAAGCGGTTGCCTTGGCGCGGAGCTTTTTGGCTTCCGCCACGGTGCCTGCCATCCTGCCGTCGTAAAGATCGGGCGCAAGCGCCACGAAGCCTTGATCCGCGAACCGGTCGCAGAGACGGCGGAAGAAGCCGTTGAGGCCCCACCACGAATGAAGGACCAAAACCGCGCCCCTATGATCAGATTTTGGTGCCGCGAAATACACTGTTGCTTCCTCACCTTGGGCTAACGGAGAGCTAACCGGCGCGCAGTTTTCTTGCGCGTCCGGTTGAGCGACTCGTTCGCCTTCTGATCTTCTTCTTCAGTTCAGCCATTCCAATAGTCGGTGCATCCTTTTCCAACTCCTTGGCTTCTCTGAGAGAGCGAAGATCATCGTAATCCTCAAGTTCCTCTTGAACTTTAAGAAATTCTTCATATGGCAAAACGACGTAGTCCTTCTTTCCGTTCTTCTTAATAATCTGGGCATGCAAAGTAACCATGGGGTTAACCTCCATTCATCGGTAAGCTTCACGCCGATGGCGAATCCGATAGATGACGATTGTTTCTTCCTCGATCTCAAACAATACTCTATAGTCCCTGATACGCAAGCGATACTCCGGGGTGAAATTCGTGAGTCGCTTAACATCTCCCTTCAAATCGTTACTCATCCCGTCAATCCCTGCAAGAATTTGAGCCTGAATGCGGGGAGGTGTAAGCGTTCAATATCCTTCAGCGCTCTCGGTTTGAATTGGACGTCATATCGCATGGATTTCACCCCGGATCAATCAATTGCTTTCTTATGGCGAACAAGTGATTAAGTGGTTTACGGGAATGTACCATAAAATTAGGAGACCTGTAAAATACTACTGACATAAGGAAGCGGTATTGTTACGGGTGGTTGCGGGTTAACATCGCATTTGGAATAAATACACCCATTCCGGTTAATATCCTATGTTGAATATACCACCGGACGGGTCGTTTCGTCACCGTTCTGGAAGAGCGGGGTGTGCCTCTCGCTCAGCACAGTGATTACAAGAAGTGGCTCCGATACTATGTGGACTTCTGTGACAAGTATCGTTTGGAGGCCACATCATCGAAGAGCCAGGCTCAGTTTCTAGACAAGCTACGCGAGAAGAAAGAAACCGATTGGCAGATTAAGCAAGCGGCTCACGCCGTGTCGCTCTAGTGGGACGTTGAGAGGGCGTTGAAACCCTCTGCGGCAGCTTCCGGAGCAGAGCCCTTGTCCAGGGCCGCAGACGCATCGATCCCGTACGGCCTGCCAGCGTCGATTCCAAAGGGGCAAACAGCGGGTCCGGAAAAGCGATCTCAGACCCGGCCTGTGGTGCAGACGCCATGGGATCGGGCATTCTCCGAGCTCGTCGCCATCATCAAAACCCGGCATTACTCGCCCAAGACCCTCAAATCTTACAGCCACTGGGCGCGGAAGTTACATGATTTCAGGAAAGCCAGGGAACCTTCGTCGCTGAGTTCAGAAGATGTGGCGGACTTCGGCTGTTTGAGTGCCTGAAGTTGCGGGTCCATAATTTCAATTTCGACGCCGGCGTGCTGACCATACATGACGGCAAGGGGAAAAAGGACCGGACCGTTCCCCTGCCCCGGTCGATCCTGCCTGAACTCCTGGCCCAGCTTGAACAGGTGAAACACCTGCATGAGCAGGACATGCATGAGGGGTGGAAGGATGCCCTCCGGTTCTTGGGACGCCTTGATGAATGGGTGCGTGTTTTTTTGTAAACGGTGTATCGCAATTTGTAAGCCTTTCGAAATAGAGAATTCTCTCCTAAAAACAAAAAATCATTTCATATCATTGCATTAACGAGATGAGCAGGCGTGGCACAGACCTTGCTTTATCTTAAAGTGGAATATCATGCTTTGAGGGTGGTGCCATGATGAACAACAAAGTGAGAGTGTTTTCCCTTGTAGCCGTTTCAGCTTTCTTGCTTTTGTTTCTTTCCTGCAGCAGCGTGACCCAATCTGCGAAGAGCGGCTATTACAGCGTAAAGTATGGTTTGAAGGGTCCTTACTATCTCGATAATCATAAATACAAAGAAGGGATTGAGGCTTTCCAGGGAGAGCTTAGAACCAACCCGGAAAACGCGGAAGCGAACTACTACATGGGCCGCCTGCAGCTTGCCGACAACCACCCCAAAGAGGCGCAGCCCTGTCTCGAAAAGGCAGCAAGACTCTCGCCCCAGGAGGCGGATTACCATTTCTGGGCTGGCGTGGCTTACGGGGCAAATGGAAAGAAGGATCTCGAATTCAAGAGCTATCAGCGTGCCCTTGAGTTGGAGCCGACCCATGTCGAGGCTCTCACCTATCAGGGACATGTTTACCTGGAAAGATCCGAGTACCAGAAGGCGCTCGATAACTATAAAAGAGTTCTGGAGCTTGACAGGGACAATCCTTCAGCTCTGTACAATCGGGCGCTGGTTCTGAACCGACTTAAAAAGAGCGCCGAAGAGCGGCAAGCGTGGATTGATTATCTTTCCATGTACTCGGGTGGACCCATGGCCCGACAGGCCACCATCCACCTGAATGACATAGGCGACTTCCAATACAGGAACTATCTCATCGGCAGCCGCAACATCACTCTGGAAAGCATAAGATTCGAGCCTGTGTCGCCTGAAATTCAGAAAAGCTCCTGTGAATCTCTCGACATTCTGGGCAACATAATGAAGAACAACCAGAAGGTTTCTGTCCACATCGTGACCTACCAGAAGAACAATGCAAAACTTGCCGAGGCAAGGGCAAAGAGCGTGAAATCCTATCTCGTCAAGAAATTTCCCGAAATAGATTCATCACGTCTCATCCTGAGTTGGTTCGGAGTTTCTGAGCAAATCAAGACCGAGAAGAAAAGTTTCAAAGCGGATGAATCCGTGAATTTTATCACGGTGGTGCAAGAAAAACGGTCTGCCTTGAATAAGTGACAGGGCGGACCTTAAATGGAAGGGAGATGAAGGTCCAAATGTCAAAGATCATAACAGTCATCATGGTTGTTTTCTCGTCTGCGCTTTTCCAGATGCAGCCGGATATCGCCGGTGCTCAAACCACGAGCGGCACAGGTACGACGACTGGTGACAGCGGCACGGCAACCACAGGTACGGGTACTGGAAGCAGCAGTGGTACGGCGACTTCAGGCACCGGTACAGGGACAACTGGAGGCACGACGACCGGCGGGACCAGCACCGGCACAACCGGTGACACGGCTCCAGCTTTTGCGAACGCTGCGCAGGCAGCGCATGCTGCTAACCTGGCGAATGCCGCGGCTCAGAGTGATCCTACTGTGACGGCTGCAATGACAGCGGTAGCTCAGGCCGAAGCGAACCTGGCGGCCGCGATAGCTTCCAAAGGAGACATTACCAGTGCTCAGGCAGCCCTGACTGCAGCAGAAGGGAAAGCCTCAGCAGCTCTCGCCTCAGCTTCCGGCACCACTTTGGCGGACATTGCTGCCATGCGAGGAGATGACATGGGCTGGGGGCAGATTGCCCATGCGCTGGGTCTTCATGCAGGGGTTCTTGGTCTTGGCCATGGAAAAGGGGGTAATGCCAACTTCGGTCAATCCTCCTCTCTGGGAAAGGGCAAGGGACAGGCAGACAGCGAAACAGCTATGGCCTCAGCAAGAGGTGGCAAATCAAGCGCTGAGCATGGACAATCCGCAGCAGCTCACGGAGGGGGTCAGGGTCACGGCGGTGGTCAGGATGTTGGCCATGGCGGAGGTCAGGGAGGCGGACACGGTGGTGGAAATGGCGGAGGTCATGGCGGTGGCAACGGAGGTGGGAACGGAGGCTCCAAGTAACAGAAAATAGAAAAACTGAAGAACTTCCGAAAGCAGGCTGGAGTGTTGATTATCCGGCCTGCTTTGTTTATAAAGGGAGCTCGCAAGCGGGAGCTTGCTCCTACAGAAAACGAAGGAGAGCTTGCTCCTAAATGGAAGGGGAAGGTAGCGGTGGAAGAACAGAGGAGAATACGAAATCGCGAAACGGAGGAGAAGTCGGTGGGGATCAGGGGCCGCAGCTTCACCATTCTCACGCCTAAGTTCATCGAAGGGTACATAGACTCCCAAGACCCTCTTCATGACTTTCCCCTCTGGGCAAAGGTGTGGGAGGCGTCTTGGGTTCTGGCTGATTTTCTGGCCGGCATGCCCGTTGAGCCTGAAAAGCGTTTACTTGAGATCGGGTGCGGTCTTGGCCTTGTCGGGGTGGTTGCAGCCTCTTTCGGTCACAAGGTCATCATGACAGAGCACAACCCTGAAGCGATTGAGTTTGCCCGGGCGAATGCGGAAATGAATCACTGCGAAGATATGGAGATCATCGATCTGGACTGGAACAGCCCCTCTTTCTACGGCCGGTTTGACACCCTTGTAGGGTCAGAAGTCGTTTACCACGAAAAGGACTTTGAACCCCTCCGGCGCCTTTTTGAGCGATTATTGAAGCCGGAAGGCGAGGTGATCTTGTGCGAGGGTATCCGCAAGACGAGCCTGGAGTTCTTCAAGGAGATGCAGCGCCACTTTGATCTCAAGGCTCAACAGAAAAGCATCCGCTCGCCGGAGAAAACCGTTCTCGTGATTCTCTGTCGCATGAAACATAAGAAGTGAAGGGACAAAGGAGCAGAGGCACATAGGCACAAAGTCAAAAAAAAGCGAAGAAACAAAGACAAGAAGGGACAAAAGGATGTTTTGCTTTTTCTGCTTTGTGCCTTTGTCCCTTTGTACCTCTGTCCCTTTATCTGTCTAAAAGCGACAGGAGATCCTGCCAGGTGGAAATCCTTGGGACAGGCGGGTCTGGAGGCTCGGGCACCCCTGTGAGAATGCCGCGGGCATAAGGGATCTGATGATCCATCACATAGGTCGTCCACACAGGTTGAATCCCCACTGCCCTTGCNCCCTTGATATCCGGTTCAGGATCNTCNCCAACATANAGGATCTGTTCTGTTTCAACGCCGAACTGCTCNATGAGNTTCAGAAACACGGATGGATGAGGTTTGCGGTACCCGAGTTCTCCTGAGATGAGGATGANGCCGAAAAAGGAAGTGATGCCCAGATGATCCAGNATGTTTCTTGCTGCAGGACCATGGGTGAAATTGGTCAACAGCCCAAGGCGATAACTCTTNTTCACGGTTTCGAGCATATACCCTGTGCCGGGGATCAGATGGCAGTATTCAAGGAAAGCAGAAAAATAACGCTCAACCGCGTCGGCGATCCTCAAATCTTCAGGTGAAACCTGGTACCCCTGGTCTGCGAGAGCTGCGCTGATCCAGAAACGGTTGTGGGTTTCCCTCCCGTCCTTCTGACACTCTGCGAGGTGGTCCATGGCGGCTTGCCGATGCGCCTGCCTAAAAGCGTCCTCCTCGAGCTGAAA
>PDVJ01000760.1_pt1 | contig 10932 bp, 8 predicted proteins | sample 1369811 | NCBI WGS metagenome assembly PDVJ01 (sample SAMN07795376, study PRJNA414565) | Alkali sediment metagenome, whole genome shotgun sequencing project. | reverse complement strand
AAACAATCCGCCTGTTAACCAGCTTTCAAAGCCATTTGTAGAAGAAATGAGAGATGCCCTGATCTCGGCTTATGGAGACAATGAGGTGAAGGCTGTGATCCTCACCGGGCCGGAAAAGAACTTCATTGCAGGAGCGGACATCACTGAGATGCAGAAGGTAAAAGACAAAGACTCCATTTTTCCGCTGGTGATGGAGAACAACAGATTTTTGAACTCCTTTGAACAAGGTCCCAAGCCTGTGATTGCTGCCATCAATGGAAACTGCCTTGGTGGAGGTTTGGAAATCGCCATGGCCTCTCACTATCGAATTGCAGCAAAAGGAATACAGGTAGGACAACCAGAGGTTCAGATTGGTTTAATTCCTGGAGCTGGGGGAACGCAAAGACTTCCCCGACTGGTGGGGCTTCCTGACGCCCTGAAGATGATTGCAACAGGCCAGCCCATTTCGTCAGAAGAGGGATTGGGAAAAGGTTGCCTGGATGAGGTCGTTCCTCCAGAATCCCTTCTGGAAAAAGCCTTGGAGGCTGCCAAGCGCTTCATCTCCGGTGAATTGAATCACCGAGATCGGATGACGCGCCTGAAGAAAGATAAACTTCCAAACTTTGTCACAAAAAAAATGATTATCTCTTTCGCCAGGGGCGAGGCAGAGAAAAAAGGCAAAGGATATATTGCACCTTTTAAGGCCATCGAGGCCATGGAACGAGGTCTCTCTGACGATTTCGAAGCCGACCTGAAGATAGAGGCCGAACTCTTCAGCGACTGCGCTGTGTCGGATGTAGCTAAGAACCTGAACCAGAGCTGCTGGGAAGCTTCCCAGGATCAAAGGCGTGGAGCCACAAAAGATTAAGACTGTGGCCATGCTTGGAGGAGGGAATATGGGATCTGGTATCACAAACCTCCTCCTCAGCAATAGGTTCGAGGCCATCCTCTGGGATATCAATGATGAGGCCATCCAGAAAGGCCTTGCAGCTATTCGAAAGACCTTTGCTTACCCAATAAAAATAGGGAAGATGACCCAGGAAGAGCTCGATCGCAAGATCCAGGATCACGTGACCACCACGACATCTCTTGATGACATGAAACGCGCTGACCTCATCATCGAGGCGGTATTAGAGGATATGAACATCAAACAAGGGATATGGAAAAAGCTTCAAGAGGTCTGTCGGCCGGAGGTCACATTTGCCACAAATACCTCTGCGCTTCCCATCACAGAAATGGCTTCTGTTCTCAAAGACCCGGGAAGGATGATCGGGCTCCACTTCTTCAACCCTGCAGAGCGAATGCCATTGCTGGAGATCATCTGCGGAAAAAAGACATCGGATGGGATACTGGCAACGAGTGTTGCCTTTGGGAGGGCAATACGCAAAGTTCCTATTGTGGTGAATGATGGCCCTGGCTTCTACGTATCGAGACAGCTTGGAGCGCTCATGGGCGAATCTACCTTCATGATTGGTGAGGGAGTCGATGCAGCCCTTATTGAGGAAGCGGTCCTCGATTTCGGAATGCCCATGGGACCGGCAACCCTCAGCGACCTCACTGGCATCGACATCGGCTATCATGTGGGAAGAAATTTTGAGAAATCCTTTGGAGATCGCTGGAAGATGTCGCCTATTTACGAGCTTGTTTACCAAACTGGTTGTTATGGTCGTAAGACTGGAGCTGGTTGGCTCGATTACAGTAGCGAGAAACCTGTCCCGAATCCAAAGGCTCAGGAGGTGATCAAAAAATATTTAAAGGAAAAAGGGGTAAAACCAAAAAAGTTATCTCCTAAGGAAATCGTTGATCGGATGCTTGCCCGTGCTATTAACGAAGCTGCCTATATGATTCAGGAGGAAATCTGCGATAGACCTCAAGATATGGACTTGGCTGTTATCTATGGACTTGGATTTCCTCCATACCGAGGTGGCATTTGTCGCTACGCAGATGCCTGGGGCATACGCAATGTCTATGAGCATCTGTTGAAATTAGAACAAGAGCAGGGAATCCGATTCAAACCCGCTGCTCTGCTTAAGGAGATGGCTGAATCGGGACGCACCTTTTATGGGAGAGCTTAAAAAGCTCTCTTGATTTCACAAATTTCAAAAGAGGATTACACAGATTTTTTTGAATGATCGGTTAATTTCGAATCGGTATAATCATTTCATAATCTGTGTAATCAGAGATTTCACCAGAAATCTCAAGAAAGGAGGGTTTAAAAATGGAAAGGTGGGAGAAAAGAATTTTTGTTTTGGCAATGGCTTTCTTATTCGCAATGGCATCTTTTACAGTCGCTTCTGGACAGGACATTAAAATCGGTGTGATCGGCCCGATGCAATTTGTGCAGGGCCATGGCCATTGGAACGGGGCGACCATGGCTGCCGAGGAGATTAATGCCAAAGGGGGCATTCAAGTTGGCACAAAAAAGATGAAAATCGCTCTTATTAAGGCAGATTCCAACGAATTTATCAACGTCACGGACGCCACCAATGCCATGGAGCGCCTCGTTACAAAAGACAAGGTGGACTTCGTTGTTGGCGGTTTCCGGTCTGAGGCCGTTTTGGTCATGCAGGACATTGCCATGGAGAACAAGAAGATCTTTATTGGCGTTGGGGCTGCCCATCCTGAGATCTGCGAAAGGGTGGCCAAGAACTACAGCACCTACAAATATTTCTTCCGGGGCTCTCCTTTCAATTCCTCATTCCTTGGCAGAACAAGCTTCATCCATTTGGGGACAGTTGGAGCCATATTGAAACAGTCCTTGAACATACCCAAAATAAAAGTCGCTATCGTCGGGGAAAAGGCTGTGTGGGTTGAGCCCATGATCAAAGCGGCTGAGACTGCCATCCCCAACATGGGTATGGAGGTGGTCGGTATCTGGCGGCCGTCAGATAAAGCGACCGATGTGACCGCCGAACTTTCTGCTATTCAGCGTTCAGAGCCCCATATCATTTTTACAATCTTTTCCGCCTCAGTGGGTATTACGTTTGCCAGACAGGCAGGTGAACTCAAGATCCCTGTCGTCCAGGTCGGCATCAATGTGGAGGCCCAGAAAGACGGCTTCTGGCAGGCCACGCAGAAGATGGGCAATTATGTCATGACTATGAATACCTATGCCCGTGGGGTCGAGTACAATGAACTTACAAAGCCCTTTGTTGACACCTATGTAAAAAGATTTGGTGAGGTACCGGAATACACCGCGGATACTTACACCGCTATTGTTTACGGGCTTGCGCCGACCATTGAGCAGACCGGGACCCTCGATTCTGACAAGCTTGTGTCTATCCTGGAGAACCGTGTGTACAAAGTCCCTGCTGGCACAGTCTCATACCTGAAGGATGCCGAAGGACGACCCCTCCATGAACTTAGATGGGGCCCAGGTGGCTTGACGAGTTTGGGTGTTCAATGGCAGGATGGTGAATTAAAGGGCGTCTGGCCAAACAAGTGGAAGGCAACCCCAGAGGCACCTGAGATCACATATAAGGGGATTGTTCCCTATAAGATACCGCCCTGGATGATTGAGAAGTATAAAAAATAATGGGTTATGAAGCACCAAATCCCAAGCCCTTAACCATGTTAGGTTCAGGGCAAGCACCCCCGCACCAGAACGGTGCGGGGCAGGCAATAACCAAATAATATTGGGTTCTTAAAAAGTTGAAAAAGGTGTCACTCCTGCGGAGGCAGGAGTCCAGAATTATTTAAATTCCCTGGATTCCCGCTTTCGCGGGAATGACAAATCCCAATCACCGAAATCCAATAAGAAACTGAGAATATTCTGGTCATTGGAATTTGGTCATTGGAATTTGGGGTAATATGGGTCTCGTTATCAACATCATCATCAGTGGTCTCATCAGTGGGAGTGTATACGCCCTTCTCGCCATTGGGTTCTCCCTTATCTTTGGTGTCGCGCGCATCGTAAACATCGCCCACACCGCCTTTTATATGCTGGCTGCTTATTGTATCTATTTCGTCACTCACAATATGGGCTTCCATCCTATTTGGGGCATGATTGCAGCTATTGTTCTGGTCACCCTTGTGGGCCTGGTCTCCTATAGAATCTTTATCAACCCCATCCGGGAGCATGAAGGTGCCGTGCTCATAGCGACCATCGCCCTGGCAATGGCCTTCCAAGAAATTATGGTTCTCAAATTCACGGGCACCTTTTTGAGTGTACCCTCACTGGTCAAGGGGTATTTTGTGATCCTCGGTGTAAAGGTCTTTTATCAACAGCTCCTCACCTTCTGTATGGCCTTACTTGTTATGGCGGTGCTTTGGGTGCTTTTGATGAAGACCAAACTGGGCTTGGCCATTCGATCCACGGCTCAAGACAGGGAAGTAGCCAACCTCATGGGGATCAACGAGTCTCGGGTAGCCATGATGACCATGGGCGTTTCTGTGGGTTTAGCCGCCTTCACAGGCGCCGTCGTCGTACCCCTCACCATACTTGAACCGCACATGTGGATGGGCCCCCTGATCATGATGATGGCAGTCGTCGTGCTCGGTGGGCTTGGCAGTCTCAAGGGGAGTTTCATGGGGGCATATATCCTGGGCTTTGCAGAAGCATTGGTGGTCTTTCTTGCTCCCATGGGAGCTTTTCTGAAGGGGTCCGTGGCCCTCTCCATCATGATTCTGGTATTGCTCATAAGGCCGGAAGGTCTTTTTGGTGTATCCTGGGATTTCGGGGCAGTCGTGTGATGAATATTCTATCTTTTGTAGCGTCGGCATTTAATGCTGACGTAAAGAGGCGCCCCCGATAAACGAGGGCGCTACAATGAATCTGGTAATGCCGTAAAGCATATCGACAAACTTTTGTCGATATTGATTCCCTAAGCGCCTAACGGGGTAGATATGGACCTCATTCTATTTTACCTGAGAAAGCTTTTTACCGTACTCAAAAATGAAGTGCTTGTTCTTCCTTCCCGGGTCGTTGTTATCCTCTTTTTTCTAATTCTGCTCCTCCTGCCCGTGTTTACCAAAGATACTTATCTCCTGCGCATCTTCACGCTCACCAGTATCTTTGCCATATTGGCTGCGAGCTGGGATCTGCTTTCCGGCTTCACGGGCCAGATGAATTTCGGACATGCTCTCTTCTTTGGAGTGGGAGCTTATGGTGCAGCGCTGCTCAATAAATATGCGGGTATCCCTCCATGGGGCACCATCCCCCTCGGTGCATTGGGTGCAGTTCTGGCAGGTCTTATCATAGGAATACCATGCCTCAGACTCAGAGGGACGTACCTTGCTCTAACCACCCTTGCCTTCCCCATCATCCTGATGGGTATCGTTTTTGCCCTTCCTGATCTCACGGGCGGTGAATTGGGGATTTCAGGAATTGCAAAGCTGGCCGGGTCTCGCGTCGCTGATTATTACATTGCAGTCGTGGTGATGCTTGGCCTGTCTACCATTATGTGGAAAATCACTGACTCCAATACCGGCATTATTTTCCATGCCATCCGGGAGGATGAACTGGCTGTCAGGGCCGCCGGCATCAATACGACTCGCTATAAACTTTTAGCCTTTTGCCTCAGTGGCTTTTTTGCCGGCATCTCTGGAGGGCTCTACGCCCATTTCATGAGGATTGCAGGACCTTCCACCCTTGAAGTATCCATGTCCTTCACAGTGGTTATCTGGGCCATCTTCGGCGGGATCGTAACCATCTATGGCCCGGTTGGGGCAGTATTCATCCTCTTCCCATTGCTGGAGTTCCTGCGCTTCTGGCAAGAGTTTCGAACATTGATGTTCGCAGTTGTCGTCCTGTTAATTCTTCTCTATATGCCTGACGGGCTTTTCCGTTGGTTAAGGGACAAGATCGAAAAGGAGTGCCCACGGTGTAAAATTAGAAATATTGCCACGCGTGATACATGCCGCGTGTGTACGGCGCCACTGGATTAATACAAATGCATCAAATGAGATGCTGAAACGAGTTCAGCATGACAAAAAAGAGGATAACATATGAACGCAAAGGAAATCTACGCTGCAAAACCCTGGTTGAAATATTATCCTGAGGGTGTCACTGACACCGTGAACGTACCTGCTATATCCGTTCCTGACCTCCTTGACCAGGTCGTGAAGAAATACGGAAATAAGACTGCATTGATCTTCTACGGGAATAAGATCAGCTATGCAAAGCTGAAAGAACTGATCGACCGTTTTGCTACAGCCTTAGCCGATTTAGGAGTAAAGAAGGGCGACACCGTCGCCCTCTACCTCCTCAATTGCCCGCAGTATGTCATCGCCTACTTCGCGGCCTTGAAAATTGGCGCGAAAGTCACCCCCATCAGTCCCGTTTACACCAGCCATGAAATAAAGCATCAGATCCAAGACAGCGATGCGACGACCGTGGTCTGTCAGGATATCCTTTATGATAATGTGGAGAAGACCGGCATTGTCATGAAGAATGTCATTCTCACCAGCATTGCTGATTACTTGCCCACGCTCAAAAGGTTTTTGGGGAAGGGGGCCCTGGGAAAGGTCTATTCGGAAATGAAGGTTCCTACCCCCACGCACAGAGAACAGGCCGGCCTTCTTCAATTTCAGGACCTCATCAAGAAGTACCCACCCCAGCCTCCCAAAGTAACAATTGATCCAGTGAGAGATATCGCCTCCCTTCCCTACACGGGGGGCACCACAGGGCTTCCCAAAGCAGCTATCCTCACCCACGCCAATATGGTGGCCTTGCAAGCGCAAGTAATGGCCTTCTGGCCTTTCTTCGAAGAAGGCAACGAATTGGTCATGGCCTTTTTACCCTTTTTCCACATCTATGGCCAGGTCGTCGTGATGCTTGCAAGTCTTAGTCAGGGCTTCACCATGGTCCTCTTCACCACACCTGACATAGACGATATCCTGTCAGCCATGGAAAGATACCAGGCATCCGCATTTTATGGGGTTCCCACCATGTTTGAATACCTCAAGGAATATGAAAAAACAGACCGAGTCAATTGGAAGCGGCTCAAGCTGATCGCCTGTGGTGCGGATACCCTTCATGAATCAACCATTGAAGCATGGGAGAGGAGAACCGGATCAAAGATCTTCGAGGGGTATGGGATGACCGAGACCACTGCAATCAGCCATGGTAGCCCTATTCACAGGCCTAAAAGGGGTTCTTTCGGAGTTCCACTGCCCGGCATGAAGGCCGCCATTATCGAACACGAAGGCATGAATTTTTTGCCGCCCAATGAGGTTGGAGAATTGATCCTGAACGGGCCGAACATCATGCAAGGTTATTGGAAAAGAGAAGAGGGAACCCGCGAGTCATTGATCGAGATTGACGGGGAGAAGTGGCTCAGAACCGGAGATTTGGTCAGCATGGATGAGGAAGGTTATTTCCACTTCTTTGACCGCAAACGGGATCTTATTAAGTACAAAGGATATTCGGTCTTCGCCAGACACGTCGAGGAGGTCCTTTTCAAACACCCTCAAATCAAGGCCGCTGGCGTCGTGGGAGTGCCCGACCCAAAGGTGGGCCAATTCATCAAGGCCTATGTGGTTTTGGAAAGCGAAGCCCGGGGTAAAATTTCTGAAGAGGAGATTATCACCTTCTGCAAAGAGAATCTCGCCCACTACAAAGTCCCGAAGATTATCGAATTTAGGGGCGAGCTCCCAAAGACGGACGTAGGAAAGGTTTCACGCAGGGAGTTGAGAGAAGAAGGGGAAGAGAGATGATATGACCCAATCCTTTCTTGAAATCAAAGGGCTCACCAAAAACTTCGGTGGTCTTCGGGCTGTCAACGACGTCGGGTTTTCCATGGAGAGGGATCAAATCCTGGGCCTGATTGGCCCGAACGGCGCTGGCAAAACGACTTTGCTCCGGCTGATCACAGGCATTCTAAAGCCGGATGTCGGAAGTGTCCATTTCATGGGAAAGGATATCGTGGGCCGCAAGACCTGGGACATCGTCAATATGGGTATCGCCTGTACCTTTCAGAACATGAGGCCCTTCCGACGCCTCCCGATCATTGCCAACGTCATGGTCTCCTGCCTTTCCCCACGTGCCATGAAGAGGGGAGAATGGGTCAAGCGGTTGGAGGCAAAGGCCATGGATGCCCTGGAATTCGCAGGCATTTCAGACATGGCGCGGGAAAAAGGCTTCGACACTTTCACAGGGTGACCTGAAAAGACTGGAAGTGGCGCGGGCCGTGGCCACGGAACCGGAATTGCTCCTCCTGGACGAGCCTTTTGGTGGACTGAGCCCTGCTGAGACGGATCTTATGGCCATTTCCATCAAGCGCTTGCACAAGGGTGGTCGTTTCGGTCGGTTGCACAGCGAAGGCCCGGCCATGATCATCGTCGAGCATAAGCTTCAATGGTTGATGAAGATCGTAGATCGTATCATCGTTTTAAATTTCGGGACCATCATTGCTGACGGAACGTGTGATGAAATCATCAACAACCCTCAGGTGATTGAGGCTTACCTCGGTGGAGGAGGTATTTAGGCGTGCTGCTTGAAGTCGCCAATTTATCAGTGTGGTATGACAAAGCCATGCTGATTAACAATTTACGCATGGGTGTAGATGCAGGTGAAGTGGTTAGCCTCGTGGGTCCCAATGGGGCTGGAAAATCGACCCTGCTAAGGGCCATCACCGGATTGGTGGCATGGGAGAGGGAGATTACGCGGAGGTCAACCCATGGTGAAATTATTCTTGAGGGGGCGGTCACCTTTGCTGGAGAGCGAATCGATCAGGTCCCTGCCCACGAAATTGTGAAGCGGGGTCTGACCCTTTGTCCAGAGAGGCGAAGGCCATTCCGAGAAATGACGGTCCATGACAACCTCATGGCGGGGGCCTACCTGTTGAAGGACAAAGACGAAATCCGGGATAACCTGAGCAAGGTCTATCAATTGTTTCCCGTGCTGAAGGATCGATCCAACCAGATCTCCGGGACACTCTCCGGCGGGGAGCAGCAGATGCTCGCCGTGGGTAGGGCATTAATGTCGAAACCGAAACTGTTATGCATTGATGAGCCTTCGACGGGTCTTGCTCCTCTTTTGCGCGCAGAGGTATTTCAAAAGATCGGAGAGATCAGTAAGCTTGGGATCACTGTCTTGCTCGTTGAGCAGGAGGTGAGCACGGTCTTTAAAATGACCTCCCGCAATTATGTTCTCTCCTCCGGAAAAATCATCGCCGAAGGAACCGGAGAGCAATTACTTCAAGATGAGGTTCTACGTAAAACCTACCTAGGCCTCTAACAAGCTGATGAAATGATGGAACTTCTTGGTTAGATGTTTTTAGAGATTCCAGGCGGCGCGAGCCCCCTCTTCAGTGGCCTCGATGATTCGGCGAGGCTGAAGGGCATCACCGATGATAAAATGACGGATCTTTTTGGCCTGTAAGATTTCTTTGAGCTCATCGTGGGGTTTAAGGCCAACCGCTATGATGACTTGATCGATTGGGGAAAGGATCTGTTCACTACCCTCAATAAGAACGATTACGGAAGATTCTTCGATTTTCTTTACAGTTGTGTTGAAAAGGAGCCGGCATCCGGCTTCTTTGAGCCGGGTGTGCAACATATAACCGTGGGAGGTGACTTTGAGAACCGGTGAGCGTTTAAGGACTTCAACCAGGGTGACCTGCGTTCCTTTTTGGCACAAGTAATCTGCTGTTCCCATCAACCCCCCGCCAATCACTACTGCATGTTTCCCGGGCAAAACCGCTCCCTCCAGAACCTGCCAGGCATTACAGACCAAGGAAAGATCAATTCCAGGAATGTCAGGTTTGATCTGTTCTCCTCCTGTGGCCAAAATCACCACCTCTGGATTCCCTCCGGAAATCATGCTTTCGGTCATCTCAATCCCTGTCCGTACGATGACTCCCATCTTTTTAACTTGGGAGGTTAGCCAAGAGGCCCAAATTCCATACTGGTCTTTATAGGGTGCCTGACTTGCAAAACGAAGCTGTCCGCCCGTTTCGTCCTCTTTTTCGTAGAGGGTCACCTGATGGCCGAGACGGGCAGCTTCATACGCTGCGGTAAGACCACCAGGGCCAGATCCCACGACCCATACATTACGACGGACTCCGGCTGGCCCCTGTGGGTAAATGATTTCCTGTCCGGTCTCTGGATTGAGGGCGCAACGGATTTTCCCCTCCCCCAGCATCAAGCGCTCGATGCATCCCTGATTGCAGGCGATGCATTTGCGGATATCTTCAGGACGGCCTTCCCGCGCTTTGATTAGAAAATCCGGATCAGCTAAATACTGGCGGCCAAAGGCCACCAGGTCTGCTTCTCCGCGAGCAATCACTTCGTTTGCCAGAGAAGGATCTGTGAATCGCCCGACGGCAATCACTGGAAGGCCAACGACTTCTTTTAACTTTTTGGCGCGCCAGACATTAAAACCGGGTTGATACTCAAAGGGGGCGCTGGTAATTCCGCCCGGACTTCCGTGCGTTCCAAGAGAGGCATGGAGCATGTCGGCTCCGGCCTTAACCAAATTGGGGAGGATAGGCTGAATATCTTCGAAAGTATAACCATCTTGAATGCACTCTTCAACAGACAGTCGGAGAGAGATAGGGAAATCTTCGCCCACTGCTTTGCGGACCTCCTGCACTACTTCAATCATAAAACGACTGCGATTGCTGAAACTGCCCCCGTATTCATCGTCACGTTTGTTGGAAAGAACAGATAGAAACTGGGTTATCAAGTACCCGTGAGCTCCGTGGATCTCCACGGCATCGAAGCCTGCCTCCATTCCCCGGCGGGCAGCGACGCCAAAGGCGGCGATGATCTCTTGAATCTCCTCGGGGGTGATCTCCCGTGGGGTTAGGCCAAAAACCAAAGACCGGATTGGGGAAGGAGCGATGGCTTTTTTCTCTCGGAGAAGATAAAGACTTTCCCTCCCGGCATGATGGAGTTGCAAAGCCACCTTGCTACCGGCAGCATGCACCGCATCGGCAATTTTTTTTAGGCCAGGGATAAACCGATCATCATAGACTCCCAGTTCATTGGGTATAGCTGAACCGCTGGGAT
>PDVJ01000634.1_pt1 | contig 10935 bp, 9 predicted proteins | sample 1369811 | NCBI WGS metagenome assembly PDVJ01 (sample SAMN07795376, study PRJNA414565) | Alkali sediment metagenome, whole genome shotgun sequencing project. | reverse complement strand
AACGCACCGAACGAGGTCAAGGTAAGCAACAGACAAAAAGTCATGATTTTGGGTGGCGGCCCGAATCGTATAGGGCAGGGAATAGAGTTTGACTACACATGCGTACACGCTGCCTTTACCTTACGCGATGAAGGCTTTGAAACAATCATGGTCAATTGCAACCCCGAAACAGTCTCCACAGACTATGATACATCGGATAAACTCTACTTTGAGCCTCTTACCGTGGAAGATGTGCTCAGCATTTACACTAAGGAAAAACCGATAGGCGCCATTGTCCAGTTTGGCGGACAAACCCCCCTCAACATAGCTCGAGAACTCGAACTTGCCGGGGTGACAATCCTGGGAACCTCCCCGGAGAGCATAGACCTTGCTGAGGACAGGAAGCGATTCAAAGAAGTCATGACACGTCTTGGCATACCCCAGCCTGAAAGTGGCACTGCGATTTCTCTTGCGGAAGCCCTTATTGTAGCCCATGACATTGGTTACCCTCTCCTGGTAAGACCTTCCTATGTTCTTGGCGGAAGGGGTATGGAGATTGTCTACGATGATGAGATGCTCACATCGTACATCAACGAGGCTGTAGAGATCTGGCCGGGACGTCCTATTCTCATTGACAGATTCCTCGAGAATGCCATTGAGTGTGAAGCAGACGCCATTGCAGACGGCGAAGATGCCTTTGTTCCGTCTGTTATGGAACACATCGAGCTTGCCGGGATCCATTCAGGCGACAGCGCTTGCGCCATTCCACCCCGGACTATTCCAAAGAAACACATCGATACCATCAATGCGTATACAAAGAAGATAGCCGTTGAACTGAACGTTGTGGGTCTCATGAACATACAGTATGCAATAGCAAACGACACTGTATATATTCTCGAAGCAAATCCTCGGGCTTCGCGGACTGTTCCCATCGTTTCCAAGGTTACAGGTATCCAGATGGCCCGCATAGCTACCCAGCTCGTGATTGGTAAAAAGCTGAAGGATATGAACCTGAAACAAAAGAAATACTCTCATGTCGGGGTCAAGGAATCCGTCTTCCCCTTTAACATGTTTCCAGAGGTTGACCCAACCCTTGGGCCTGAAATGAAATCCACCGGTGAAGTCCTCGGCATAGCTGATACATTCGGACTGGCCTTCTTTAAGTCCCAGGAAGGGGCCGGACAGAAGCTACCCACAAGCGGAACAGTACTGATCTCGGTAAAGCAAAAAGACAAGAAAGAGATCCTGGCCGTTGCAAAATTCCTTCAGAGCATCGGGTTCAAGATACTGGCCACTGACGACACCAACAAGTTCCTGAGCACCAATGGCGTCAACTCGACCTTCATCAAAAAGGTCCACGAAGGAAGACCCAATATCGTTGATGCCATCCACAACAAGGAGATCAACCTGATTATCAACACCCCTATCGGGAAAAACAGCAAGTATGATGATTCCTATATCAGGAAGGCAGCCATTAAACACAAGATTCCTTACATTACCACCGCTGCAGCAGCAGAGTCAGTGGCCGAGGGCATAAAGGCTTATCTCCAGAACAAGAAAGGGATAACAGTGAAGTCCCTCCAGGAATACCACAGGGACATAACATAACAAATTAGGTAGATTTGTTGAGTTGATTTTCTTTTGATTTTTTTATGCAAACCCATTATAGTAATATGAAGTTTGAGACCTTACATATCCAGCGATGTATGCGATCGTTGCAGGGAATGTATAGACCTCTGTCCTTACGATGTTTTCACAGATGATGAGGGTGAAGTGAAAGTGACAAACCCTGAAGACTGCATCGAATGTACAACCTGCATTGAGCTATGCCCCACAAAAGCCATCTCCATGGACGACTGATGAAGAATAAGGTGCTCCTCGACAAGAAGGCGGTAGAAAGAACAGTCAACCGTATAGCCCACGAGATCATCGAAAAAAACCAGGGTGGCGAAGCTTTAAGGCTCATAGGCATAAGGACCAGGGGCGTTCACCTTGCTCAAAGGATCAAACAGAAGATAGAAAATATTGAACATATCTCCCTGCCTCTTGGAGTCCTCGACATCACTATGTACAGGGATGACGTCTTTAAGCTCAAGTCGCCGGAATTAAAAAAAACAGACATCCCTTTTGATGTGAACAACATGACGATCATTCTCATCGACGATGTCATGCAGACAGGGCGGACCACAAGGGCGGCAATCGACGCAATCATGGACCTTGGCAGGCCCAAACGAATTCAACTCGCTGTACTGGTAGATCGGGGTGACAGGGAGTTGCCCATACACCCTGACTATGCCGGTGCCTTTTACGCTGCTCACCCTGAAGAAGATGTGTTGGTAAGACTCAACGAAGTAGACGGCAAAGACGAAGTCGTGGTTGTGATATCCTAAAATGAACTGGACAAAAAAAGACCTCCTCGGGATAACAGAGCTCACCAAGGAGGAGATCCTCTTCATTCTCGACACAGCAGAATCATTTAAGGAAGTATCTCAGAGGGACATCAAAAAGGTTCCTACCCTTCGGGGTAAAACGGTGATCACCCTTTTCTACGAACCAAGCACAAGAACAAGGACGTCGTTCGAGATAGCTGCAAAGCGGCTTTCTGCTGACACCATCAACATCTCGGCAAGCACCAGCAGCTACGTAAAAGGCGAGACGTTGAAAGATACTGCGAAGAACCTTGAGGCCATGAATCCTGATGTGACGATCATTCGGCACAGCATGCCCGGGGCGCCGCATATGCTGGCCAGGATAGTTGATTCATCAGTCATAAACGGTGGTGACGGGGCGCATGAACATCCAACCCAAGCCCTCCTTGACCTTTTCACCATGAGGGAGAAAAAAGGCGTCATAGATGGCCTAAAAATCGTTATTGTGGGTGATATCATCCATAGTCGTGTTGCAAGGTCCAACATTTTTGCCCTCAGGCATTTCAATACGGAGATAATCTGTTGTGGCCCGCCAACCATGCTTCCACCCCATCTTGAGGAACTCGGGGTCAAAGTGGAATATAATTTAAAAAAGGCTATTCATAATGCTGATGTAATCATGATGCTCCGGATACAGAAGGAACGGGGTGGCGTCAACTACATCCCTTCCATCAAGGAGTATTCAACATTCTTCGGGCTCAGGAAGGAACACATCGCCGGCGCCGGGAAAGATGTGATCATCATGCATCCCGGCCCAATGAACCGGGGCGTGGAAATTATGGATGATGTTGCTGACGGCCCCTCCTCGGTTATCCTTGAACAGGTAGAAAACGGGGTAGCCGTCAGGATGGCAGTCCTCTATCTCCTCCTCGGGAGGGAGACATGAGCATACTGATTAAGAACGGCAGGGTCATTGATCCAAAAAGCGGCCTTGACGAAATAATGGATGTTTTCCTTAATGGAAGCACAATTGAAAAAGTTGAAAAAAATATTCGCCCATCAGGCAAAGACGTACATGTCATTGACGCATCCGGCCACATCGTAGCGCCCGGTCTCATCGATGTCCATACCCACTTGCGAGAACCGGGGTATGAATGGAAGGAGACGATCAAGACCGGAACAATGGCGGCGGCAAAAGGCGGCTTTACAAGTGTTGTCTGCATGGCCAACACGAACCCTGTGAATGACAATAAGAGCGTGACAGACTACATTATACAAAAGGCGCGGACAGAGGCTTCATGCCGCGTATTTCCCTGTGGCGCAATCACGAAGGGATTGAAGGGGGAAGAACTCTCAGAGATCGGGGAACTCTACGAAGCAGGGATTGTCGCAATTTCTGATGATGGTAAGTCAGTAAAAAATAGCGCTATCCTGGGAAAAGCACTCGAATATTCGAAGCTGTTCGGAATTCCTGTCATCTCCCACTGTGAGGATGAAGACCTCTCGAAAGGCTATGTGCACGAAGGTCGCGCATCACTTCTGTCAGGACTCGAATCAGTTCCGGCAATTGCAGAGGAGCTCATTGTAAGACGCGATATTACCATTGCAAGGTATGTGAATGCCCCGATCCATCTGACGCATATATCCTCAGGGGGGAGCGTCAGCGCCATTCGGCAAGCCAAGAAAGATTATAAAAAGATCACGTGCGATACCTGCCCCCATTACTTTTCCCTCAACGATGAGGCAACCCTCGGATTTGACACCAACACCAAGGTTAACCCTCCCCTCAGGGGAACAGAGGATGTAGAGGGCTTGAAAGAGGGCTTGAAAAATAACACAATCGATATCATAGCCACCGATCACGCCCCTCACGAAAGCACATCAAAAGATGTGGAATTCGATATCGCATCCTTCGGCATATCAGGATCGGAAACTGCCTTTGCCCTATCTCTCGCCCTTGTCCGCGAAGGCGTTGTAACCCTTCCTGAGCTTCTCCGGAAATTTACCGTCAATCCTGCAAAACTCCTGGGCCTTCCCTACGGACAGATCGCCCCCGGTAAGGCTGCAGACCTCATCATATTCAACCTTGATGCAGAGTGGAAGGTAGACAGGAATTCCTTCCTTTCAAAGGGCAAAAACACCCCTTTCCACGGGTGGAAGCTGAAAGGAAAAAATCTCCTCACCATTGTGGACGGCAAGGTCGTCTACAAGGACAAATCCTTCAAAGGCTAACCGCCGGCTTTCTTCTTTTTCTCCAACCTGGCTTCTTTTTCCTGCTCGTAAATATCTTCGGTAAGGATGGCAACACGCTCTCGCCAGCGAGGATCGCTCTGGTTCATCTCCACTTCTTCGTAGAAGTCTAAAATGCTGTGATCCACAAGTTTATAGGGATTGTCTTCCGACTCCAAATCGTATGAAGTGTGTCGCATTTCATGCCGCAAGATCTTCACCCTGTCTTCGTCGGTAATGTGATCCCAGCACTTCTTGTCGAGGGTGATGATAAAGTCGTAACCTTCTTCCGCATTTCCATTCTTCGTGAGATGCTTGATAAGGTCATTCGACTTCACAATCCGCCCTATTACAACCTGCCCGCCTGATTTTCTCTTTTTGAGGTCAAAGAGAACCTTTATCTTTGCATTCTTGAGCTCAGGGAAATACTGGCTCTTAACCCTTCTGAACATTTCCATGACCGTGTCTGTGACGTCTTCATACCGTAATGCCATCTATATGCCTCCTGGGAATGGATGATGATGTGTCAATGACAGGCAAGTTATCATTGGGTGGGTATGAAAAGCAAGAAAAGAAACAAAGTAAGGTTATAGGTAATAGGCTATGGGAAAAAAGCAGATTCATGGTCGAACCTATATCGAAGACTTGTTTTTACCAATAGCCTCGCGCCTCTTGCCCATTAGTTATTGTGGTTTGTTGAAATAATTCCGGGCGGTTTCAATATCCTTCCAGATTCTCTCCTTTAACTCATCGACACTACCGAACCTAACCTCATCACGTATCCTTTCCAAAAAGTAAAGGGCAATGTTCCTGTCGTAGAGGTCCCCGGAGAAATCCAGGATATACGTCTCGATCGTGAGTGACTGGCCATCGAAGGTGGGATTGTAACCGATATTAGTCACGGCAGGATATCTCTTCCCGCCAACATCCACGTCGGTAATATATACGCCGCGCTTGGGGATGAGCGGGAACTCTGTCTTGAGATTGATAGTCGGAAATCCAATAGTCCTTCCCCTCCCTTCTCCTTTTACTACCGTTCCCTCGATCATGTATGGCCTGTCAAGATGGAGGGCAGCTTTCCCTACATCGCCTTCCTGGATCATCTTCCTGATCCGGTTGCTGCCAATCTTTTCACCGTCAAAAGTGATGGCCCCCTGAATCTCGAAGAAAAAATCGTACTCGGTCGAATGGACAGCAAGGAACTCAACGTTGCCCTTGCCTTCTTTGCCGAACTTGAAATCATAGCCCACAATCAAGCCTTTGATACCGAGTTTTTTCACGAGGAGGTTATTCACAAAGGCTTCAGGGGTAATGTGGCGGAAGTCATCTGTGAATGGGACGATAATGAGTACGTCGATCCCTGCTTCTTCGATCAGTCTTTTTTTGACATGGAGCGGTGTAATAAGACCAATACACTTGTCAGGTCTCAAAATCGTCAAGGGATGAGGGTGGAAAGTCATAAGCATGGATGTCCCGTTCAGGTCGCGGGCTTTCTCCTGTATCCTTTCCATGATCCTTTTGTGCCCAAGGTGCAGCCCATCGTAATTACCAATGGTAAGAACAGGGTTCACGAACCGTTCAGAAAAATCGAGTGACTCAAAGATACGCATAGACACCTCTTGACATCTTGCCCATATCAATATATAACAACAAATATAGTGCCGAAGTGGCGGAATTGGTAGACGCGCTAGATTCAGGGTCTAGTAGGCAATTTGTCTGTGTGGGTTCAAGTCCCGTCTTCGGCATTTTCTTTTAACATATTTTCCATGGAATACAACAGCACTTTACCCTTCAATGACAGAAAACGTATCTGCCCTTAACATACTAAAAATGGTTGACAAATTCCCACATTTAAGATAAAAGATTGTGAAATTTATTTCAAATGCAAAAGAAAGGAGAGCGTTATGAGGGAAGCAGTAATAGTTTCATGTGCAAGAACAGCTATAGGCCAGTTTGGTCAGTCACTTAAAGATGTGCCGGTAGTCCAGCTCGGGGGACTTGCAATCAAGGAAGCCATTAAAAGGGCAGGTATCAGGCCCTCCAGGAACAAGGACAAAGAGTTTGCACCGAACGCTTTCGAAGGAAAGACCGACACCGACCTCGAAGCAAAATATTATGACTTTGACGCCGGCCTCAAAGAGGTTGTCATTGACGAAGTCATTATGGGCAATGTCCTCCAGGCAGGACTCGGTCAGAATTCAGCACGTCAGGCAAGTATCAACGGCGGCGTTCCCAAGGAGACGGCAGCATACACTTTAAATAAAGTTTGCTCTTCCGGGCTACGGGCCATCATCAATGGCATCACTTCCATCGTTGTGGGAGACAATGATGTTGTTGTCGCCGGTGGTATGGAGAATATGAGCATGGCACCTTTTGCGATGCCTTCAGCCAGGTGGGGCGCAAGGATGTTCGACGCCAAGATGGTCGACCTCATGGTCCTCGACGGTATTTGGGAGATATTCTATGGCTACCACATGGGCGTTACGGCAGAGAATATCGCTGCGAAATACGGTATCTCAAGAGTGGAACAGGACACCTTTGGTCTTGTCAGTCACCAGCGGGCAAGAAAGGCTATCAAGGAAGGGCTTTTTAAGGATGAGATCGTACCTGTTGTCATGCCTCAGAAGAAGGGCGACCCCATTATTTTCGATACCGATGAAAGACCTATGGACACAACCCTGGAAAAGATGGGAAAACTTGCAGCGGCGTTCAAGAAAGACGGCACGGTAACCGCAGGAAACGCATCCGGACTCAATGACGCAGCATCTGCCGTTGTCATTATGTCACGGGATAAGGCAAATGAACTCGGCATTAAGCCTCTGGGCAAGATGTTATCCTGGGCAAACGGCGGCGTTGACCCTGCATATATGGGGCTCGGTCCCATTCCTGCCATCAGGAAGGCCCTGAAAAAAGCCGGCCTCACCCTCGACCAGGTTGATGTTATTGAACTCAATGAGGCATTTGCATCCCAGTCCCTCGCTTGTATCAAAGAACTCGGAGTCAACATGGATAAGTGCAATATGTTCGGCGGCGGAGTATCCCTCGGACACCCGATCGGCTGCACCGGCGCAAGGCTTGTAACAACTGCCTTCTACGCCATGCAGAGAATGAACAAAAAATACGCGCTTATTTCTATGTGTATCGGTGGCGGGATGGGCCTGGCAGCAATCTTCGAAAGAGAGGCTTAAGAACATGGAGTACAAAAATCTATTACTTGAAATCAAGGACGGCATAGCAGTTCTCAAGATAAACAGGCCCAAAGCCTTGAACGCGCTCAACTCTGAAACTCTTGATGAACTGAAACACGCGGGGAATGCCATAAATGCGAACAAGGACGCGTGGGTTGTCGTCGTCACCGGTGAGGGCGACAAAGCCTTTATTGCAGGCGCCGACATTCTCGAGATGAAAGACATGAATGCCATCGAAGGCATGGCATTCTCCCAGAGGGGCCACGAAGCTTTTGCAGCCTTTGAAAACATGAATAAACCGGTCATCGCCGCAGTGAATGGCTTTGCCCTTGGTGGAGGTTTTGAGGTTGCCCTGGCATGTGACATTATTTACGCATCAGATAAGGCAAAGGTCGGTTTTCCGGAGACAACCCTTGGGATCTTCCCTGGTTTTGGTGGAACCCAGAGAACTGCAAAGCTTTGCGGGCTGGCAAAAGCTAAGGAGCTTATCTTCACCGGGAGAATGATCGGCGCTGCCGAGGCCTACGAGATGGGCCTCATCAACAAAGTAGTTCCCCACGAGGAATTCTGGAAAGAAGTTATGGCCCTGGCAGAAAAGATTCGGTCTAACGGACCGATCTCAATAGGTTTGGCAAAGGCATGTATCAATAAAAGCCTCTTTCTTGATATGGATTCTGCGCTCATGCTGGAAGCAAAAGTCTTCGGGTTATGTTTCGGCACAAAGGACCAGAAAGAGGGTATGACAGCGTTTGTCGAAAAAAGAAAAGCCACCTTTAAAGGTGAGTAAAAAAATTCAAGGAGGAGACTGTGAAGATAGTAGCATGTATAAAACAGGTTCCCGATACTGAAGCTGAGGTAAAATGGGACATTCCAAGTGGAATGCTGAAGAGAGATTCCATGGACTCTGTAACAAATCCCTTTGACGAGTTTGCCCTTGAGGAAGCCCTTCTCACGAGGGAGAATAATGACGGTGACATCATTGCAATCAGCATGGGACCAGAGAAGGCCCAGGACGTTCTGCGTAACTGCCTCGCCCTTACTGTGAACGAAGTTAAACTCTGCAGCGATGCAGCTTTCGCCGGTTCCTGCACGTTCTCCACCGCTTCGGTTCTCGCAGCGGCTGTTAAGAAGATTGGCGATGTAGACGTAGTGTTCTGCGGAAAACAGTCTACAGACGGTAGCACAGGTGTTGTCGGAGCAGCGCTTGCTTCGATCCTCGGGTTCAGCCAGCTTACCTATGTTTCCAAGATTCGCTCCATCGATGCAGCAGGCAAGAAGATCGTTGTGGAAAGAAACATCGAGGGTGGCACAGAGGTTGTTGAGGCGAAGCTTCCCGCTGTTGTATCAGTCCTCAAGGGTATTAACGAGCCACGGCTTCCCAACCTTATGGGTATTCGGAAGGCTTCCAAGATGGAGATTCCACAGTGGAGCGCAGCGGATCTCGGCGTTGATACAAGCAAGGTTGGAGCAGCAGGCGCCACCACAAAGGTTGTGGAAATAGCTGTACCGCCTCCTCGCGGCGCAGGTGAGATTCTGAAGGGCGAAATTGAAGAGATCGCGAATACACTCGCCGATAAACTGATCGACTTGAAAGTTATTAAATAAGGGGAGGAGACAACAATGGCTAATGATGTATGGGTATATATAGAACATAAAGACGGTGCAGTGAGCCCAATGTCTTTTGAGCTCCTGGGCATTGGAAAGACACTCGCTGACGGTTTTGGCTCAAATGTGTGCGCATTTGTAATTGGCGAAGGAGTTGACGCCATCGCAAAAGAAGCAGGATCGTACGGTGCAGCAAAAGTCATCGCTGTGGATGCAGGAGTGTTTAAAGGATTCAGGGCCGATGCATACTCAAAGGCAGCGACATTCCTGTTTGAAAAATATAAACCCGAGGTAGCCCTTTTCAGGGCAACAAGCCAGGGCACCGACATTGCTGCAGCATCGGCTGCACAGCTGGGTTCGGGTATTTGCAGTGACACTATTGGGCTCGCCGTTGACGGCGGAAAGCTAAAGATGACAAGGGCTGCCTTCGGCGGCAATTACACGGTTACCGTGGTGAACGAAAAATCACAGCCTCAGATTGCCACAGTAAGGCCAAAAGCCTTCGCCATGCCGGCACAGGATGCATCAAAGTCCGCAGAGGTTGTGAAGGAATCCTTTGTTGTGGATGAGGCAGCACTGAACACAAAGGTGCTTGAGTTCATAAAATCAACAGTATCCATCAACCTCGTCGAGGCCGACATTATAGTGTCAGGCGGCAGGGGCCTGGGGAGCGCCGAAGGGTTCACGCTCCTTAAGGAACTGGCTGAAGCGATCGGAGGAGGAGTTGGTGCCTCCCGTGCAGCAGTTGACTCGGGCTGGATGACCGTTGAACAACAGGTTGGACAGACAGGAAAGACCGTCAAACCAAAAATCTACATTGCCTGTGGTATTTCCGGCGCTATTCAGCACTTGGCCGGTATGAGGACCTCAGACTGTATCGTAGCTATCAACAAAGATCCTGACGCACCGATTTTCAAGGCAGCTACCTTCGGTATCGTCGGCGATTATAAGGAAGTTGTGCCCAAGCTGATCGAGAAGTTCAAGGGCAAACTCGGCAAGTAAACTGTTTTCAGAATAATGGAAGGGGGCTTTCGAGCCCCCTTTTTTCGAAAACTATTGATTGTTGCGGCAAGACATGCCCATTACCTGTCATTGAAACCAAAAACATTCTCGAAGAAGAGGATGTAACTGAAGTTGCTGTCCTCGTCGATAACTCCATTTCTCGTGAGAATGTGATGAGGTTCCTGGAGTCTCAGGGATTCTCCGTGACGGCAATGGAAGAAAAGGGCAAACATCGCATAGAAGGCACTAGAAACCAGGAGACCACAGAACAACCATCAATAACTAACAAAAAAAAACTCCTCGTCTTTGTTGATGGCGAGACTGTAGGACGGGGTAGCGAGGAACTTGGTGCCATCCTTATGAGGTCGTTCTTGCTTACCTTGAAGGAACTTAATCCTCTGCCATGGCGTATTATATTCATGAACAGCGGCGTGAAGCTTGCCGTAGACGGCTCACCATATATTGTAGCCCTCAATGATCTTGTTGCTATTGGTGCTGAAATTCTCTCCTGCGGAACCTGTCTCGACTATTATCGGGTCAAGGACAAGCTCATGGTCGGAAGA
>PDVJ01000757.1_pt1 | contig 10956 bp, 16 predicted proteins | sample 1369811 | NCBI WGS metagenome assembly PDVJ01 (sample SAMN07795376, study PRJNA414565) | Alkali sediment metagenome, whole genome shotgun sequencing project. | reverse complement strand
CCGTGGTGGGCACCGTGACGGTGAAGTCGGCGGCCTTTTCGATGAAACTGAAGGTGTGCCGCGAGGTCCTCACAAGCACCATGAGCACAGGTTTTCGCCACGCATAGCCGATGAGGGCCCAGCCGATGGTCATGGTGTTTAAGACCTTGCCTGCCTTCACGGTCAGGAAAGCGCCCTCTTTGATTTGAGCCATCACCTTCTCAGCCACTGCCATGTAATCCACTTTTTTCATATCAAGCTCCTTCCCTGAAAGATAGTATTGTCAAAAGTTATGTCCCCTCTCCCCCAAGGGGAGAGGTTTACCTGCCTCTGGCGGCGCCGAAGGCGACCAGGGGTCAGGGTGAGGAGTGAAAAGGGCATCTCGGATGGTCTCCAAAACACCTTCTAAGTTGCTGAATACCTGGTTATCCCAGAATCGCAGCACCTTATACCCTTCAGCCCGGAGCCCTTTATCCGTCATTCCCGCGAAGGCGGGAATCCAGTCTTTCCAAACTCTTCTACACCGCTGCATCTCCCTTTCTACAACAAATACGAGTTGTCCAAGAGTCTCTTCAAGAGGTTTCTCTAAAAAATCAAGCGGGCTCTTCGCCTCCTTAAGGGTCCGGCTCTTGACCGTATGGGTGTATATCATCGTTGTTCTCACATCACTATGGCCAAGCAACTCTTGAATCGTGCGGATATCATAATTCGCCTGAAGCAGATGGCTGGCAAAACTGTGGCGGAAGGCATGAGAAGTGACGCGCTTGGTGAGTTTAGTCCTGCGTACAGCCTCGTAAAGCGCATCCTGGACATGAGTCTCGTGCAGATGATATCGCCGCAGTTCTTGTGCCGCCGAAACCTGCGTGAGTGTCTTTTGGGGGAAGAACCACTACCAGATAAAATCCTTTGCTGCCGAGGGATACTTCTTTTCAAGCCGATCATCAAGAAACACTCCGGCATATCCCGCCGCAAGATCTTCGTCATGAATGTTCTTCACAACCTCAAATTGGGAAGTCAGTTCCGGCACAATCGTCTCCGGTAGGGGAACCGTACGGTCCTTTTTCCCTTTTCCGTGGACAGTGAGTATTCCGGCTTCGAAGTTAAAATCCTTCACGCGCAGTTGCAGGCATTCAAACAACCTGAGCCCGCAACCGTAAAGCAATTTGACCACGAGATCATACGGATATTGGAGGTGCTTCAGCACGGTCTCTATTTCCTTTCGGGAAAGGACTACCGGAATATATTTCGATTTTTTCGCACGGGGAACGTCCCCGTAATCTCCGAAATCCTGCATGAGGGCATGCCGGAACAGAAAAAGCAGCGCATTGAACGCCTGATTCTGAGTGGATGCCGAGACACGGCATTGAACGGCGAGATAGGTCAGGTATTCCTTGACATCCTTCGACGACAGAGACTTCGGCGGTTTATTCTTTAGAAAACGCTGAAACTGGCGTGACCAATGGGCGTAGGTTTTAAGCGTCTTTCTGGAGTAATGCCGCGTTTTGATCTCCGCTGCGAGCTCGGCGATGGCGGCATCCCATTCCGGAGAATCTGATTTAACGGGATAGCCATCTTCCCATAGACGCCAGGGCGGACGCTGTGCCGGCACAACCGATGAGATTGTCTTCGGCGGAATGGACTGGGGCAAAGCGGGAGACCTTTCCCGGACCTGCAAAGGTTCCGGGATGAATGATCTTGTTGTGTCGGTATTGAAATCCGCAACCGGCGTTTCGCGTTCGCGCTGCATTTCAAAAAATAGGGACACAGCGTGCGCTGCCTGATTTTGTTGGAACAGGGTCTGTCTTTTTTCCCGCAACTTGTCGATGAACAAACGTACCTGTTCAGATCGGGCTTCGGGGACAGGATATTTGGTGCAGAAATCCAGAAAATACCTAAGCCACTTTTTATAGTCCGCACGCTGTATCGGCGCAACGGCTCGTTTTTCGAGAATTGCGTCAAACCTCTTCAGAATGGGAACCGGAACAGGCAGCATCGACATTGAACAGTTAACCTCCTAACTTCATAGAATAGATATTGAACAACTTGATTAAAATAGTAATATCATATAGATCTGTCAACAAGAGTTAAATTTGCCATTGACAAGCTCGGAACTTCCTGACATTGAAAGGAAACTATTCAACATATTGTTAGGCGACAATCAGGAGAAGTGATTATGAAGGAAAACCGGCTCAAGAACTTGCTCAGATTCATGTAGAGTATGGAATTTATAACAGTGCATTGTTCAGCATCCCATTTGCCAATGATATTGTTCGCAGAATCTGTTCAATTCCAGAACTTGCATATCTTCATCAATTCTATGTTGAATATCAGTCTGGGTACATCAGAGCACTTCAGAACGGACAGTGTCAACACTCCGCCGCACGGCTAACTGGCGTCGCCCGAAGTGTTGACTTGCCCTTCATTGGAGATGCTGTGCTTAAAACTGGGCAGACCAAGTACTTTTTTGTGTTCGAAGGCTCTTTATCACGATCAGATCATCTCAGTATCACCGTCTTGTCGTGCCTCTGGTTGCTTGCACAGCATACGATCCCACTAGATATCTTTCAATCCTTTTGGGGCGGAAGGAGGCATGGATATGATTATATACACAAGTGCTTGGGCATAACTGTTTTTGTCGCCAGGCACTGCTACGTTACGGATGCAGTACGTACTGGAAAACCAAACGGTAGACCGGACCGAGTGCAAAATAGACAATTACTGATGAGCGAAATTAAAGTGCTTCGTCCAGAACTCGTTGTATTAGTGGAAAGGAGCGCATCGGACACGATTGGGAGCGAAAGTGAGAGAGAGAATGGCAGAACTTATTTTCGTGTACCTTTTCCAACAAAAAGACGTTCAAGTCAGGATGTCGAAAAGGCCATGAGACTATACAATAAACTGCATGCGAAATTGAACGCCTAACCTTCCTGCTTCAGGGGTCGGCAAAAATAGAGCGCCGCCCCTGAGCAGCCCGTTGGCACCCTAGGAAGAACAGCATGAATGTATTCGAAGAGTTCAAGCGGTTGGTGGTGGAACTGGAGAAACAGGGGGTGAGGTATGCTCTCGTTGGAGGGGTTGCAATGGCGTTCTATGCCGAGCCGCGATTTACCAGAGACGTTGACCTCCTTGTTGACTCCGATGATTTTGATAAGGTGAAAGGTATTCTGGAGAAAGATGGATATTTTGAATCCGCATCCCCTTGGACATTCCGGAACGTGGCCATCGAGCTTCATCGGTTTTTGAAGGTGGTAAACGAAGAGGATGAAATGCTGATCGATATTCTTGTTGCCAAAGATGAGGGGGTCCGAAAGATAATACAGAATGCTGTGGAAGCAGAGTCGGAAGAAGGAAGGGTCATGCTTGCGGATAAGAAAGACCTGATCTGGCTCAAGAGGACCAGGGACTCTAAGCAGGATCAGGCAGATATAGAGAAGCTGAAAGATGACAAAGATTAATAAGGTTCTAAAAAAGCTCAGCGATCTTTACGAGTTCAACCGAAAGATCAAAGGCTACACGTTGAAGAAGAAAGAAAAGGCCAACAAGCCAATCCAGCCGACTCGGAATACTCGCGGCTGATTTCGACGTTAGATGTAAAATGAAGGCAAGAATCCCAGGTATGTGGTAGTATGTAAAATATGAGTCCTTCGGTCTTCAGAGAAAAAGGGTACCGGTTTTATTTCCTGTCAAATGAAGAGGATCGCATCCATATCCACGTAACGTGTGAAAGCGGAGAAGCAAAATTCTGGCTGGAGCCCATCGTGTCATTGGCTACGTATCACAATCTTAATCCGAAAAAACTGAATGAAATTCAAGGGATCGTTGAGGAGCATAGAGATGAAATCGTCCAAAACTGGCGAAAACATTTTGGTAAGCGTTGAGAATATTACACCTTTTGGCATCTGGCTTTTTGTCAAAGGAAGGGAATATTTTCTCAGCTACAAGGATTATCCCTACTTCAGAGATCAAACCCTGAAATCAATACAGGCAGTTCAATTGCTTCACAGTTGCCATTTATACTGGCCGGAATTGGACGTGGACTTGGAAATTGATAATCTCGAGAACCCGGAAAAATACCCTCTGAAGTGGAAAACAACAAAATCTCATCTATCAAGTCAATCCAGCGGATCGGCCAAAAAGCGGGCCTCCCGCTGATTTCTGTGTTCGGCGGAAGGTTATGAGAACACTGAGCGTAAAGCGATGTGCCCTCCAGGAGGCCGCGGACCTTTTGTCCTCCTGGAGATATCCAGAAACAATAGAATCACTTGTTGGGCGCTACACTAAGCGCTGTCAGATTACTGCAACAACGACAGGAGGAAGAATGAAGACGATAATGAAAAAGCCCATGAATCGAAGACGGTGGATTCGACGAATCGCGACCGTGCTGTTTATCGGATGGATATTTGCCGTCATTGCAACGCCGGCATCCGCGGCGGACGGTGTGTCAACCGAGGCGGGTCCGGAAGGTCCAGCCCAGACTGCCTATGCCTCGGACACCGGGCCTGGACCGGTGATCATTGTCATTTCAGGGCAGAGTGGTCCCAATTCATATCAGAGTTATGCTGCAGAGCTGGCTAAGCTTGGCTACTACTCGGTCCTCCTCACCGGCAAGGATATCCTTAACCCTGAACTTACTGGCGAGGCCAATTTGAAGAAGGCAATCGATCGGGCGCAGCGCTCGCCACATGCCGTACCGGGTAAAACTGCGGTGATCGGCTTTTCTCTTGGCGGAGGCGGCGCACTCTACAACGCAACGCCCCTGTAGGATCTCGTTTCTGTGGTGGTGGCCTATTACCCGTACACCAAGACTTGGGTGAGCAAGATGGGCTGGTTTGTCAAACGCTTCCAAGTTCCGGTCCTGGTTCTGGCGGCCCAGCGCGACCGGTATATGGACTGCTGCGTGGTCGAATCGATGCAGGCCATGGAAGCGGCCGCGAAACAGAACGGAAAGCAATTCGAACTCGTGGTATACCCCGAGGCGAACCATGGATTCAATCTGCAAACGGGCGCCAAAGGAGAACCTGCCGGGGCCTATCGTCGCGACGACGACCGCGACGCATGGCGTCGCACTGTCGACATGCTCAAGCTGTATCATCCGTTGCCGTAGAGGTCTGCCATATGGCAGGTTGCCGAGGAGTAACGGGAGGAGTAATGGGGAGTAAAGGGGTCAGCCCTTGACAAAGGACAAAGAAAGGAATGAAGAAGCCGCCCAACGACCGGGTGCACCGGATCGGCAACAAACGGCGTTGCCTCCCGGTGACCCGCATGTTATGTTTCGTCACAGAATACTTAGGAGATTGTAATGAATGCACAATCAGGAAGCATCATTGCAGTAATTCTCACTGGAATGCACAATCAGGAAGCATCATTGCAGTAATTCTCACTGGTATCTGGGTGAATGCATCTGAGTTTCTAAGAAATGAAATCCTTCTAAAAACATATTGGGTTAATCATTATCAATCACTCGGAATGACTTTCCCCTCTGCACCAAAAAACGGAATGATATGGGTTGCATGGGGATTCTTATTCTCTATAGCAATATATTTAATCTCAAGAAAATTCAATTTAATACAAACGTCACTAATAAGTTGGTTTATGGCGTTTGTTTTAATGTGGGTTGTTACTTTGAATCTGAGCGTACTTCCAATTACTATTCTCACATATGCTGTTCCGCTGAGTTTGCTGGAAGCCTTTCTAGGATCTTATATTTGTATAAAGATATCTCCGAATAATGAAAAAACATAACAAGCTAATCCACCGGACGGCTTTCAGCCGCCGGTGATCTGCACGTTGGCCCAACAAAAAGATGACGCCTTGACCTCACGCCGCTTGATGCTATGATGACATTATGAGAACAACACTTACCATAGACGACGATGCTCTGGACAACATCCAGGTGCTCCTATCACAGATCGAGGGGGAGGATCACCGGTGATTCTCGTGGATGCCGGTGTCCTTTTGTATGCCAGTGAACACGACTGTGCGTTGATCTCCACCGATACCGACTTCTCACTCCTTCCATGCATGATTTTATACTGATCACCGTTCACTGTTCACCGTTGACCGTTAACTGATCACTGATGACTGTTCACTGATCACTGGTTTCCCTCCTGTCTTCTGTATTCTCTTGCTGTTCACTGTTCACTGATTACTGATGCCTGTATTCTGTCTTCTCTTTTTTCATTTTAGGTACTCCAGCCTTACTTGGCTCCGCCCACTGACTGGGCGATTCGCAGGATCTGGTTTTCCTTCAGACCGACGGCCTTGGTCACACTCTCAACAGAAATGTTCGCAAAGATGCATGACCCAAGACCCAGGGCCACAGCTTCAAGAAAGAGGCTCTGCCCCATGCAGCCGATTTCAAGGTCTGCCCACTCGATCTTGCCGCTCAACACCCTGTCCTTATTGATCACGTAAAGGACAATCATGGCTGCGCTCTTAAACCCATCCTGATTGGGGATCTTTGCCCGCATGTCTTCTGAAAGGATCTTCTTCAGCTGATGGCCCTTGGGTTCATACAGGTACACCCCGTCGGGCAGTGCGGCAAGTACATCGACCGGGTAGCTCGCCCTGGCTGAAGGGACGGTGCGGCGACCCTCCGGTCGATTGATGCCCGTTGTGGCCCAGAGAAGCCTGGAGATCTCCTCAGGGGAAAGCTTCCGGGCCGGGTCGTAGGACCGGATCGACTTTCTCTCCAGCAGTGCCTTCTCGAGCGCAAATCCGCTGCCCTTTTCAAAGGGTGCCAGGGAAACGATGTCCGGCCCTGGAGCCCCAGATGAAACTGCGCCGGGGTCAGAGGGTAAGCCTTTTGCCCACGCTATCTTTCCCCTCATAAGGGCCAGAAGCCCTGCGCTCATCAACTGCGCCGGGGTCAGAGGGTAAGCCTTTTGCCCACGCTATCTTTCCCCTCATAAGGGCCAGAAGCCCTGCGCTCATCGCCGCTAATCTCACCAAAAAAATGCGCCTCTTCATGATTCCCTTTTCTCCCTCCATCATTTCGCGTCGCTTTCTTGTTTTTCATCGTCAGTGATGCTTTTGTGCTTTTCCGTCTGTCGGTCAGTGATCTTTCCAATGTCTTTTGTGGATTTGTGATACTGTTTCACGGCTCGGTTCCCTGTGAGCTCGTCCCGCGCTTTCTCTCCGCTGTCACACCCGGAGAAAGTGACCAGCCCAGCTATCATCAACGGTGTGACCAACCAAAGACGTAAGAGACGTTTTTTCATATCTTCCCCTCCCCTCGAACCACAGAGAAAAATCGAAGCCATAGGGTTCATTACGCAAAAACCCCTTCACTCCCTGCAGGGAGAGAAAGGGCTACAGGTCTATAACCTTTTGGTGCCGCGCTTGATTTCTGTCATTGCACCTTTTGCACCCACAAGCGAAGTTTACATGATCCAGCCTCCTTCGTCAATGGTGTTGAGCGATTTGTGATAGCGATTCGGAGGGGCTTGACAGCCTCAGTGGGGCGTCCTATTATTTTGCATCGCCAAATCCTGATGCTCACTTCTAGGTTTTTAACTGCCTGCACTAGCTGTGATTCGCAAGAAGTCTTGGAACGTATGTTCCTCGATTTCACACTCTTTGAGCTTGCGCTTTTACCACCGCCAGTTCAGCCAGGAATTCGAAAACATCTATGCCTTGAAGATCAGCTGTTTCCTCACCTCGGGCATATTGCATGACCCACCCGAGATCTGAATCGCTTTGCGGTGAAAAGGTTCCTTTCTTCAGGCCTAACGACAGGTTTTCTTCGTCGAAAAGGATGAGATGCTCAAAGGCAGGAACAACACCGCCGTTAACCTTTGGCCTGGCAAAGCTCTGGAAACCCGGATCCAGCAACTCAAGAGACAGAAGCTGGAAATCGAGCAGTTTAAAAAAGAGATCCAATGACTCCTGTATCCGTGAAATGGATTTCTGCTCCAAACCCCGGCGCGCATCCTCAAGCAGCAGAGCCAGGTCATCCCTGGTGTAAGTCAGATCCAGCAGCGCCAGAGCGTTGTCGTGTAACCTCTTAAGTGACTCCTTCCCCTTACTTGCAATCACATCATGATCATTCATGATCTTCTTGACATTTCTAATGCTGAACATTTGCTGCCAGTAGGGGCTTTTGCGCAGGGTGACGTCGGCCACCGTAGTGTGGTAGATGGGCAATTCGTTGTCAAGCACCGCCACCTCCATGATCTCGCCCTCCAGAGGGCGTATGTAGAGGTGCAGATCCCTAACCTTCTTGTGCTCAAAATCGGTCATGGCGAGAAGTTCCTTCGTGAGTCCCTTGTCCAACCACCGCCTTCCCGGAGGCTCTCTCATTGTGGAGACGAGGCTCTGAAAAACTCTGTCGAGCTTGATTTTGGCTCTTAGGTTCTCTTTAAAGGACATGACCGCCATCTCCTCGTAAGCAAGTTTGTGATAATCTGCTATCCATAATCATCGCAGATTATGCCGCAGTCACCGCTCATTGGTAGTTCTTCTTTTTCGAAAAAAGCAGGAGCGCGGCGCCAATCGCTATTCCGCCAACGCCGGCCCAGACCGGGACGTTCACCGTCTGCTTATCCTTTAACGACAGCTCGATCGGGCCCAGCTTGGCCTCATGAGTCGTCTTGGTGTAGCTGAAACTACCGTACACCAGCCCAAGGACGCCGGCAACGATAAGCACAATGGCCAGAATCTTGACTCCATTCATCTCGAACTCCTTTCTGCCAGCAGGATGAGTCCTTCCATGACAATTAAAACAATTTTCAAATCTAAAAGTCAATGCCTCTCAAGGGAGGGTTATTCTACCTAAAATCAGCCCAGATGTCCTTTTTCCAGTTCCGCAATCTTTTTTTGAAAGGGGGCAGGAGAGGAACGCATCATTTGACTTTTTAGAAAATCGGTGTAAGAGTTCAAAGTGAGCCCTGCGGGAATTTTTTTCATTGCTTTGCCGCAGGCTAACCGGGTACTTGTCGTCATCAGCACAAGATCCGTCCAACCTCAGGAGATAACACCATGGATATTCTTCAAAGAGCCAAGAACATCATCATGACCCCGAAGACGGAGTGGCCGGTCATCGCCGCTGAAGAACCGAACACCGCAGAGATCTTTAAGGGATACGTGCTCCCTCTGGCCCTCATCCCTGCAATCGCCTACGTCATCGGACTGGGGGTGATCGGGATGGGAATGATGTCTTCCTTTTCCTGGGGCATCGCCATGGGGTTGATCCAGTTCATTCTGGCCTTTGTGGGGGTCTACATCTCAGCCTATGTGATTGCTTTTCTGGCTCCCAGATTCGGGTCCCAGCAAGACATGGGGCGGGCTGTTCAACTCGTCGCGTATTCCTACACGCCGGCGTGGGTGGCCGGGATTCTGTCCATTGTCCCCGCTCTAGGGATCTTGGCATTCGTGGGCGGCATCTATGGTCTCTACCTCATGTATCTGGGCCTCCCTCACATGATGAAAACCCCGCAGGACAAAGCCATCGGGTACCTGGTTGTCTCGATCATTGCCGTGATCGTGACCTACTGGATCATCACTCTGATTCTGACATCCATTGTTTTCAGTGTTTTTGGCCTGAGTGCGATGACCATGATGAGAGGCATGTAGGGTCCTGACTCGAAACAGAACGGCATAAGTCATGAGAAAAAACAGAGACGCCGTCGCTTTTGGACGGCGTCTCGCATGAAACTGCTTTCCAGAACCCCTCCTAGGCTTTCTTCAGAGCCTCCAGAACAACTTTGGAGGTCAGCGGAATCCGTTGCTTTGATCCGGCCCCAGCGGCCCCTCAGGAAAGGGCAAGATAGCCATCCGGCGCCAGGCTCGTCGCCAGCATCACCATGTTGATCTCGCGATGGGCTCTCCAGGTATCGTTTTCTGTGCTGGCCGGGTCCAGCCAGAACTTTTCAATTCCCTCGCAGAGCGGCAGATAGCGCATCAGGCTTTTGACCTTTGTGTGCACCGGGTGCCCCTTGCCGAAAAGCTTTGGATTCCCCTCGATCAGTCCTGGCAGCCTTTGAACCGCTCGCAGTCCAATGGACAAACCCAGTTCCCGGAAAGCAAGACGGTAATCGGAAGGAGACATGAGCAAAGATCCTCGAGCAAAATGCCCAAGACCTCGCAGCGAGGATTCCAGCAGGGTCGCGAGCAAATCGTTTTCTTCAGACCCTTGAATAACGCTCAGCTGTGCCGATCTGTAGGCATCACACAAGAGGCCGCCAATGCCGAGCGGGTCGTCTGTGTCCCAAGCCTTTCCCACGCATAGCCGCGCCATGTCAGCGATCTCCGATTCGAGATCCTGCGCTGCCGTGCTCTCCTTGTCTTTCTCTGCAGTAACCTGAAGCTGTAGGTAGGTGATGAGGCCGTCGAGCGGGTCATGCTGCCCCATGGAGGGCACGAGGGGCCGGGAAAGGTCTATGCTCATTTTCCAGTACATCCGTTTTCCGCTTGCGCGCGATGGGAGGTAGGTGAATCGTGCATGGGCTGCTTTTGCCAATTCTATGGCCCACACATTGAAAGTGGGATTTCCCGTGACCCGGCTGACGCGGTTGAGCGCGTGCATCCACTTTGTCAGGTAATGATAGTACTGCCCGTCCCTGTCCCATTCCAGATGTTCGTCATAGGGTTCCCTGGGATTCCGCTCGTTCATTCCTTTCCCGATTCTCAATCCTCCTGCGGTCGGGTGTTTTCTCCCTTCCTCCTCGCTGAGAGCGCTGATCCTCCCGCTTCGCGTATCGTCTTCACGGTGCTGGCCGAGAATGTGATGGACCTGATCAACAAGGCGCAATGCAAGATGCTCGTATTCTTCATCCCGGGTTTGGCGATGGAGTTCCAGAAAGTTGCACACCGCAAAGGCGTCCGTCCACAAATAGCGCCGTGGAGTCCGACCTGCAGTCGAAAGGCCGGTCAGATCGGCAAATTCCATCATGATCTCGCGCACCGTGGACACGTCCTCCCCCCAACGCGGATTATCTTCCGCCATAACTGCTCAGGTGTTTAGGCTGAAGGCTGAAG
>PDVJ01000573.1_pt2 | contig 10958 bp, 7 predicted proteins | sample 1369811 | NCBI WGS metagenome assembly PDVJ01 (sample SAMN07795376, study PRJNA414565) | Alkali sediment metagenome, whole genome shotgun sequencing project. | reverse complement strand
AGCCCGTCTACAAGAAGGACGACCGGCACAGGATCACCCCGCACCGGCTCGTCTGGCCGGCTTTCTGGGCGAAGCGGACAGGCCGATCGGTGACGCCCCTGTTGCCGGAGGTCGTCGAGGCCGCCGCGGGCGAGCTGCTCAGACCCGAGGAGCGCATCTCGCTCGCGCTCGTCGCCCTCAGCCAGGTCATGGCCGAGGACGAAGTGCCCGTCCTGGCCTCCGGGGCGTTCGTTTTCGCCCCCAACGTCGACGGCGGCGTCGACGCGGCCCGGCAGGACGGCGCGGCGGCGGACCGGCCTGCGTTCTGGGGCATCCGCAAGGGCGCGGAGGTCCTCCCGCTCGTTCCCGATTTCGACCCGGCCGCCGAAGACAAGGACCCGGCGATCGAGACGCGGCTCCAGGAATTCCTGCAGGCCCTCGGCACGGTCGCCGGACGGCCCGGCGAGCCCGCGATCCTCGTCCGGAAGACGCTCTACCGGTTCGTCGGCGGCTATCTCGACATCTCCGAAGCTCCAGCCGAGCTGGCCGGGGCCGCCGGCCCGGGATGGCTTGTGGACGGGAAGCTCCTGCCGCTCGCGGCGGAGTTCGACGTCCGGACCGTGACCGCCAAGGCCGGGACCGAGCAAACGCTGACCGAGGAGCAGGTCGGGCTCGTCCTCGAGGCCCTGAAGAAAGCGGCCCCGGACGCCGATCCAGTTTATATCTCGGGCGGCCGGATGTTCAGGCTCGGGAAGGACGGAACGCTCGTATCGGACGACCACGCCGCCGCCGCGCCCGTGACGTGGCCCCTGGCCCACAACGTCCGTCCGGCCCAGCAGTCTCTCGGATGGAACGGCTGCACGGACTGCCACAGCGGCGGCTCGGATTTCTTCTTCGCCCGGCTCGAGGGGACGGGCCCCCTGCTGACGAAGAAGGTCGACAAGCGCTCGGCCGCGTCCTTGATGGGGCTGGGCGGGCTTTTCCAGCGTGTCTTCGGACTGTCGTTCATCGTCCGGCCGGTCTTCAAGATCGTCCTGGCCGTCTGGCTTCGCCGGGTTCCTGGAGAAGAGGTAAGGCCATGCTGTTCATCATCGTCACCATGCTCGCCCTGGCGGGGACGTTCCTGGGGCTCGCCTTCCACCGCTTCTGGACCACCCGGGAGGAGGCCAAGTCGACCATCCTCTACGCCGAAATCGTCAAGAAGTACCTGGCCTGGCTGGCCCTCAGGACGATCCAGATGTCCCGGAAGGCGTCGCCGAAGGCTTGGTGGGAATATTTCAAGCCCCTCCCGTTGTGGCGCCAGCCCGTCCTCGAGAAATGGCTATATATCTGCCTCTACGGGAGCTTTCTTTACCTCGCGGCGAGCGGCTTCTTCTTCGGGATCTTCATCCCCCGCGGGCTCTTCGGCTATCCGCTTGTCGGCCACGTCATGGCCGGCGGCCTGTTCGCCGTATGCCTCGTGACCGTCGTCCTCTTCAAGGGGCGCGATTTCATCACCGTTCCGAAGCCGGCGAGCCTGAGCTTGTCGCTCCTCGACCCCCGGAAGATGGGCATCACCGCGGCCCGGGTCAAGCTCTGGGCCTTCTGGCTGTTCGTCCTGGCCGGCTTCCTGCTGACCCTGTCCGCTCTGCTGCCGATGCTGCCTCTCCTGCGCACGTCAGGCCAGAGGTTCATGTTCGAGTTCCACCGCTACAGCGCGGTCGTCTCGGCCGCGGCGGCGATGGTCTTCGTCGGCCTGGAGCTCTTCGACCGCGGCGGCTATTTCGTCCGCGGCGAGGGCTGACGTTCGCCGTTGTCATAAAGGCCGACGAGCTCGACGGTCTTCCCGTCCTTGACCTTGAACTCGATCCGGAAATAATCGAGGCCCTCGACGGCGAACAGGGTCCCGGACATCGGGACGAGCCGGTATTTCGGGCCCGTGCGCTGATAATACAGGGCGCCGTTCTCGAACGTGACCGTGCGCTCGCCGTAGACGCCGGCATAGGCTTTCAACGTCTTCTCGTCGACCTGCGGCGGATTCTTGGCTTTCTCCCCCGCCGCGATCCATTCGTACTCGCCCTTGATCCGCGGATCGGTCGCCTTGGCCGCGAGCTTCTCCACGGCCAGCGCATAGGCCTTATCGAAAGCTTCCGCGGCGGGCACGGCGATATCCGGGGCGACGCCGGTCCCTTCCCAGTTCGTCTTGGACACGGGATTGATGGCCCGGGCGAAGGGCACGCGCAGGACGAAATCCGTCTGGACGATCCTCGTCCCCGTCGGGTGGGCGCCGCCGCCGGTCTTCTCGCCGATGACGGTCGCCCGCTCGAGGTTCTTCATATTGTAGGTGAATTCCTCGGCCCCGGAGAAGGTCCGGGCGCTCGTCAAGATATAGAGGTCGGCACCGGCGGCCTTCGGGCCGGGGACGTAGGGCAAGGTCCAATAGTTCTCGGTCGTGTCCGTGGCCCGGGCGTAGAGGTCGTTGAGGTGGACGGGCTCCTCGAAGAAATAGGTGCTGATGAGCTGGATCTGGGCCGGATCGCCGCCGCCGTTCTGGCGCAGGTCGACGATGATGGCATCGCAGTAGGCCAGGAAGTTCATGGCCGCGATGGCCGTCGCCCCGGCGTCGTCGGGAGAGGCGAAGCCGCGGAAATCGAGGTAGCCGATGTTCCCGGCCAGACGTTCGACCTTGCGGAAGCCGAAGTTGTTCCGGCGGGATTCGAGGAGCCGGCGCTCGCGGACCTTCTTCGCCTCCTCCTCGCTCTGGCCCATGAGGCGCCGGATGTCCGCGGCCAGCGCGGGATTGAAGGCGAAGCCGATGTGGCCGTCCTTGCTCACCTCGGACAGCGTCTTCGAGACGGCCTGGGCGAACGCCGGAGCGGCGTCGAGCTTGTCGAAATCCCCGTTCTTGAGCCCGGCCTGGAGGGCCTCCTCCATCTTCTTGGCCGTCTCGGCAAAGATGTACTCCTTGTTGAGGAGCGAGGCGATCTCGTCGATGACAGCCTGTTTCTTGGCCGCGTCGAGCGTCGGCGCCTTGGCCTCCTGGCCGAGGGCCAGAGAAACCCAAAGCGCCAGGATCGCGACGATAATGACCATCCAACGGATCATCTTGGACATTGTGAACCTCCTTAGCGAGCTTTCACCCGGGCCAGGATGGCCCCGATCTTGTTGGCCAGCGCGCTGGCCCCGCTGTCGTAGTTGCACATCGCGGCGACGACGAATCCGGAATCGACGTAGATGTCGAGCTTGGAATTGATGCCCGAGAAGCCGCCGCCGTGGCCGACGGCCTTGCCGCCCGGGCCCTGAACGACCTGGAAGCCGTAGCCGTAGCTCGCGCCCTTGAAGTCCGTCCACATCAGCTCCCGCGTCTTGGGGGAGATGAGCTTTCCGGAAAGAAGGGCCAGGGCGAACTTGTGGAGGTCCTTGACCGTCGAGAAGCCTCCGCCCGCGGGCCCGCCTTTGAGGACGTGCTTATAGAGGTTGTTCTGCCACTTGTAAGGGCTCGTGAAGTCTGGACTGTACCCGATGGCCAGGTTCTCGACGGGGTAATCCATCTCGTAGCAGTCGGTATTCGTCATCCCGGCCGGGGCGTAGACGACCTTACGGATGTGGTCGAAGTAGTCCTCGCCGGTGACCTTCTCGATGATGACCCCGAGGAGGAACATGCCGGTGTTGCTGTACTGATAGCGCTCGCCCGGAGTGAAGGCGGGCTTGTCGTCCTTGATGAGCGGCTTGTAATCGTCGAGCTTCCGGAAGAGGTCCCGCGAGCTCTTCTGATAGACCTCGTTGAAATAGCTGCCCAGCCCCGACGTGTGGGTGATGAGGTGGCGGACGGTGATCTTGGCCGTGACATCCTTGGGCAGCCATGTCTCGTCGATCCACTTGCCGATGGGGTCGTCGAAGGAGAGCTTCCCGGCCTCGACCAGCCGGGCGACGGCGGTCGAGGTGAACATCTTGTTCATCGAGCCCAGGTTGAACTTGGTATCGATGTTATTGGGGACATGGAAAGCCTTGCTCGCCTCCCCCGCGAAATCGGTCAGGAGGACGGCCTCGCCCTTGGCGACGAGCACGGTCCCCGAGTACCAGCCCGTCCCCTTGACCTTGGCCATGAGGGCCCGGATCTCGGCGACGGCCTCCTTTTCGCTCAGCGGCGGCTCGACGAGGCCGGCCGGCGGCCGGGCTCCGCTGATGCCCAGGCCGGCGACGAAGAAGTCCGGCGCGTCCCCGAAGCGGAAGCTCAGACCCCACCAGCCGCCCAGGACGCGGTCCTTGACGATGACCACGATCGTTCCCGGGCGTTCGGGAGTGTAGGTCCGGACGGAGTAGAAATCGACGCCGCCCGTGTCCCTCAGGAAGCCGAGCGCCGTCGAGACGTGGTCTTCGATCGGGATCTTCTGCTTGAAGTCCCCGGCGCATTCGTCGGCGATGAACCGCTTGATCCGGTCGGCGCTCCCGGAGTTCATGGTTTCGATCAGGGACTTGATGCGGGCCCCCGTCGGACCTTCCGGCAGGGCCGTCCTGTCCGTGAATGAAGGAGCCGGCTGCTGCTGGGCGAAAGTCCCCGTGCCCGCCAGGGCCGCGAGGACGATAAGCACGATGAACCATCGAACGGGCGTGCGAAACATGAGAGACCTCCTCAAGACCGATGTGTCCATGGCCTCAGCGCGTCCAGCTTGCCGGACGCGAGGGGCAGGGTAAAAGACCTTTGATCATCAGATCGGCGATCCGGCCGACCTGGTCCTCGACGTCCTCCCGGCGGCCCAGCTCCCGGGGCGAGAGGCTGAAGGGAAGGAGCGCATTCGTGCTCTGGATGAGGACGAGCGAGGTGGTTCGGGGGTCCGGGCAATCGACCGCTCCGAGCCGGGCGCCCTCCCTGAGGACGTCCTCGAAGACCGCCGCTTCTTTCTCGAAGTAGGCCTGCCGCCGGACGAGCAGGGGCGCCCGGACCGAGGAGAGGAGGTCGCCGAGGCTCTCGGAATAATGGGCCACGCTGTCGAAGCGATGGATCACGCGGAGGACGAGCATCCGCCGAAGGCGCCTTTCCGGAGCATCGTTCGTCCCCGCGATCTCGGAGATCTTCCGGACGACCGTTTCGGCGATCCGGTCGATATGCGCCAGGACCAGCTCCTCCTTGGACGGGAAATGGAGGTAGATCGTCCCCTTGCCGATGCCGACCTGCTTGGCCACGTCCTCCATGGTCATTTTCTTGTAACCGAACCTGGCCAGGAGGACATCAACGGCGTCAAGGATGAGGTCCCGGACGTCGGAGCGCCTGGCTATATGTCTCATGATGACCTTTGACCATTATTATATTATAGTCATATTAATCTGTCAATGAACGAAAACGAATTGACCCCCTCTTGAAAACAGGGTCCGGAGGACCGATCAGGCCTTGACCTGCCGCGCCAGCATATCGCTGGTCGTCACGAAAGCGAATCCGAAGGCGAGGTTCAGGAGACTCGCCAGGTGCATCTCCTCGGTGATCGTCCCCGTTCCGTCGGCCGGAACGAAAACCCGGTAATCCCGGAAATAGGCGTCCCTTGCCGTCGATTCACAGCAGAGGTTGGTCATGACGCCGGTCACGACCACGTCCTCGACCTTCAGACAGCGAAGCACGGTTTCCAGGTCGGTGTTATAAAAGGCCGAATAGCGGTGTTTGATGATGACCTTTTCGCCGGGGCGCGGAGCGACCTCGGGATGGATCTCGCTGGCCGCGCTCCCTTGGAGACAACGGCCCTCCCACCACCAGTCCATGATGCCGAGGTCTGAACCGTTCGGATGATGGACGTGCTGGGTGAAGATCACGGGCCGACCCGCGCTGCGGAAGACTGCCGCCAACCGCTTGATGCCCGGGAGGGCGGCCGGGCCACCGCCCGCATAAGTCGGGGACGCGGGGTCCAGAAAGAACATCTGCATGTCAACGATGAGCAAGGCGCTGGCGCCGACGTTCAAGTTCATCCTATGCGTGTTGTAGGGTTCGATCGTCGCCAGCCAGCCCGCGGCCTTGTCCCTGATCGTGCGTGCGGTCGCGTAGGGCTTCATGATCAATCGACTTTCGGAAGCTCGTTCGGGTCGCTCATAGGGCCTCCTCTCTCCGAAGAGGCCCTATCCTAATCCAGGCCCTCGCTGTTTTCAATCCGGCCCCCCTAAACCCTCCCCTTTCAACACCGGCCGGGACCTTGAAATTCGGGCCCGCTTCGGATATGATTTCCCATCGGAGCTTCACAGCTTTTCCCTCTGAAGCGAACCGACAGATCACCGCAATAGCATAAGGAGTTATTTTCATGGCCACCAAAGGGTTCAACGCGTTCGAGATGGCCCAGAAGCAGTTCGACACTGTCGCTGACCTCCTCGAGCTCGACCAACCGACCCGGGACCTCCTGCGGCAGCCGCTGCGGGAGTACCATTTCTCTATCCCCGTCCGCGACGGCAGCGTCCGCGTGTTCCGCGGCTTCCGCTGCCAGCACAACGACGCCCGCGGCCCCTGCAAGGGCGGCATCCGCTTCCACCCCCAGGAGACGATCGACACGGTCCGCGCCCTGTCCATGTGGATGACCTGGAAGTGCGCCGTCGTCGACATCCCCCTCGGCGGCGGCAAGGGCGGCGTCATCTGCGACCCCCACGACCTCAGCGCGCGCGAGCAGGAGCGCCTCTGCCGCGGCTGGATCCGGGTCCTCGCCCACGACGTCGGCAGCCTTCGCGACGTCCCCGCCCCCGACGTCATGACCAGCCCCCAGCACATGCTCTGGATGCTCGACGAGTTCGAGGCCATCCACGGCAAGAAGTACCCCGGCTTCATCACCGGGAAACCGGTGGGCATGGGCGGCTCGCTCGGCCGGACCGAAGCCACGGGCTACGGGCTCGTTTACACGGTCCGCGAGGCCCTCAAGGAGATGGGCATCAAGCCCGAAGCGACCACGGCCTCCGTCCAGGGCTTCGGCAACGTCGCCCAGTACGCCATCCAGCTCTTCACGCAGCTCGGCGGCAAGGTCGTCGCCGTGTCCTGCTGGGACCAGAACGATCAAGCCTCCCACACCTACCGCAAGAAGACCGGCGTCAATCTCGACGAGCTCCTGGCCATCACCGACCGGTTCGGCGGCATCGACAAGGCCAAGGCCGAGTCCCTCGACTACGAGAGGCTCCCCGGAGACGCCTGGATCGAGCAGGACGTCGACATCCTCCTGCCGTGCGCCCTGGAGAACCAGGTCAACGCCGAGACGGTCAAGAAGATCAAGCCGCGGGTCAAGATCGTCGCCGAGGGCGCCAACGGGCCGACGACGCCGGAGGCCGACGCCTTCTTCAAGAGCAAGGGCATCTTCGTCATCCCCGACTTCCTGGCCAACGCCGGCGGGGTCACCTGCAGCTACTTCGAGCAGGTCCAGTGCAACATGAACTACTTCTGGACCAAGGAAGAGGTCCTGACCCGGCTCGACGAGAAGATGACGGCCGCCTTCAAGGCCGTCAGCGAGCTGGCCCGGACCCGCAAGCTCTACATGCGCGACGCCGCCTACGTCATCTCCGTCAGCCGCGTCTCCAACGCCTGCAAGGACCGTGGCTGGGTCTAGTTTCGTCCTGACGACATCGTCCGCCCCGCCCCCTCTCTCGGGAGGGGGCGGGAGCGGCATTAACAGGAGGGCGGCGACATGACGAATCAGCGCACGCCGACGGCCGTCAGCACCCTCTTCTCCACGCTCAACGAGCGGGCCAAGGAGCTCAGCTGCCTCTACCGCATCGAGGAGGTCCTCAGCTTCTACGACGTCCCCCTCGAGGCGGTCTTCCGGCAGGTCATCGAGGCCATCCCGCCCGGGTGGCAGCATCCGGAGTGCTGCCAGGCCCAGATCACCTATGGGGCGGACGTCTTCGAGTCCCCCGAGTTCGAGGAGACCCCCTATATCCACTGCGCCGAGATCCGGGTCCAGGACACGTCGGTCGGGCGCCTCTGCGTGTCCTACAAGAAACCCACGCCGGAGAGCGACTGCGGCCCCTTCATGAAGGGCGAGGTCAAGCTCCTCCAGACGATCGCCGAGCGCCTCGGGCACTTCATCCTCCACCAGCGCCTGCGGGGCATGTACGAGGCCATGAGCGACGTCCGCCGCGACGCCGCCGGCGGGAAGAGCGGCTGGCGGATCGCCTTGGACCTCCTCCGGAACACCAACCCGGGGCTCCTCATCCGCATTTCGCGGAAGATGATGAACTACCTCGGCTGGCGCGGCGTCAGCGAGGCCCGCGATCTCCTCCAGCGCTTCAGCGGCGGCGGCATGACGGACTGGGTCTACGGCGAGTCCAATCTTCCCCAGAGCCGGGAATCGCTGGACCGCTTCTTCGAGCTGACCGAGGAGACCTTCCGGATCGCCTCGGCCAATCTGACCGACGAGGACATCCTCGACCGGATCCAGCGGTGGATCAACGAGGACCGCTCGAGCTCGGCCGTGCAAAGCCTAGAGAACGTATACGCCGACCTGGCCGAGGTCCTCGACAGCATGCGCCGGATCCGGATCCTCGCCCCGGAGGGCATCCAGCTCCAGCGGTCGACGGCCAACAGCGTCCGCGTCGCCCTCATCCGCCGCTTCTTCACGGAGCAGCTCGAGTTCATCAACGTCGCCAAGAAGTACGTCGATCTCGAGGATTTCTTCGGCCTCATGGAGCGGATCGTCTTCCCGCCGGGCAGCCACGGCAAGCTCGGCGGCAAGAGCGCCGGCCTCTTCCTGGCCACCCGGATCCTCAAGCAGGCCGCCCGGCGCACCAAGATCATCGGATCGGTGACCTGGTACGTCACCTCGGACGGCCTGATCGCCTTCACGACCCACAACAACCTCGACGACGTCATCGAGCAGAAGTACAAGGACATCGAGGTCATCCGCCAGGAATATCCCCACCTCGTCCAGGTCTTCAAGAACTCGACCTTCCCGCCCGAGATCGTCAAGGGTCTCTCGGTCGCCCTCGACGACTTCGGCGAGGTGCCCCTCATCGTCCGCAGCTCGAGCCTCCTCGAGGACCGGCTGGGGACGGCTTTCGCCGGCAAGTACAAGAGCCTCTTCCTGGCCAATCAGGGCGACAAGCAGCAGCGCCTCGAGGCCCTCCTCGACGCCGTGGCCGAGGTCTACGCCTCGATCTTCAGCCCCGACCCGATCCAGTACCGGGCCGAGCGGGGCCTCCTCGACTTCTATGAGGAGATGGCGGTCATGATCCAGGAGGTCGTCGGGACGCGGGCCGGCAAGTACTTCTTCCCGGCCTACGCCGGCGTCGCCTTCAGCCGGAACGAGTTCCGCTGGTCGCCGCGGATCAGGCGGGAGGACGGCCTGCTCCGGCTCGTGCCCGGCCTCGGGACGCGGGCCGTCGACCGGGTCAGCGACGACTACCCGGTCCTCGTCTCCCCGAGCCAGCCGAACCTGCGGGTCAACGTCTCGACCGACGAGGCCGTCCGCTACTCGCCCAAGAAGATCGACGTCATCGACCTCGAACAGAACGTATTCGTCACCAAGGAGATCCCGGAGCTCCTCGGGGAGATCGGCCACGAGTTCCCCGCCCTGACCAAGGTCTTCTCGATCTACCGGGACGGGCTCCTCCAGAGGCCCATGGGCCTGGCCACGGACATCTCCAAGGAGGACGCCGTCGTCACGTTCGAGGGCCTCATCGCCGGGACGCCGTTCATGCTCCAGGTCGAGGCCATCCTCAAGACCCTGTCCTCGGCCATGGGGGTCCCGGTCGACATCGAGTTCGCGTCGACGGGGACGGACTTCTATCTTCTCCAGTGCCGGGCGCAGAGCCAGGCGGCCGACGACGTGGCCATGGAGATCCCGTCCAACCTCCCCGATGCGTCCGTCCTCTTCACGGCCGGGAAGCACGTGTCGAACGGCCGCGTCGGCGACATCACGCATATCGTCTACGTCGACCCGGACCGCTATGGCGATCTCGGGGAATACGCCGACCTCGTCGCCGTCGGCGAGGCCGTGGGCAAGCTCAACAAGCTCCTGCCGCGCCGCCAGTTCATCCTGATGGGCCCGGGGCGCTGGGGCAGCCGGGGCGACATCAAGCTCGGCGTCCGCGTCACCTACTCCGAGATCAACAATTCGGCCATGCTCATCGAGGTGGCCCGGAAGAAGGGCAACTACGTCCCCGACGTGTCGTTCGGGACGCACTTCTTCCAGGACCTCGTCGAGTCGGGCATCCGCTACCTGCCCCTCTATCCCGACGACGACGGGGTGAAGTTCAACGAGCGCTTCCTCCTCGAGAGCCCGAACACCCTGTCCGCGCACTGCCCCGAGTGCGCCGGCGTCGAGGACGTCCTCCGGGTCATCGACGTTCCCGAGGCGACCGGGGGAAAGGTCTTGCGCGTCCTCATGAACGCCGACCGGAACCTCGCCGTCGGCTTTTTCGCCTCGCCCGAGTCGGCCGTGAGGGCCTCCTGCGAAAGCGGAGCGGTGGGCGCGCGGGAGGACGAGGACCAGGCCCGTTGGCGCCTGCGCATGGCCGAGCGGATCGCCTTCCACTGCGGCGGGCAGCCCTGGGGGGTCCGCGGCGTCTATTACGTCGACGAGAGCGACGGCCGGGACTTCGACCCCTCGGGACCGATCAAGCTCGTCATCCATTTCACCGGGACCGGGCGCCAGCGCAAGGATATCGAGACCTGGCTCAACGGCTGGAGCCTCTCGCTCGCCGAGATGAACTATTTCCGGACGGGCTTCCACACCGACGGCCTCCTCGACGTCCATTTCCTGACCGACGAGAAGGTCCGGGGGGAGACGGACGTGGCCCTTCGGATCAAGGCCCCGTCGGACCTGGTCCGCGAGCTCCCGCTCGGGCCCAGGACCCCGAAATAAGGCCGCCGCGCATGCCCCCCCCAGGGACTCCGCGCGTCCACCGGTTCGCCCATGAGGCCATGGCGACCGTCTTCGAGATCATCATTCCCGGCAAGGACGAGACGTACGCCGGCCAGGCGGCCCGGGCCGCGTTCGACGAGATCGACCGGATCGAGCGACTCTTCAGCCGGTTCGACCCCTCGA
>PDVJ01000756.1_pt1 | contig 10968 bp, 9 predicted proteins | sample 1369811 | NCBI WGS metagenome assembly PDVJ01 (sample SAMN07795376, study PRJNA414565) | Alkali sediment metagenome, whole genome shotgun sequencing project. | reverse complement strand
CCGATGACAGCCACCCGTTTGCCCCGGATGTCCGGCGGGTTCCCGAGGGCCACCTCCCGCAGAAAGTCGATCCCGGGGATCACGCCGGCGCGGTCCTCGCCCGGGATGCCCAGGTGCAGGCTGCGGTGGGCGCCGATGGCGAGCACCACCGCCTTGACCCCCTGGCGGTCGAAGAGCTCATCCAGGGTGAAGTCCCGCCCCAGGGCGCGGTTGCAGAGGATCTCGACCCCGGCGCGGCGGATGTTGTCGATCTCCTGGTTGAGGATGTCTCGCGGCAGGCGGTATTCGGGGATGCCGACGACCAGCATGCCGCCCGCAATGGGCAGCGCCTCGTAGACCGTCACCGGGTAGCCGTTCTGGGCCAGGCGCAGGGCGGCGGTCAACCCGGCCGGGCCCGCACCGACCACTGCCACCTTTTCGGCCTTGGCCGGCTGCAGCTTGACCGGGTTCCAGGGAATCGCGAGCTCGTGGTCGGCCATGAAGCGCTTGATCGACCGGATGGCGACCGGGGCGTCGATGTCGCCCCGGCGGCAGCGCTGCTCGCAGAAGGCCGGGCAGACGCGGCCGCAGACCAGGGCGAAGGGGTTGCGCTCGCGGTGGACGGCGAGCGCCTCGGCGAAGCGGCCCTCGGCCGCGAGGCTGACATAGGTCGGGACATCGACACCGGCCGGACAGGCGTTCAGGCAGCGCGCCGGGGTCAGCTCCTTGCAGGAGCCCGCCGGACAGCGCCGGTCCTCGATGTGAGCGATGAACTCGTGCTCGAAATAGCGCAGGGCCGCCATGACCGGGCCCGGCGTGAGCTGGCCCAGGGCGCAGAGGGCGGCCGATTCCATGCCCTCGGCGATCTCCTTGATCCGGGCGATGTCCTCGCGCCGGCCTTGGCCGGCACAGATGCGGGTCAGGATCTCGAGCATGCGCTTGCCGCCCGCGCGGCAGGGGATGCATTTGCCGCAGCTCTCCGCCGTGGCGAACGTGAGGAAAAACTTGGCGAACTCCACCATGCAGGTGTCCTCGTCCACGACGATCATGCCGCCGGAGCCCATGACCGCGCCCACATCCCGCAGCGAGTCGAAGTCGACCTTGACATTCAGGTGCTGGGGCGGGATGCAGCCGCCGAGCGGCCCGCCGGTTTGGACCGCCTTGAACTGCCGGCCGCCGGGGATGCCTCCGCCGATGTCGTAGATGATCTCCCCCAGCGTGATGCCCATGGGCACCTCGACGAGACCGGTGTTCTTGACCTTGCCGGTCAGGGCGAAGATGGCCGTCCCCGGGCTGCGCGGGGAGCCGATGGCGGCGAACCACTCGGCCCCGTTCAGGATGATCTGGGGCGACATGGCGTAGCTCTTGACATTGTTGAGATTGGTGGGTTTGCCCCACAGCCCCGCCACGGCCGGGAACGGGGGCCGCGGCCGGGGCTCGCCCCGCCGGCCCTCGATCGAGGCGAGCAGTGCCGTCTCCTCGCCGCAGACGAAGGCGCCCGCACCCTCCTTGACGATGAGATCGAAGCTGAACCCCGAGCCCAGGATGTTCTCCCCGAGCAGCCCGTACTCGTGCCCCTGCGCGATGGCGACGTGCAGCCGCTTCACGGCCAGGGGGTATTCCGCCCGGCAGTAGATGTAGCCCTGGCGGGCGCCGATGGCATAACCGGCGATGGTCATGCCTTCGATCAGGCTGTGGGGGTCGCCCTCGATGATGCTGCGGTCCATGAAGGCCCCGGGGTCGCCCTCGTCGGCATTGCAGACCACATACTTGGGTTCACCGGGCGCACGGCTGGTGAACTCCCATTTCAGGCCGGTGGGGAAGCCGGCGCCCCCGCGGCCCCGCAGGCCAGAGGTCTTCATCTCGTCCAGGACCTGCTGCCGGCTCATTTCGCCCAGCACCTGGGTCAGGGCCGCATACCCNTCGCGGGCNATGTATTCGCGGATGTCCTCCGGGTCGATCATGCCGCAGTTGCGCAGCGCGATGCGCTTCTGCTTGGTGTAGAAGGGNATCTCGCTGTAGTGGGGGATCGCCTTGTGCGACAGCGGCTCCTGGTAGGCGAGCCGCTCGACGATGCGGCCCTTGAGCAGTGTCTCCTCCACCAGGAGCGCCACATCCTCCGGCTTGACCTGGCAATAAAAAATGCCTTCCGGGTAGATCATCACGATCGGCCCCATGGCGCAGAACCCCCGGCAGCCGGTCTGAACGATGCGCACTTCGCCGTCGAGCCCGCGGCGTTTGATTTCGGTGCTCAGGGCCTCCCGGATGTCATGGGCCTGCGAGGCCGCACAGCCCGTACCCTCACAGATCATCAGATTCGATCGCAACAAGGCGACAGCCATGGCTCATCTCCTTCTGGTATGGTTACGCCCGGGGCAGGCGGCCGACCACCCACTCCTGCACCACGCGCCCGTTGATCAGGTGTTCCTCGATCAGCCGCGGGATCATCTCCGGTTTCACCAGGCCGTAGGTGATGCGGGTCCCTTCGGCCTGCTCAATGTCGACCAGCGGCTCAGAGGCACACATGCCGATGCATCCGACGGTGGTGACGTGGGCGTCGATCTCACGTTTTTTCAGCTCGGACAGGATCGCCTGCATCGTGTCCCGGGCGCCGGCAGCGATCCCGCAGGTCCCCAGGCCGACAATGATCTTGGTCCCGGTCTTGAGCCGCACCCCGATGTCACGGCGCGAGTCCTCACGCAGCTTTTTGAAATCGTCGATGCTCATCAGTTTGGGCATACGGTCCTCTCTTTCCCGGATCGACCTGAGTCGTCATTCGAGATTTTTTAAAATCGCGACCATCTTTTCGGGCGCGATTTTGCCGATGGTCTGCTCATTCACCGTGGCGACCGGCGCCAGCCCGCAGGAGCCCAGGCAGTAAACCACCTCGCAGGTGACGCGGTAATCGGCAGTGGTCTGCCCGGCCCGGATCCCGAGTTCCTGCTCCATGCGATCGACGATTTTACCGGCGCCGCGCACGTGGCAGGCAGTGCCGTCGCACTGCCGGACGATGTGCCGGCCGCGCCGGGTCAGGTAAAACTGGGAGTAAAAGGTGGCCACGCCGTAAATCTTGCTCAGGGGCACGCGCATGCCGGCGGCGATGCGCCGCAGCACCTCCGGCGGCAGGAAGCCGTAAATTTTCTGGGCCTTCTGCAGCACGGGGATCACGGCCCCTTTCTGGCCCCGGTATTCGTCCAGAATAGGGTCTATCTGCGTGAGATCCGGCGTTTCGTCCGGGGTGATCTTGACGTCACTCATGTGCGCGCCTCCTTTGCGACCGGTGCCACCGGTAGATGAACCACGAAAATGGTGCCTACGCCTTCTTCGCTTTCAATGAGGGTGCGCCCCCCGAGCTTGTCCACGATCTCCTTCACGATGGCCAGCCCGAGGCCCGTACCGACCTCATCCATGGATTTGGCGTTTTCCGCCCGGAAAAACTCCGTAAACAGCCGCGGCCGGTCCGCCGCGGGGATGCCGATCCCGGTGTCGCTCACCTCGATGCGCACGGTGCCGTTCGCCTTCGCGAACTTGACCTCGACCGATCCCTCCGCGGGCGTGTACTTGATGGCGTTGGACACCAGGTTCTCGAGGAGTTGCTCCAGGGTTTCAAGCGGACCGCGGATGGGCGGCAGGTTTTCAGGCAGGTTCACCTGAAAGGCGAGCCGCTTCTCCGCCGCCTTGTCCTGGAAGGTGCGCCGCACACGGCGCGCCAGCTCCTCCGGGGCGGTCGTGGCGTTGGAGTCCACCCGTGTGCGCTCACGGTTGCGGGAAAGCGCCATCAGCCCGTTGATCATCGACAGCATGGTCCGGGCCCGGCGATCGAGACGGCGCAGGTACTCGCTCTGGTCGTCGTTGATCGCGCCGAGATAGCCTTCACGCACCACTTCGAGGATGCTCAGCATGCCGGCGAGCGGCGCCCGCAGGTTGTGGGTCACCTTCATCATGAACCAGTTGCGCTCGTTGCTCATGGTCTTGACCGCCTCGTAGGCTCGGGCGTTTTCGATGGCGATGGCCACCAGCCCGGCTGCCAGGCGGAAGAATTCGACGTCCCGGTCGCTGAACCGGGCGGGTTTCTCGCAATAGGCCCCGAGGATTCCCATGACCCGGCCCTGGACGTGCAGGGGCACGAAGAGCACGGATTGGATCTGTGCTGCGCTCAACACTTCCCCGAACTGAAAAATTTCCTTTGCGGTGACCTGGCCGGTGACGAAGGGCTCGCCATCGATGATGCGCTTGTTGAGGGGACTGCGGGCCACCTCCACCACCTGGTCGCGGACAAAGCTTTCGGGCAGGCCAAAGGCGGCGGTGTAGCGCAGAAACTTGCCGTCCTCCGTCAGCAGCTTGACCGAGCTGGCTTTGACCTGCATCACCAGGGCCACCTCGGCGGTGGCCGTGGTCAGCACCTGCTCGAGCTTCAAGGCCGAGCCGATGCCCTCCATGATGGAGAACAGCGTCTGCAGCTTGCGTCCGAAATCGGTTTCGGCTTGTCGCAGCCGTCCCAGATCGTCGACCTGCCGGCGCAGGGTGTGCACCACCGTTGCCGTGAAGTGCGCGGCCAGCAGGGCCACGGCACCGAAGATGCCGAGGTTGGCCGCGAGCGGCAGCGGATGCGGCAGCGGGGCGAGTTCGCGGCCCTGGTAGACGATGGAGGGGTGGGGGAGTCCGCCGCTGATCTCGACCAGAGCCGTCAGGCTGAGGCCGGCCAGGATGACGGCACAAAAGAGGTAGGCCGAACGCGGGGAGAGCAGCAGCGCCGCGCCGAAGACCGGCAGCAGCAGGCCGAAGAGGACCGGGCTGGCAACACCGCCGGAAAGACAGGTGAAACCCCAGAGGGCCGCAGCGTCCAAGGCCACCTGCCAGAGCGTGAGGTGCCGCCCGTCTTCCGGGGTGCTGCCCCGGTCATCCGGTCTTCCGCGGCAGCGTTGGGTGATCCAGGTATTGTAGGCGAGAATGAAGCCGAGAACGAGGATGAACTGCCACGCGGCGAAAACCACACCGGCCGCGACCGCGCACCCGACGACCGTGAGAACCCCTGCGGCGGCCCACCAGCGGATGCGGACCAGCCACCGGGCCTGTTCGAGCGACCCCTCCGGGGGGTGGTTCTCTGGATGACACGCAACGGCGGCCATGCTACCCACTCCACGTGCGTGAGCGTTCGGCCTCGGCGAAGAAGGCACGCGTTAGGTCTCTTTTTTCGCCCGCATGATCGCTTCGATCCGGGCCAGCAGCTTCTTGGTGTCCAGCGGCTTTTCGAACAGCCATTCCACCGGCCAGGCCTCGCCTAGGATGAATTCAAATGGACCGGGTCCCTCCGCGCGCACCTTGTCGAGAAAGCTGGTCAACATGATGATCGGCAGATCCTTGAACTCCGGGTCTTCCTTGAGCTTGAAGGCCAGATCAAACCCCTCGGTATCGCTGGTCATCATCACGTCCAGCATCACCAGATCGGGCTTGATCCGGCTCAGGAGGCTCACGGCATCTTTGCCGTTGGCAGCCGTCTGCACTTCGTAACCGTTGCTCTCCAGGATGATCCGCGACGTCGCCACGATGTCCGGATCGTCGTCCACCACGAGAATGAGTCCTTTGTTATCCATGGTTCCGCGTTTCCCTTCTTTGTCAAACCCCGATACGGGTTGGCGGCACGGGTGGTCGATGCCGGTTGCGCTGTGCCGGTCAGCCGCCGATCCGGAACGGGTTTACCACCATCACCGGGACCGTTGCGGATTTGACCACGCGCTCCGCCACCGAACCGAAGATGACCTTGTCGAGCCCCTTGCGGCCGTGGGTGCCCATCCCCCGCCGCCACCTTGCTCTTGACCCCCTCGAAGCCCTTGAAGTGCTCCCCGGCAAACTCGTACAGCCGTTTTTCGGCCCCATCAATGACCTCCTTTTCGAACTGGCTCACCGACGGGTGGGGGACATACATGCTGGTGAAGTAGTCGAAGACCCGCGCCACGAACAGCAGGTGGATGAGCGCCCCGTGTTTGGCGGCCATGCCCTGGACGAACGGCACGATCTTGACGGAAGACTCCGAGAGATCGAGCGGGAAAAGGATTTTTTTGAACTCTTTCATGGTGCGCCTCCTTTTCAGAAGGGGTTCGTGAATTGTTGGGGCGGAACTCAAGGAGTGGGGTGCTGCGTCTGCCTTTAATGGCAGCAACAGGTGTGCCATCGGTCTGCGCGTGCGGCGGGTGCTTTAACTCGTTGGAATGACAGCCCTTGACCCTTTCCAGGGCGAACAGCCGCGCGCAGCGGCCCGGCCGGGTCTGTCGAATTATTTTACAGGCTGTAAAAAGGTAACTGCTCAGGTGTTTAGGCTGAAGGCTGAAGACTGAAGGCTATGCAACACCTCGCAAGGCACGAATCAAACCATTCAAGACCTTAACGCAAATGCCAGAAGTCTTGTGTGATCACACATGGTTTGTCCCTGAAAGCCTTCAGCCTTCAGTCTATCTACCTGAGCAGTTACGGCCCGGGCATGAGGCCGGCCCGGGCAATGGCCGCGGTGCGGGTCAATAGATTTCGCGCTTGTTTTCGCGGTGGCGCGGTCCATGCCGTACATGCGGATGTACACTTTGCGGAAGCCGTCGGGCACGTTGTCGTAGGAGGTCAGGATGCTCACCATCCGGCCGCCGTGATTGCGGATCGGGTCTGCCAGGGTTTTGATGGATCCGGGTCGGTCTTCAATTTGAAACGCGAACTGGATGCCGCGTTTGCCGACGCCGGTCAGCGCGATCAATACGCGGAACAGGTCGGTCTGGGTGATGGTGCCGACGACCTTGCCCGCCGCGTCGACGACGGGTGCACCGGAGATCTTGTTGGCCAGGAGGACCTCGGCGGTCTCCTCGACGGTCAGGTCGGGCGACACGCTGATCGGGTTCTTGGACATGATGCTTGCCACCTTGATCTTGGAGATCAGGTAGAGCATCTCGTGCACGTCCAGCGTGGTGGCGTCCGAGGCCGAGGCCCGCTTCAGGTCCCGGTCGGTGAGGACCCCGACCAGTTTGCCGCCTTTGAGCACCGGCAGCATGCGGATGGTGTGCTGTTTCATCAGCTTCATGGCATCCTGCATGGAGTCGTCTTCGTTGACCGTGATGACGTTCTTGCTCATCCAATTCGCGACCAGCATTTTAGCACCTCCATTTTAAGGGTAGTTGGTAACCACTCAGGTGGCGAGGGTTCAGGGTTCGGGGTTCAGAAAAGAAGCAGTTGCCGGGGTCGGATCGCCGCCGGCCCCGATCGTCCATGCGGCAGGATGGCGAGAATCATGGCCCCTCCCCTCGTTGATTGCCTGAACCCTGAACCCCGATACCTGAGGTGTTACGGTAGTTGGAACTGCGCTCAATGTCCTTGGCTATCCTATTCGTATGCTGCCCCTTGAGGGCGCACGCGCACCCGGAACACCGGGTCGCGCCGGCTCATGCACCCTCCACCGACGTCTTCAACTTGAGCCTGTATTTTTCGATCTTGGAGTGCAGGGTCGGCCGGGACAGGCCGAGCAGCTTCGCCGCCCGCGACCGGTTGCCGTGGGTGAGGTTCAGGGCCTCGCCGACCAGGATGCCGGCGAAGTGGTCCACGGTCGCCTCGAACTTGTTCGGCTCTTCGTCGGAGGTGATGGCCTCCCGCACCCACTGGCGCAGGATCTGCTCCGCCCCGGCCGCCGACAGCGAGCGACGTATGGTCCCGCCGCCGACGGCCTGCGCCATTTCCTGCGCCGGAATCGGGGCCCCCCGGTTGAAGATCAGGGCCTTGTGGACGGCGTTGGCCAGCTCGCGGACGTTGCCCGGCCAGCGGTGGCAGTTGAGGAGCGTCACGGCCTCCGGCGTGATGCCGGGATTGTCGATGTCGAGCTCGGCGGCATAGCGTCTCAGGAAGTAATCCACCAGCAGCGGGATGTCGTCCAGGCGCTCCCGCAGCGGCGGCAGCGCGATCGTTACGACCTTGAGGCGGTAGTACAGGTCCTCGCGAAAGCGGCCCTGCTCGAGAGCGATCTCGAGATCGCGGTTGGTGGCGGCGATGATGCGCACATCCACCGGGATGGTCTCGCGCCCCCCCAGGCGCTCGATGCTGCGTTCCTGGAGCAGGCGCAGGATCTTGGACTGGATGCCGAAGGGCATGTCGCCGATTTCATCGAGGAAGACGGTGCCGCCGTTGGCCTGCTCGATTTTGCCCACCCGGCGATGGGCGGCCCCGGTGAACGCGCCTTTCTCGAAACCGAACAGCTCGCTTTCCAGCAGGGTCTCCGGGATGGCGACACAGTTGATGACCTGGAACGGTTTGTCGGCCCGCAGGCTGTGCGAGTAGACGGCGCGGGCGGCGAGCTCCTTGCCGGTGCCGGACTCCCCCCGGATGAGCACCGTGGCCTCGGTCGAGGAGACCCGGCCGATCGCCTTGTAGACATCCTGCATGGGTCGGCTGCGGCCGACGAGGGCCTCGCGGCTTGGTGTGTCCGGGGCGCCGTTCATGTCCACCGGCGAGCGCATGAAGCGTCCGGCTTCCAGGGCCTGCCGGATGACGGTCAGCATGGCCGGGATTTCAAACGGTTTGAGCACGTAATCGAAGGCCCCAAGCTTGGTGGCCTCGATGGCGTTTTCGGTGGTGCCGTAGGCCGTCATGATGATGACCGGCAGTTTGGGTTCCATGCGGTGGATCGATCGGAAGGTCTCGAGCCCGTTCATGCCCGGCAGGCGCATGTCGAGGATGACGAGGTCGGGGGCTTTTTTTTCCACCTTCTTGACGGCGGCGTCGCCGGCGGCCGCGCTCTCCACCGTGTAGCCCTCCTCGGCGAGGAGCTTGTGAAAGCTCAGGCGCAGCTGGTCGTCGTCGTCCACGATGAGAATCGTGCTCATGGCTCAAGATCCCCCAGCGGCAGCGTGATGATGAATTCGGCCCCTTCGCCCGCGGTGGATTCCACCTCCAACCGGCCCCGGTGCTCGGAAATGATCCGCTGGGAGATGCTCAAGCCCAGCCCCGTACCGTCCGCCTTCGTGGAGAAGAAAGGCTGGAAGACGTTCGCAAGGACAGCGGCTTCGATGCCGGGGCCGCTGTCGTGTATGCGGATGACCGCCACCTGCTTCAGCAGCGGGTGGTCTTCCGCGGACTCCGCGATCGCGATCGACCCGCCCCGGGACATGGCTTCACAGGCGTTGACGATGATGTTCACCAGGACCTCCTTGAGCTGCTCGGGGTCGGCCGACACCTGCGGCAGCGGCCGGAGGCGGTTCACCCGCACGGTGACGTCATAGGATTTCAGGCGGTGTTCCAGGAGCCGGATCGCGGAATCCACGACGCTGGACGGGCTGACCGGCTGCATCTTCAGCTTCGGCGGCCGGGAGAACTCGAGGAAGTTCTGGACGATGGTGTCGATGCGGCGGATCTCTGCTGCGATCACCTCCAGGTCCTCCTTCTGGGCATTGTCCAGCTCGAGCGACCGGCTCAGCGAAAACAGGCGCATCTGCACCGAGGTGAACGGGTTGCGGATGCTGTGGGCCATGCTGGCGGCCAGGGTCCCGACCAGGGCCAATTTTTCAGTCTGCGCCAGGGTCTCCCGGCTGCGTTCCAGCTCGGAATGGGACTGGTCCACGTCGTGCAGCAGCACGCGCACGCGGCGGCTCAGGGTTTTGACCTCGTTTCCGGGGGGGGCCGGAGCGCCCTCGCGGTAGGCCTCCGCCGTCAGCCGGCGCAGCGGCACCACGATCTGGTAGACGAAGACCAGGAACAGCAGCAGGCTCAAGCCCGCGGTGATGAAAATGGCGGCAACCGCGATGATCCGTATCTTCACGGCCTGCGCGTGGCTCGCGGCCCGGGCGGCGAGGATGCGGTCGGCGGCCTCCGGTGCGGAGAGCTCTTTCTCCGTGATGGAGGCGATCAGCTCCTCCATGCGGAAGGTGGTCGAAACCAGCATCAGCGCCAGGCCGAACGTGATCACGGCGAATCCGGCCAGGATCAGCGCGATGCGGTATTTCAGGCTGAGTCGAAGCATGGAAGCATCGCTAGTTCCCCTTGGATCGCGAGCTCAGGACCATCTTCTGGAGGTGCGCGAACACGGCGCCGCCCTCGATGGCTGCCGGCTCCTTGCCGGAGGCGATCCGGTGGAAGCGCTCGATTTTTTCCTTCTCAAAAGTTCCGAACAGCTCCTCGGTCAGTCTGAGATCGTTGCGGGTGAGGTTGAACAGGACGGCCGGGCCGAACACCTCCTCGCCGCTCTCCTTGACGTAGATGGCGCCGGAGACGGTGCAGTGGGGCACCCGCAAGGCCCGGGGGGCCGCCTTGAAACCCAAAAGCTCGCCGAACAGCGCGAGGTTTTCGTTGACGCCCTCCGCGTATTTGCTTTCGAGGGAGGCGATCCCGTCGCGGCGGATGTCGTTGATGTCATCTGCGCCGAAGGACAGGTCGAGTCGGGCGATGCTCTCGTCCTGGACGGCCTTGAGCGAGTCCGCCTTACGGCTGATCTTGACGTCGGAATCCTTCAGGATCTTGACGATGTTCCAGATCTTCGCCATTTCGCCCACGGTGGGGCTTTTGCGCATGGCGACGTCTGCGACCGTCGTGCGGTAGATGGGCAGTTCATTGTCGAGCACGAGGATCTGCTTGACGGGAGTGCCGGTCTCCTCGACATAGAGATCGAGATCCCGCACCCGCTGGGGGGCGTAGGGGCTCAAGGCCAAAAGCTGGCGCATGGTCTCCTTGTCGAGCCTGACCTCGCTGCCCACCGCCCCGATGGTGGCGAGGACCCGGCCGGCCAGCTGATCGATCTGGATCTTCTTGAGCAGATTCTCTCTGAACGCCATGGCGGCCCCCCTTCAACGTCGCCCCGTTTTAGCATAAGCGGGCATTGAAGTAAAATGCAGCCGTATTTTGACCGCACCCGGCGAATGGTGTATGTAAGCGTCAGGTAAATACTCAGGTAGCGAGGGTTCAGGGTTCAGAGTTCAGGAAAGAAGCAGTTGCCGGGACCTGATCGCCGCCGACCAATGTCGTCCATGCGGG
>PDVJ01000755.1_pt1 | contig 10973 bp, 11 predicted proteins | sample 1369811 | NCBI WGS metagenome assembly PDVJ01 (sample SAMN07795376, study PRJNA414565) | Alkali sediment metagenome, whole genome shotgun sequencing project. | reverse complement strand
AGTATAATACACCAGAGAAAATCATAAGATTGACAGAAAAACAAATTGAAACCTTGATTTACCCTGTCGGGTTTTATAAAACTAAAGCAACAAGAATCAAAGGAATTTCACAAGTAATACTTGAAAGATATCAGGGAGAAGTACCAGATGAGTTTAATGAATTACTCACTCTGAAAGGAGTTGGGAGAAAAACTGCAAATATCGTCATGGTGTATGGTCATAAGAAACATGGGTATCTACCTATCGACACTCATTGCCATCGGATCCCAAATAGACTTGGTTGGATTAAAACTAATTCTCCAGAAGAAACAGAATCTTCCCTAAAAAAAATTCTCACATTAGAATATTGGGATGATTTCAACGATTTATTTGTCACATTCGGACAAACAATTTGTGTCCCTATTTCACCGTTCTGTAGTCGCTGTCCTATTGAACAATATTGTAAAAAAGTTCGTGTGTCAACAAGCAGATGATTTTGTTTTTGTTTTACTTTGTTTGAATAATTTTTTCTATTTCAGAAACCGTGATGTTATTGTGTGTTGCTATTATGTCGACAAGTTTATCTTTTTCAGCCCAATTTTCATAATATTTCTTTTGTGTTAAGATTAAAAGCGATTCCTTTGTTTTCTGCAAGCTGCTTTAACTGTTGTTCTGTTAATTCATTTAAGAGTTCTTTCTTGATCGACATTATTATCCCATCCTTTTTAACTGATATTATTAAACATGCATTTATCTGTTTCGTTTTCAACACATACTCATCTGTACAATAACATCTCACCGATTAGTTTATTAACAGTAACGCAATTCAATCCTTACAAAGTGGAATGGGATGCTGGATGGAGAGACGACAGTTATTTCTCCAGAGATGTTAAAGCCTCTTATTATTAGGTCGCTTCGGAGAAGTAGCGTGCGAAAGAAAATCGCAGATTACCTGTTTGAGATTAGTCCAAGTGGTAGTTACACTTCTGAGATCGCTTATAGTGTTAAGACCACGCCAACGAACGTGATTGGGGCGATACGGGGCATGAATTCTCGGTATCGTAATGATGAATCTCTGATGAGTCTTAATATTGTAGAACAAATAGCTGGCGGTAAACATAAGGACATCAAGTTGTATCGACTCACAGATTTTGGTAAGGAAATCGTCGAAAGCCTTCGAGATAACAAAAAATGATTCTCAATGTTTTCCTGTTTTTTAATCTATTTAAAAGGCGTTGCGTTATCCTGGCATTGGGAGTAAGATAATATATGGTTGAAGTAAATATCAAAGAACTACTCTCCACTTATGATACGAAGAACCTGACGATTGAAACAGTATGTTCACATTCCAGTCTTCAGATTTTCAATGGTGCAAAAAAAGAAGGATTTAAGACCCTAGGGATTTCCGTTGGTGAAGTCAAGAAATTCTACGATGCTTTTCCATTGGGAAAACCAGATGAGTTTTTCACTGTTGATAACTATAAAGATATCGCGAATTACACTGATGAATTACGGAAAAAAAACGTTGTAATAATCCCTCATGGTTCATTTGTCGAATATCTTGGTCCAAAGAATTTTCTCAACCTTCAGATTCCCACTTTTGGAAATCGACATGTGTTAATGTGGGAATCAGATCGTGAGAAAGAACGTGTCTGGCTTGAGGGCGCTGGAATTACGATGCCAAAGGAGATAAAAGATCCACGTAACATCGAGAAACCCGTAATCGTTAAATATCATGGTGCGAAAGGAGGAAAAGGGTTTTTTATCGCAAAAACATTCGCAGAATTCTCCCGACGAGTGAAGCATGATAAGCCATATACGATTCAGGAGTTTGTGATGGGGACCAGGTATTATCTTCATTATTTCTATTCCCCGATTCAGGAAAACGCGTACAAACTAACGAAAGGAAGTCTGCAGCTGCTTTCTATGGATCGTCGTGATGAGACTACGATTGATGAGGTGCAACGTCTTGGTTCTATTGCAGAGCTTGAGGAGCTAGGGATTCATCCGACATTCGTCGTCACAGGCAACATCCCGATTGTGATGCGAGAATCACTCTTACCACAAGTCTTCAAAATGGGTGAAGCAGTCGTGGTTAAATCATTAGAGCTTTTCGGTGGCATTATCGGTCCGTTCTGTCTTGAAACAGTTGTCACGGAGGACCTGGAATTTAAAGTCTTTGAGATCTCTGCACGTATTGTCGCAGGAACCAATCCTTATGTCGCAGGTTCACCGTATTCTGAGCTGATTCAACCGGATCTTTCCACCGGTCGAAGGATAGCACAAGAGATACAGTATGGTATAAAAAAGAACCAGCTTGAAGAAATCCTCAGCTGAGGCTCTGCATGTTGACATTGGTGTTAGCAGAAGCTGAAATAGAGCTTATGCCTACTGAACTGACGCGTCATCCCGCTGTTATCGCGCATGCACGACAGCGAAAAAAACAACCAACACAGATTCTTCTAGATTCTAACTATCATCATTCAGCGATGTCGAATCTTCCAGAGGGACGACGACGAGGAAGACCTGATATCACTCATCTTTTTTTGCTTACTGCTCTGGAATCTATCGTGAATAAAAAAGGTCAGTTACATGTCATTATACATACAAGAAACGATAATGTTATCACGGTAAACCCTGAGACTCGTATCATGCGCAACTACGAACGATTCCTCGGACTCATTGAAACTCTTTTTGAAAAACATATCGTTCCAGATGAAAAACAACCGCTTCTTTCTCTACAACAAAACATCCCTCTTAAACAAGCAATCGAACAAGTACAAGCAGATGTCATCATCACGTTTTCGAAGGATGGATCCTCGGTTATTCTCCCAGATTATTTCAAAGAATTAAAAAAACAGAAAAAACAACATCTACTGTGTATCGTTGGTGGGTTTCCCTCAGGAAAATTTCATACCGATCTTAAAACAATCGCAACATCTGAATTCTCTCTCTATCCTGAAATGCTTCCTGCGTGGACCGTGGCAAGTGAAATACTTGTTAATTATGGGAACATATCTCGATAGAATTTAACCATGATCCCAATCTGCGCCCACATCCTATTTTCTGCTTCATCAAAGATTACTGATTGTGATCCATGCGCGACATCCTTGGTGACTTCATACCCGTAGTAAGCAGGGAGACAATGGAGGAAAATCGCATCTGGTTTTGCTAAACTCATAAGTGCTGAATCAACTGTGTATCCTTTGAACTGTTTGATGCGTTTTTCTTTTTCTGTTTCGTCACCCATAGACACCCAAGTATCAGTTGCAACGACATCAGCATCTTTTGTTGAATTGTTAAATATGTCAGTGACTTCTACATTCACCCCGAATTTTTTTGCTTCTTCTACGTAATATTTCTCTGGCCAGTATTGCTTTGGTGCAACTATCCGGATATTCATCCCTGCAATCCCGCAGCCGAGTAAATATGAATGTGCCATGTTATTGTTCCCATCACCAAGATACACGAACTGTAATCCTTTGAGTTTTCCTTTGTGTTCTTGAATAGTCATGAGATCAGTAATCACCTGGCAGGGGTGTTCTTTGTTGTCTAAACCGTTAATAACCGGTACCGTGGCATGTTTAGCTAACTCTTTCATCGCTTCGTTACTTTTCGCGCGATACATAATCATGTCCACATAACGAGAGAGCACCAGCGCGGTATCCTCAATGCTTTCTCCTCTCCCAAGCTGGATATCATTTGTGGAAAGATAAATTGCATGACCGCCAAGTAACGTCATTCCCGTTTCAAAAGAAACCCGTGTCCTCGTACTTGGTTTCTCAAACATCATCCCGAGTGTTTTTCCTTTTAAATGTTCGATTTGTTTTCCTCTCTTTGACTGTCGTTTGAGTTTTATGCTTAGTGAAATGATATCATCTAAGTCATCTTTTACATCTAATATGGAGATAAGGTCTCGTTTCATCGAACAAGGGAATCTAACTTCCTTCTTTAAAGGTATCGGGTGTCTCGAAAGGCATTTATTCCTTGAAGAGATGTAGTTTTCCAATGGGTGTTGATCTAGGAGATTTATTCACCAAAGAACAATGTGCGTTTGATGATTTTAGAAATCGAATTATTGTTATTGATGCATACAACGTACTCTATCAATTTCTCTCTAGTATTCGGCAGCGTGATGGAACCCCTTTGAAAGATGCGCAGGGGATGATCACTTCACATTTATCTGGTCTGCTGTATCGTACTGGGAACCTGGTAGCAGCGAAGATTTTACCAGTCTATGTTTTCGATGGAACACCTCATCCTTTAAAAGCAAGAACCATTCAACAACGACGGGAACGAAAAGAGCAAGCAGAACGGGAGTGGAAAGAAGCGCTTGAAAAAGGGGACCTTGAGAAAGCGAAATCAAAGGCACAACAAACCTCCCGGGTAACAAGCGAGATTATTGAGCAGAGCAAACAACTCCTTGAAGCACTTGGAATCCCTCATATCCAGGCACCATCTGAGGGAGAAGCACAGGCAAGCTACATGGTACAGAAAGGTGATGCCTATGCAGTCGGATCACAAGATTATGATTGTCTGCTTTTTGGCGCACCTATTTTAGTAAGAAACTTAACCTCCTCAGAAAAACGAAAACTCCCAAACAAACAAGCGTACACTACTATTTATCCTGATTGTATCCGTCTTGAACCTGGTCTTCAGAAACTGGGAATCTCTCGTGAACAACTCGTTGATATTGCTATTCTTATTGGTACGGATTTTAATGAAGGAGTCCGAGGGTATGGTCCTAAAAAAAGTCTGCAACTTCTTCGAAAAAAAGGTAACCTTGAAAATGCACTTGATACGATCTCAGATTCCGAATTTAAATTATCGTCTGATGAAATCAAAGTCGTCACAAATATATTTCTTGACCCTATGATTACCCAAGACTATTCTCTTCAATGGTCAAAACCAGATCTATCTGCAGTGATTCACATTCTCTGTGATGAACATCAATTCTCCCGGAAACGTGTTGAACTAATTTTAGAAAATTTTTCATCATTGAACCAGTTCACCAAACAAAAAAACTTGTTCGATTTTTAGTATATATCAAACAATTCCAAATAAGATATAATGAACCATTCATGTCTATATTCTCACCAATAGTTATTGCCGGTAGGGGGGCTGGAGCAGCACTTGGCGATACTTTTGGATTGGTTTCAGGAAACGTATATTCTTTCGGAGTATTAGGATTAGGCAGTGTTGTTTGTATAGATCTCTTACTTGCAACAATTTATTCGCAATTTACTTTTACATTGCCTCTCTTAATCCATATACTATCGGGATTCGCAGGCATCATGATGTTTCCTGTACATTTTGATAAACTCTATGCATCTAGTTTTCCTTTAACGATATAATATAAGTAAAACCTAAAACATCGTAAATTATAAATAGTAGGGACGCAAAGATATTAAGTACACAAAGATATTCATAAAATTAAAATATTTGGAAGAGGTGATTTCGGGTGTCAAAATTAGTGTTACTCATAAGCATAGGCTTAATATTAAGCATGTCAAATGTTAGTAATGTACATATTTTTGATAACACTGCAAATAGTAGTCCACAACAAGTAATCATGATTGATACATCAGTTACCACTATTCAATCTGATAAAATATTAACTAATTTAAACAATGCTGATTTTGGCGTATGGATTTATACAAAATATAATGGCGTTTCAAATTCTACCAAACTCGATATTGATCTTGCACAATTTACAGTAATGTTAAATGACCTTGCATGGAAATATTATGATATCACATTTGAACAACTAAATGATGCTCGAGTAGGCATCCAGTTTAGCCGAACGCAGATTTATGTTTATGGAGAAGCAGATCCATATGTCAATGTGTTTCAAACACAATTTGATTTTACCACCACATGTGAAACTGATAAAGAAGTAGAGGTTTCTTTGGAAGTACGATTTCCTTTTTCTTTAATTAAAAAAGCGAGTCTATCTGAATTAAATAAATTGGATTCCCCTAAAAGTATCCTATTTCAGAAACTTGCAAAGATTTCATTGGCTTTGAGTGAAACAACTCATAGTAAACTCTTCAAAATAATTTCAGAAAAACTCCTCGACATACAAACACTCAATGATGAAAATAATCGAGATACTCACCTTACACTAACTACCTCAGAATCCTATTTCTCTATTCGCACAGGGTTCTCTTCACCCGCGGGAGAAAAAGTACCAGCAAAGGTATTAACACGATTTTTCTCTGGGCGAGAAAAACTTCTCGATCCACAGGTTTTACGAATGAACATTGTGCCTGACATAGATGGAAAATCAGCACTTACCTTCATCAATAGCTATCAGACGGTTGATGAGTCCGGTAATGAAGCGTTTTCTCGAACGTTTTCTATAGGCTTTGAACCAGCAGTAGAGCTTCAAATTACCTCAATCCTCCGTGAATTAAAAATCCGTTATGATTTCGGTCGTAGCGCTGATGTTTCAACAAAAGTTACTCTACAAGTTTTTGGCGGATCATTATCCGGGATAACACAACATTTTACCATTAACCCTCTCCCTGAATACATGTCTTTTGATCTTACGGTGCTGGGTGAACGATCATTCAAATATGAAGCGGAGCGTCAATATTCCGTAACATACACTGTAGATTCAATCCAAGATGGAAACTTAATTAAATTAGATTTAAAAAATTTACCTCTTATAATAACCGTCGAATGGGGACTGGGTATCAGCTTGATTGCAAAAACTGGATCGGGACTTATTGATTTGGATATGTCCAACGATATCGATGAAGTGTCTCTTTCACTTTCTGGTAGTACAACTCCTTTTATCAGAGTTACGAATTTCCCAAAAAAGATTCGTTTAGAGGGATTTATTGATGTACCGAACTTTAGTGGATATATACGAGCCTCAAAGGTATCTGATGCTACGACAACGATTTCTGTTCCAATTCGATAAATGGTTAATTACTGGGAACCTTTCAATGTATAATGGGTATGGGCAGGTATCGTTTAATCTCCCAGGGAACGATAATTCCAAGGTAAGTGTCGGTCTGGACACAAGTAATAATGCGTTGTTCGGTCTTGATTTTACTGTTGTGGATACTCAGACGAGCAGTCAAGTGTTCTATGTAGGTGTAGATAGTATTGCTACAGATAATTTCCTAGCTTCGTTTGATTCCTCTGGTGGTGAGATCTCAGATTTCAAGATCTCCGGCATGATTACAGAGTTAACGAATCTTAGAATCAGGATTAATTATCAGGGATTAAATTTCGAAATTTCAGGTACATGGGTACTACGACATGAGGGCTCATTTTCAATAAAAGCAAGCAAAACTGTTGATCTTCATTTAGATAATATTGATGCTGGAGATTTTATTATTAACGGAAACCTTCTTGTCAATCCTGGCGGATATGTAACCGTCGAATGGCAACGAGGCGAAACAGGAAGTTTTATATTTTCAACCCATGGAATAAGTGCAGAAGTCGAAGTAGCTTTTGGAGATAAATACAGTAGTAACGCATATTTCTACGGGAAAGTCAAATTAGCATCTGGCGCTTCTGTAAAATTTAGCTGGGATTGGAGCCCTAATGGATATTTCATGGTTTTCTGTAATCTGTTTGAAGAACTTGATGTTGAAACATATATTAACTATGATCAAGCGCAACAACAATATCAATATGGATTTAAGGCGAATGCTACAGATGTAAGTTTCACAAGAACTCTTAAGTGGGATATCAATAGCCTTAGATTTTGGTGGCTAGGTGATGAACCATTACCTGGTCAGTGGGATGTCAGGATTTTATGGAATTATGAATGGCATGAAGTAGTGTGATATGAAGAGGTAAAAAAAATGAAACAAAATCATAAATTTTGTAAAATAGCTATTACGGTCATAATAATGCTGTTTGTAAGTTCATCAGCAGCGCAAGCTATTTTGACCATCACGATTAGTAATCAACCCATGGCAGAATTCAAAAATTCTGTTTCAGTATCGTTCAATCCGATGGCTACTCAAGGTGGTTCTTCTCTTGCATGGGAAGATGATTTTCTCGATGAAAGTCGAATAGATATTGACAAATCTTTTAATTATGATGCGGATAAAACTCTTGGAAAAGTATTTATGAAGGATACGTACGCGGCATGGTATAACTCCGCGTGGAAACGAATGAAATCTATTGATGTCTATAATAGTGGAATTACAACCTTCAGTGAATATGTAATAGATATGGTTGTGTACTATGATTCTGATATGCAGACTGATTTTAGGGATCTTCGCTTCACTGATGATCAAGGAAATGATCTTTCTTATTGGATCGGTGAGAAAATAATTGGTGAATCAGCAAATGTGCTAGTAAGAATACCAAATATTCCTCCCGGTCATATAACTATTTATATGTTTTATGGGGATTCAACAGCAACAGATCATAGTAATTTTGATATGATTTTTACGTGGGATGACAGGACCGATCCTGATATCATGGCATCCTACAAAAATTATCTCGAGGGCTCCTGGGATCCTGATGTTGCCTATGGTGGTGGGAGATTTCTTGTTGCATGGGAGGAACGATTAGGGCCAGAGGATATAAATGTCCCTCTTCCTGATTATGAGAGAACACTAATGGGTGTTATTCATGGGCGAACGTATAATTCCGATGGTGGTGATCCATACCCTGGTGGGGATGCGGATATCGATATTTCAGATCCTGCAGATACCGCGTGTCATAAAGAAAATCCCTATATTGCCTATGGTGACGGTGTGTTTTTTGTTGTTTGGGAAGAAAACCCAGCCTTTCCTCTTCAACCAATAACACGATATCAAATTAATATCGGTGGGGCACTGGTAACCACTGATGGAACAGTTATTTCACGATTTATGATTTGTGACGCCTCCGGTATACAATGCGATCCTTGTGTAGCATTTGATAGTAAAAACCACCGATTCTTTGTCGTATGGGAGGATGCACGAAGCGGCTCAAATAATTATGATGTTTACGGACGAATTTATACGGTCAATGGACAACCAGTAAGTACAGATTTCCCGGTAGCTGCTGGTACAAACTGCCAGGATGAACCATGGATATGTTCTGATGATCAAGGTACGTTCATGGTCGTCTATGAAGATGGGTATGATCCCGCGGTTGGACCCTTTGGTCTTTCGGCACAACGTTTCGACAGTAGTGGGAATACAGTCGGGTCAACCATTTCAATAGCTGCTGGTAGCAGTAATGTTGATAATATCTATCCATCGGTTTCGTATTGTCCGCAAACCAAACGGTATTTTATAGCTTGGAATGATGGTGACATCAGTGTTAATCCTGACGTTCGTTCAAGCTATGATGGAAATATATGGGGTAAAATATTAGATCAATATGGCAACACAGTGACTGATAACTTCATTATTCAAGCTGGCGATCAATATATCAGAACAGATATCATACCCTATTTAGATACATTATTTTTTGTGTGTTATGATGGCGTTAGTGATCTGTGGGGCAATCTTATTTCATCAGATGGAACCGTTCAATCTACGGGGCATCGACTTGATGATGGATCTTCTCAAAATGTGGATTGGAATAACCTTGCGGTTGGTGAAGGGAGAATCTTTGCAGTCTGGGAAGATGAACGTGATCAGGCAAGTAATTACGCAGATACATTTGGCAGTGTCTGGCATATCTATCATACGACAAGCTCATCATTTATATCCTATACCATTGATATTGAAAAACAGATTATTACCCAAGCCGTAGTTGTTTCAAAAGAAATTAACCCTGAAGCTTTTGAAAAATGGGAAATGTTTGATGCTGTGTACTCCACACCTATTGGTAATATACAATTTGATATCCTCAACGGGGCAGGGACACAGGTTCTCCTTGCGAATATCAATCCTGGGGGCGATCTCTCAAGCATAACAGCAACATCTATTCGACTACGTGCAACATTTACAAGAACAATACCAGTGAATTCACCATCGCTTGATAAATGGAGTGTCAGCTGGATCGGCTCAGATCTGGATCCACCATGGACAGAATATGAGGTAAATCCTCTCTCTCCAAATGGTGAGAATGGTTGGTATACCGTTTCAGTTGAATTTACGCTCTATCCTCATGATGATGTTTCACCATCTGAGGAGATTAACACCTACTACAAGATCAATGACGGTTCAGTACAGATTTATAATTCGAATAATAAACCAAGGATTTCTACAGAACAATCCAACAATAAAATCGAATTCTGGTCTGTGGATGAAGCACAAAATGAAGAACTACCTCATAAAGTAGTGAGCGGAATTAAAATTGATCGAATCGAACCTACAGCGAGTATTGAAACACCCCAAGGTGGGGTGGTCCTAAAAGGCGATGTGAAGGTAAGTGGTACGATCGATGAATCCTCATCTGGATCTGGCATCGACAAGGTTGAGATATGGTTCCAAGGAGGAAAAATCCCTGAAAATGAAATCACACTTTCACCAAGTAAGGATTACTTCGAATGGCATTTCACTGCAGAGGGTAGCACCATACGATCTGCTCTAAGTACGCAAGGAGATCAACATAGTATCAGAGTTCTTTCAAATCAGTATGACATCGAAGTTCGAGCGTATGATGCTGCAGGTAATATGGGAAATGCCTATGTGACGGTTCGCTGTTCGAAAAGTCTTTCATTTCAATTAGGTATGCTGTATCTTTATTTCCTCCAAAATCTGTATTATACTATTATCAATACATACTACAGCAGTCAATCCTAATGACCATCCAGTGGTTAAAACTAATTGATTGTTCATGCAATCATTGGTTGAGCAGATTTACTTTTTCACTACGTTAAACTTATCAACACCATGAATTAAAGCCAGTTCTTCACCGTTCTCCCACTTAACCCAGATAAGTTCCTGGTCTTCTTCTATCTTAAAAATAGTGCCTTTGTCTCCAGTTTTTAGTTTCGTCAACGTATCATCCGTACAAAGTAACCGAATTTTATCACCCACTTTTACAAATTCTTTTTTTCTCAGTTTACCACCTCAAATTGA
>PDVJ01000754.1_pt1 | contig 10982 bp, 9 predicted proteins | sample 1369811 | NCBI WGS metagenome assembly PDVJ01 (sample SAMN07795376, study PRJNA414565) | Alkali sediment metagenome, whole genome shotgun sequencing project. | reverse complement strand
TTTGAACTAAAATAATTTGTCATGTGACCACCTCCGGGAGTTTGCAATTATAAATTCATTGATGTAATTTTAAACCTAAATAAATATGATGTCAATAAAAAATGTTATGGGAACGTAATGCCTCACTTTTCCGGGGCCGCTGGGTAGGGGAGGCTTTAGCCTCCCTTTCTAAAGGGCGACTGAAGTCGCCCCTACCCCGTTTAAGTGAGGCATTACATGGGAACTGATCTGACTCCAGAGTGAAAATAGGTGGGCCTGCGTGACATGGAGTGATGTTTCAAACTGTCTGCCCGAACCTTCGCCGGAACGCTTCGTTCAGCGGAACGCTTCGCGCAGGAAAGAGTTTCTGAAAGCAGGGCTGGCTTTTTGCCTCGGAGGGAAGATAATCCCAATAGATTCGAAGGCTTATATTTTTTCTTGCCATTCGTCAACAAATAGGATATAAGAAATTTTATCTAGTTGCAGAGAGTCGACTAAGGCACAAGACGGAGAAAACCGCAAAAGACTCCAAACAACTCGTTTCCGGTTTTTTATTTAGTGGGGAAAGACTTGAGGGTGGGGACTGCGAGAAGATCTTCCCGACACGAGCAAACCTTGGAAACCTTAACTTTGCCAGAAGAGTTGGATATCGACGTATTGGGCGAATTTCCTGGAGTGAAAGTGGAAAGTGCGAATGAATCTGCCCTGACGAAAGAAGAGGAAGACGTCTCTGAGAACGAACTGGAATTTTTCAGGAAGACACCCGATCCTGTACGAATTTACCTAAAGGAGATGGGATCCTTTCCTCTCTTGACACGCGAAGGTGAGATGGAGATTGCCAAAAAGATTGAAAGCGGCCAGCAAGAGGTGATCAGCGTTGTCTTCAACTGCCCGATCACTGTGAAGGAGGTGATTACTCTTGGGGGTGATTTACGCGCCGCTAGGGTCCGGATCAGAGAGGTGACCGTTGAGATTGACGATGAGGAGGCAAGTGCACTGGAGGAAGATATTCAAAAGAAAAGGGTTCTCAGCCTGATCAATAAGATTCAAAGAGGGGGGGAACACATCCGTCTTCTCCAAAAGAAGCTAAAGGCCCGCGAAAACGGGATATCGAAAAAGGCGATTCGGAAACGGATTATAGAGAAACAGGTTGAGATCTTTAATCTCCTCAAGCAGATAAAGTTGAAAGACTATCAGGTGGATCGAATCGTCCAGAAGCTGAAGGAGCGGGAAATTCAGATACGAATCGATGAAAGGGAACTGAGGAAATATGAGAAGTTGCTCCTCTCGCTTCAGGAAACCAAAAGGCGTTTGCCCAGGAACGGGAAGAGGATGAACGGAAAGTCTTTGTTTTCCGCTCGTCCCAAGCTCAAGAGCCAGAAGCTGGAGGAGATGAGCCGCATCGCCCGCCATCTCAGAAGAAAAGTAAGTTGCGTGGAGGTAGAGTGCGGGCTTTCTTCGGTCCAACTGAAGGAAGCCCTGAGGGCTATCGAGGCGGGCGAAGCCAGAGCCAAACAGGCGAAAAACGAATTGATCAAAGCGAACCTGAGATTGGTGATCTCCATTGCCAAGCGATACGTGAATCGCGGGCTCCAGTTCTTGGATCTGATCCAGGAAGGGAATATGGGATTGATGAGGGCGGTAGATAAGTTCGAATACCGGCGTGGATACAAGTTTGGGACGTATGCGACGTGGTGGATTCGGCAGGCCATCACGAGGGCGATAGCTGATCAAGCCCGTACCATACGCCTTCCGGTCCATATGGTCGAGGTCATCAACAAACTGAATCGAGTCTCTCGCCTTCTGGTTCAGCAAATGGGGAGAGAGCCCACCACGGAGGAGATTGCCAAGAAAATGGGAGTGTCTCTTGATCATCTGCAGAAAATTCTAAGGATTACCAAGAAGCCCATCTCTCTTGAGACCCCGATCGGTGAGGAAGAGGATAGCCGATTAGAGGATTTTATCGAGGATGAAAAGAGCCTCTCCCCCCAGGATGCGGCGATCAATTCCAATCTGGTAAAGCAGACGCAGAAAGTTCTTTCCACCCTGAACAAAAGAGAGGAGAAGATTCTGAGGATGCGGTTCGGGATCGGTGAGAACCACGATCATACCCTTGAGGAGGTAGGCCGGGACTTTCATGTCACCCGGGAGCGGATTCGGCAGATCGAAGCAAAGGCCTTAAGGAAATTGAAACACTCTAGACGGGCCGAGAAGTTGAAAAGTTTCGTTGAATACTAAAAAGGAGAGCGACGATGAACATTTATGTGGGCAATCTGTCATTTGATGCATCAGAGGAAGACCTTCAGAAACTCTTTTCCGGCTTCGGCCAAGTAAGTTCAGCCACCATCGTCAAAGACAAGTACAGTGGCCAACCTCGGGGCTTTGGTTTTATCGAAATGCCCGAGCGTTCCGAGGCTCAAGCTGCCATCGATAACCTGAATGGAAAAGAGCTCCTTGGTCGCTCTATCAATGTAAGCGAGGCACGTCCCAAGACCGACCGCGGAAAACCCGGAGGACAGGGTGGGCGTAAAGGGCGACCAGGAGGATATGGCGGCGGTAGAAACCGCTATTAGCAGAGAAGGCGTCCTGTCGCTAATTTCTCATTTCTGAATTATTGATACAAACGCAATAAGTAATTTGTCATTGCGAGGACCCCGCACTTGATGCGGGGGACGAAGCAATCCCATGAAAAGTGAGATTGCCACGCCCTTCGGGCTCGCAATGACAACCTGGGGTGTTAAAATATTAATGCCTTTGTATTAAATTACTTCTAGGACAATGGTTACCTTACCATCCAGAAGAACCTGGGGAACGGCCTTCAGTTTCATCCCGATCTTAATCTTTTTCAAATCGATCTTGGGCATCCATCCCATGATTCTAAGACCATCCTCTACCTCGATGATTCCAACTGGACAGGGCTCAAATTGAACACTTGAGAATGGCATGAGAGGCTGCCGGACTGCAAAATGTTCCGGAGGAACATAAATCTTTGTAAAGGTCACCAGTTTTCCTTCCCCGTTTAAAGGGTTCCACTCCATCTCACTGTTCATACAGACTGAACAGTCTGCCCGGGGCGGATAATATTTCTTCCCGCATTTCTTGCAGGAAGTTGACATGATCTTACCTGCGGCAAGATCATCAGCAAATCGGGCCACTTTGGTCTGACTGATCGCAAGAGCAAAGTTCTTAAATTCCATCTTACTCCCTCCTGAAGATATGGATGGCCACGACCTGGCCAGTTCCTCCAACGTTATGGGTGAGGCCAATCTCTGCATTCTTTACCTGCCGCTCCCCTGCTTCTCCTCTCAACTGCTTTGTGATCTCAACGGCCATGGAAACACCCGTCGCCCCAAGGGGATGCCCTTTTGACTTCAACCCTCCATCAACATTCACGGGGATCTTTCCACTCGCATAGGTCTCTTTTGCTGCAATCAGTTTTCCACCCTCCCCTCTTTCACAAAAGCCGAGATCCTCATAAGCCACAATCTCAGCAATGGTAAAACAGTCATGGACAGTGGCCACATCGATATCCGAAGGTTTGACCCCTGCCATTCTATAAGCGATTTTGGCGGCTTCCCGGCTTGCTCGGATGGAGGTGAGGGACTCTCTTTCTGTAATTCTCATCGTATCCGTGGCCAGGCTGAGGCCTGCAAACCAGATGGGTTTTTTCGACATCGCTTTAGCCTTCTCTTCTGAGGCAAGGAGAATGGCTGCAGCCCCATCCGTGATGAGACTGCAATCAAAGAGTTTCAAGGGATGAGCTACCGTAAAGGAGCCCATGGCCTTTTCCAGATCGATCTTCTTCTGCATGTGGGCATAGGGATTGAGGCTGCCATAATGGTGATTCTTCACGGCCACCATGGCCAACTGCTCTTCTGTCGTTCCGTGTTCAGCCATATGCGCATTTGCAATCATCGCATAATAACCCGGGAAGGTCATCCCAAAGGGATATTCCCAGGTGGCATCCCCCCCTCGTCCCATAATGTCCGTGGCCATACTGGTAGGAACCTCGGTCATCTTCTCTACGCCAACGACCAGAACCAGGTCAGCCAATCCCGAGGCCACATTCATCCATCCAGTTCTCACAGCCATACTCCCTGTTGCACAAGCGCCCTCAACACGGAAATTGGGTTTCGGATCGAAACCGATGTAGTCATGGACCTGTGCAGAAGGCTGCAAGGCAATGGAAAATTCGTCCCCCGCGATCCCTGTCACCATGCTCTCCACCTCTTTAAGCGGGACGCCTGCATCATCCAAACAGGCCTTCACTGCTTCGAAGGTGAGCTCCCGAAGTGAAGCATCTGACCTTATTCCAAACTTTCCATGACCAATTCCAATAATAGCCACTTTTTTCATATGCGCTCCTATCCTCTCTTCCCAATCACCGCACCGGCGATCGTATTTTTTTGAATCTCTCTTGTCCCCTCATAAATCTCAGTGATTCTTGCATCCCTGTAGAACCGCTCTACCTCATATTCTAACATATAACCATAGCCTCCGAGAATCTGAACAGCCTCCTGTGAAACCTCCACGGCCACCCTTCCGGCATACATCTTGGCCATGGAGGTCCATTTGGGATCGATCCTTCCTTGATCAAAATTCCATCCCGCCTTGTAGACGAGGCATCGGGCAGCCTCGATCTGGGTCGCCATATCGGCCAGTTTATGTTGTGTGACCTGAAAATCGACCAACTTCTGACCAAACTGTTCCCGCTTCTTTGCATAATCGAGTGCCCGATCAAAGGCTCCTTGGGCGATCCCCAAAGCCTGAGCAGCCACCATCACTCGGCTTTCATCAAAGAATTCCAGAACCTGGTAAAAACCTCTATTCAAAGGCCCGACAAGATTCTCTTCGGGGATCCGAACCTGGTCAAAGGACATCTCTGTCGTGGAGGTCATCCGGATGCCCATCTTCTCACCAAGCTCGGTCACTTCAAAACCCTGGCTTCCCTTTTCCACGATGATGGTAGATTGACCTCGATAGGCAGGGGTTGCCTCAGGATTTGTCTGACAGAGGACGATCACAAAATGAGCAATCGTCCCGTTGGAGATGAAGGTCTTCACACCATTGATCAAATATCCTTCCCTGTCTTTGACGCCTGTCGTCCGGAGGCTGGTGATGTCGCTTCCATGGTCGGGTTCTGTAAACGCACCCGCAGAAATGGCTTCCCCTCGGGTGATAGGGATCAGGTATTTTTTCTTCTGGGCTTCATTTCCAAATCGCAGAATGATCTCTGAGGAGAAGTTGGCGATGCTCAGGCAAACGCCGATGCCCGAATCTCTCCGGCAGAAGGACTCAACGATCAAGGCGTTATCAAGGATCCCATACCCCTGGCCGCCATATTCCTCTGGATAATGGATTCCGATGAAACCGAGGCTGCAGGCCTTTTTGAGGATGTCGAAGGGATACTGGTGATTCCGGTCGAGCTCTAAGGCCACGTCCTTATCGAATTCCCCTTTTGCAAACTCCTCCGCCGCTTTCTGGATGCCCTTCTCTTCTTCGTTTAAATCGAAATTCACGGTTGTGTATGCCCTTTCTATTGTTTCCCGTACAATTCTTTTACTCTTTGCCGGTCAATGGAACCATCTTCCTTTTTGGGAAGGGAGTCGACCCATACGACATAGCCTGGTTTTTTATAGCGGGCAATTCGCCCGCCCACAAAATCAATCAGTTCCTGTTCTGTCAACTTGGCTTTCGGCTTCAGGACGCAGACCGCCTTGATCCCTTCGCCAAACTTCGGATCCGGAACTCCGATGACGGAGACTTCCTGCACCTTTGGATGTTCAAGGATGACCTTTTCTACTTCCACAGGATAGACATTTTCACCACCAGGCTTGATCAATTCTTTTTCAGCCTTCCTCCCTGCAAACCAAAGGTAACCGTTGTCGTCGAGGCGACCTGAATCACCCGTATGGTGCCACCCGTCTCGGAAAGTGTGCTTGGTTAACTCTTCCTCTCGCCAGTATCCTAAGAAAACCAAGGGACTCCGGACCAAGATTTCACCCACTTTCCCTGTCTCAACCTCATGATCAAATTCATTTATAATTTTGATATCCACCAGAGGACCAGGTTTCCCGGCGCACCCGGGTTTTTCCCGGTTTGAGCAAACGCTGGTCAAGCCCATCGTCTCTGTTTGTCCATAAACGAGCCAGAATTGACCGGCGCCAATGCTTTCAAATCTCTTAATGGTTTCTTGTACATCGATACCCAATATATGTTTCAAAGACAAGAGGGTGAACTCTCCTTTTGCCTGCTCATCGAGCAACTGGAGGAGGATGGGTGGAAAGTCACCGATGAGGGTCACTTTCTCTTGATCGATCACCTTCCCCGTAAGTTTCGGATCAAATTTCGAAATCATCATATTTTTCCCACCGACATGCATCATCACCAGAGCTCCGAACATTCCTGCGATGTGAAAGAGAGGAAGAATGTTCAGATACGTGTCTTCACGAGTTAAACCCATGATGGCAATATTCTGTAGGGTACAGGTGATGAGATTATGATGGCTGATCATTGCGCCTCGGGGTTTTCCCTGAACGGCTGCCGTGTGCATGATGACAAAAGGGTCATCGCCGCTTAAGGGAACAGGTGCAACGGGTTGGCTCTTCAAGAGGGAATCAAAGGGGGACTCGTTCCCTCCCCCTGGTCCAAACGTCACACATTCCTTGAGTGATGGACAAATTCCTCGAAGCTCTGAGATCGCCTTTTCAAAATCAGGATCAACAACGATCATGATCGGTTCTGTATTCGTAAGATTATATCCAATCTCTTCCGTTGAAAGCCTGAAATTAATGGGGACCATAATAGCCCCTGCAGAAGCGATACCCCCCATCAGAGGGAAAAATTGAGGATCATTTTTAGCTAAAATAGCGATACGATCCCCCTTGCGGATCCCTTTGCTGTTCAGCCACCCGGCTACCCTGTTGGTTTGATCAAAGAGTTCTCCATAAGTGATTTTCTGATTTTCTGACTGGATGGCGATCTGGTTTTTAAGGAGCGTTGCATTCCTTTTGTACATGTCATAAATAGTAAAACTGCGAACTCTCATTTTTCTCCCCCCTCATGTTCCCTGCTGGGTTTTTATGTCAGCCAGCGTTTTCGGCGTTTATAGTGCTTAACATCCCGATAACTCTTCTTCTTCCCCACCTCGGTCAAGCCGAGGTAAAACTCTTTAATATCAGCATTTTCCTCCAGTTTGTCTGACTGATCATCCAGGACAATCCGCCCATTCTCCATCACATAGCCATGGTCAGCAATGGAGAGGGCCAGGCGTGCATTTTGTTCAACCAGCAAGATGGTCACTCCCTCTTCTCTGTTGATCCGTTTTATAATCTCGAAGATTTCAGAAACCAAAAGGGGAGAAAGCCCCATCGAGGGTTCATCCAGGAGCATCAATTTAGGAGAGGCCATCAGTCCCCTCCCGATGACTAACATCTGCTGTTCCCCTCCACTGACATAGCCCGCCAGGGTATTTCGACGCTGAACCAGACGAGGGAAATAATGAAATACCACATCCATATCCTGTTTCATTTTCCTGGCATTTTTATTGGTATGCCCGCCGACAATAAGGTTTTCTTCCACCGTCAAATCGCCAAAGACACGCCGTCCTTCCATCACCTGGAAGATGCCCATGCAAACGATTTTTTCTGGAGAGGTTTTGTCAATTCTTTGCCCCTTAAAATTGATAAAGCCATCTGTTACTTCGCCATCCTCAGAATCAAGAAGCCCGGAGATCGCCTTAAGAGTGGTCGATTGCCCCGCCCCATTGTTTCCAAGAATCGTCACGATCTGTCCGTCGTTGACCTGAAGGGACATTCCCTTCAAAACCAGAATTACATTATGATAGATGACCTCAATGTTATTGACCAATAATAACGGTTCCACTAAACTAGGCTCCCAACCTTGAATAGGTTAAATCGACCTCACCCAGATAGGCTTTGATCACATGTTCATTTTGACGGACTTCCGCTGGCCTTCCTTCGGCAATCTTCTCACCGAAGTCGAGCACGCAGACACGGTCTGAAATGTCCATGACCACTCCCATATCATGTTCGATCAAGATGATCGTCACACCCCATTCTTCATTAATATCCAAAATGAAACGGGCGATGTCCTCTGTCTCCTCTAAATTCATGCCCGTCGCGGGCTCATCGAGGAGAAGAATTTTGGGTTTCATGGCTAGGGCACGCGCCAATTCCACCCTTTTCTGAAGACCAAAGGGAAGCGTATGGACAACACTTTTTCGGATGTGCTCAATTTCGAGAAAGTCAATAATCTTTTCCTCGATTTCTCTTCGCAAGGCGATCTCCTCACGCCGGGTCTTGCCATAATAGATCCCGCCGGAGAGGAATCCAGACTTGAGATGGATATGATGTCCCAGTTTGATGTTGTCGATGACGGTCATATGCTTGAACAATTCTACATTCTGAAAAGTCCGGGCAATCCCTAAAGAAGCCACCTTATGGGGCCTCATCTTTAAAATATTCTGGCTTTCAAAAATAATTTTTCCTCTATGAGGGGTATAAAAACGGTTGATACAGTTAAGAAGACTGGTCTTGCCTGCCCCATTCGGCCCGATGATGGCAAAGATCTCCCCTTTTTTGATACTCGTGCTCACACCGGCCAGGGCACTCAAACCGCCAAAGCTCAGATGGATATCCTCGATTTGAAGTTGAATCTCTTCAGTCATAGAAGTTTGCAGTTTATTTGGTTTCTTTTGTTTCTCTGGTTTATTGGGTTAACCAAACAGACTCAATAAACTACAGAAACCAGACAGACCGATGAAATCTGCAATTTGCAATATTAACCTAAGCTCCCACATGCTTCACTTTGACCTTCGTCTTCATTAGAAATTCTTTACCATCCCGATAGCGAATATGTGATTCCACTTCCAATTCTTTCTCATCACTGTAGAGCGCATCAATAAGATGTTTATACTTTTCCGACACAAATTTTCTTCTCACCTTTCTCGTCCTGGTCAGTTCCTCATCGTCGGCATCCAGCTCCTTATAGAGAAGGACAAACCTCTTGACCTGAGCCACTTTGGGAAGAGTTTGATTGATTTTTACCACCTCTTTTTCAATGAGGTCATAGACTCGATCTTTTTGGGAAAGGTCTGTAAAGGTGGTGTAGGGAACCTGGTTGTTTTCAGCCCACTTGCCTACGTTGTTCATGTCAATGTTGATCATGGCTGTGATGAATGGTTCATCTTGACCGATGACCAAGGCATCAATAATATAAGGGCTGAATTTGAGTTTGTTCTCAATCAATTGGGGAGAAAATTTGCCTCCATCTACCAACTTCATCACATCTGACATACGGTCAATGATAATGACCTGGCCATCTTCGTCGATGATCGCTGCGTCACCGGTATGAAACCAACCATCCCTTAGGGCCCTTTCTGTTGCCCCGGGTTCCTTATAATATCCTTTAAAGATGGTATCTCCTCTAAACAACAGCTCCCCTTCATCGGAGACCTTGATCTCGATTCCGGGAAGGGGTTTCCCCACTGTGTCCAGACGGATATCGTCTGTCCGGTGAATCATCGTTCCACCGGATTGTTCTGTCATGCCGTAGGCCTGCTTAATGTTGACATCCAATGCTTGAAACATATGGAATATCTCTGGCCCGAGGGGTGCACCCCCTGTATAAACATGACGGACTTTGGCCAGTCCAAGGTAATTTTTCAGAGAGCGAAAAAGAAGCCAAAAACCAATCCATTTTAAAAATCTCAAATAAATCGGGGGAACTTTCTTTTTCAGTTTAAAATCGGTGATTCGATAACCGATGGATAAAAAGGTCTTATAGACAATTCTCTTGATCCATACGGCGTCTTGTATCTTTACCTGTATGTCAGAACACATCTTTTCCCAGATCCTCGGCGGAGCCAGCATGATATCGGGACCAATCTCCCGGATATTCTGCTGAGCGGTCTCCACCTTTTCTGGGAAATTAACCGTAAAGGCCTTCGTCAAGCTCCAATATATTGCAAAGTGTTGTTCACCGATCCAGGAAAGAGGCAGAAAGGAGACATAATTGTCTGTTTCTTTCGCTTCATCAACTTCATCTATAAATCGACCGATGCTGGTCATATTCTTGTGGGTGATCATGCTCCCTTTGGGCAGACCCGTTGTTCCCGAAGTATAGATGATCGTCCCTACATCTTCCAGGGAGACCTGATCGACCATCTCGTCAAACAGGTTAGGATTTTTATGGGCCAGTTCCTGACCTGATTTTTGCACATCTTTAAGGAAAACCAGAATGGGGTCATCATAGCTTCTCATCCCCTTCGGGTCATCCACAATCGCCTTTTTTATTTTCGGACATTTCTCTTTGATGCTCAGAATCTTATCCGCCTGTTCCTGATCTCCCGCCATGACGAAAGTGGAATCAGAATGATTGATAATATATTCTACTTGATCCAGGTGGCTATCCGGATAGATCCCGACCACTGCTCCTCCGAGGGCCTGTACGGCTAACTCCGAGTAAAACCATTCGGGTCGATTGTCACCGATTACAGAGAGTTTGTCCCCTCTTTGAAACCCAAGAGAGTAAAGACCCAGGGCAAAATCTCTTACATTCTCGTAGTATTTTTTCCACGTAATCGTCTGCCAAATTCCGAACTCCTTTTCACGGAGGGCAACTTTGTTGTCCCCATACTGGAGGGCGTTTCTTCTCAATAATGCCGGTAGGACTGAAATTTCCACGATGGGTTACATCCTGTTGTGCAATATTCTCTTCCCCTTCCTCTCTCCGATAAGCCTCCCTATCGGTAGGCGGGGAGAGAGGAAGGGGAAAGGTGTTTTAATCCATACGGATCCAATCCGAAATCGGATCGAATCTTACGGTCTTCGAGTTGCCCCGGTAAACTCTTCCTACTGGAATGCTATTATCTTTAATAGTTACTGGGGGCATAAGTCCACCCAGATCAAAATTTTTAATGGATTGCAATGCTTTGACCAGGTTGTCTCCGGTGATGCCTCCTGACATCTTGTCAGCCCGTT
>PDVJ01000751.1_pt1 | contig 10992 bp, 9 predicted proteins | sample 1369811 | NCBI WGS metagenome assembly PDVJ01 (sample SAMN07795376, study PRJNA414565) | Alkali sediment metagenome, whole genome shotgun sequencing project. | reverse complement strand
TAAAACTGGAGGAATGCGGCCGATTATTCTCGTGCGAGATCCGCAGATGAAGCGAGCGCGGCTCTACGGTCTTCACCCTGCCTCCGTTCCAGTGTTCTGCGGTCAATTCCGCTTCTGCGGTCACATCCGGAACGTCTTTCGGGAATGTGAGAGGTATATTGAAACCGCCTTCGCTCGATTCCAGAACGCCTACCGGCGTTATCGGGAAGACGGACCGTTATTTCCTGATCGGTGTCGGTCACAGCACAGCGCTCCTTCAGTCAGATTCTCGCTTGAACATTCATCTCTTTGTTTCTCCGCGAAAAAATCTTGTTATTCCAAGCGACTAAGAAAGGCGAAGAGCAACGCCATGGCCCGATGAGTAATAATTCCCTCTTACAAGAGAAAATTTATTCCCCTTTTTGGCGTAGGATTACATATTTGGTGGAGACGGCAATGGATAGTAGGCTGATATCATATCAAAAGGATCGGAGCTCCAATGAGATTAACACTGACGCTTGACCAGTCAGTGATCCGTCTCCATTCTGATCTTCTCTCTAGTCTTGACCTCCTGTCATTTCCGCTTCTTCTCTCAGTTCCGCCGTTAGGGAAGTACTCCAGAGAATACGCCTCCCGTCTGTCAAACCCTGATCGACGATCCAATCCTGATCGACGATCCAATCCTGTTCGACGATCGGCCATGGGGGGTGTTTTCATGATTCATCCTTAGATTCAGATTCCTTCAGCTTGCCTAATAGAATTTGTCAATCTCATGTTCGTTTTCTAAGGATGAATATATTTAAGCATATTTTTATGTCTTTGTAAACAATTATGTATAGTTGAGCTCAATCTCTTCCAATACGCAAAAGATCGGCTGAGCTGAGTAGTGCATTGCTCCGCTTTTCCCTTTTTGAAATCGCCGTGGTTCTGTTCATTATCAGCCTCTTCTTTGTCCTGGTGACCGTTCCCATCGAAGGGATCCTCTCCGGTGGGGACCTGGGTCAGGCCACCCGCATGCTCATGAGCGAAGTGAGCAAACTGAGAGGAGAGGCGGCCTACACGAGGAGGATCCAGACCCTCGTGCTGAACATCGAGCAGAACACCTTCTATGCCATGGAACCGGAAACCCCGGTGGAGTTCAGGAAAACAGAGGAGAGTTTTTTTGCCAATGGGTGTGTGGAGCACACCCTGATTCATCTGAAGAATGAGGGAGGCAAGTTCTACAGCCTGGAAATCAACCCGGTGACGGGTCTTATCAGAACCCATGAAGGCTATATTGAACAAAAAAGGGAAAGATCACGGTTTCACGCTTCTTGAAATCGTCATTTGCCTGGGGCTCATTGCCCTGGTCCTTGTGGCCGTCTTTCACCTGCAGGCGCAAAACCTGGACCTCCAGTCTGAAGCGCAGTTCATGACCACGGCGACCTGGCTTCTCCAGGAGAGGCTTTCCCAGATCCAGTCTCTGGAAGAGATTGAAGAAGGGACCAACTCAGGGGATTTCGGCAAAGACTATCCGGACTACACTTACAAACAGGAAGTGAGTGAGGTACCGGATACGGAAGGCGAAAGAAGTGTTTTGGATTGGGAATACCAAGATTTCTTCGCAACCCTCCTGTTCGAACGAGATTATGAACACAACGCATTGAGAATTGTGGGCTACTGGAAAATGCGCCGGAAGGCGATGCCACATTCGGACCGGCAACTGCATGTGCAAAACTGGCAGTTGTGAACGGTGGCGGAAGCTCTTTTGAGAAATATCCTTTGTCTAATAGGTCGAGAAGTTTTAGTGGCATTTCTCACGTTGCCTTTGTCTCAGGGTTGTACATTTTCAGTCGGCTACCGCCGTGGGCCCTAATCGGGTAGGAGGAGGGCTTTCGCCCTCCGTCCTCTTGGAAGGTCAAGGTTTACTGGTGAAGAGATCAAGGGAGGGGGTAAACCTCTCCCATACGCCAGTGCTCTCACGCTGAAACCGTAAGTCGTTTACTCAACGAATCAACCAATCACCCGATAACCATTCAACACATTCACTTACTTGTAGATCACCGCTTTCCCGTCTTTGACGATATACATGAGCATGTCACGGACCATGTCGCCGTTGGCATCAAACTTGTTCTCCCCAAGGGCGCCCATCACACCGGGAGTAGCGGTCCCGATGCCGGTGAGCGCTTTGCATATTGCCTCACGGTTGGCGCCGCCCAGCTCAACCGCCTTCGCGATCAGCTCGACGCAGTCATTGGCCAGACCTTCCACGAGTCCGGGTTCAGTCTGGAACTTCGCCTTGAACTCAGTCGCCCATTTTTGGATATAGGGTCTCTGGTCTTCAAGAGAGAAATAGCCGGAGTAGATGGTGCCGTCAGCCGCCTTGCCTGCCACCTTAATGTACTCCGGATGCCCGATCCCATCGGTGCCGAGGATCTGAGCATTCAGTCCAAGTTCCTGTGCCTGGCGGGCAATCAATGCGCCTTCCTTATAGTGCCCGGCGATAAAAAGAGCCTCCGCTTTCAAACCCTTGATCTTTGAAAGCTGTACCGTGAAGTCCGTGTCGTTCGGCTGATAGGCTTCGGATGCAACGATGGCCCCTTCCGGCATGCCCAGTTCCTTCATCGCCGTCTTGAACACATCACTCAACCCACGGCCATAGTCGTCATTGACATAGATGGTGGCATATTTGTTCCATTTTTTTTGGCCTGTTGCCCATTTGGCAATGAACCTTCCCTGGAAGGAATCCGTCGGTACGACTCTGAAAGAATAAGGGCCTGCCTGAGAGTAAGCAGGCGCCGTGGCTCCGATGGCGATCTGGACGAGCCCGGCCTTGTTCAGGATAGGCGCCCCAGCCAGAGCCACAGTGCTGGTGACCGGGCCGACCATGGCAAGGACCTGGGCATTGTCCACGAAGCGCTGCGCAATGGATGCCCCTTCTCTGGGGTCGTTCTTGTCGTCCGCCACTTCGATCAGCTTCAACATGCGGGCCTTTGTTTCGCCTTTTGCCTTAACACCGCCTGCTGCGTTGATCCGCTCAATGGCGAAGATCGTCCCGGATTCAGCCTTCTTTCCCCAGGACGCTGCCCCGCCGCTCATGGGAGCGCAAAGCCCTATCCCAATGGTGTCCTGAGCCATCGCAGGAGTGAAGAATCCTGCCCCAAACAACACTGCCAGTACGAACACGAAGATCTTCTTTTTCATAACTTTCCTCCTTTCAAAAGTGATTGAGAATATCCTGTTTCCATGCCTCACCATGCGCTCGCCTGCCGGGTCTCTGAGAAACCCTGTCTTGCAGGCTGATCAAAAGCGCTCAGATGCAAGGCATCCCGAAATTCCGAGGAGTGAGGCGTACACGGAAGTACGCCGCAACGACTCGGAATGAGGGTAACGCCGCCCTTCGACTTTGCTCAGGGCCATGAGCCTGTCGAATGACAGATGGGCGCTTTTCATCAGCCTGCTATTCCTCTCCCAGATAGGCTTTGATGACATTCTCATTCTTCAAGAGGCTCTTCGCCGAATCCTGCAAGACGATTTGGCCACCGTTGAGAATGTATCCCCTGTCCGCTATGGAAAGAGCTTTCCTCAGGTTCTGCTCCACGAAAAAAATCGGAATTCCAATATGGCTCACCCTGGAGATAATTTCAAATACTTCATTCACCAGTTTCGGAGACAGACCCATGGAGGGTTCATCCATGATGATCATCTTTGGTTTTGCCATCAGGGCCCGGCCTATGGCAAGCATCTGCTGCTCCCCGCCGCTCAGGGTAATTCCGTCCTGGTCCAGCCTCTCCTTCAGGCGGGGGAAGAGCGAAAAAATCTCTTCCATTTCCGCCCCGATGTTGTAGCTCCCATTCCTCCGGTGCATGAAAGCACCCATTTCCAGGTTCTCTCTCACAGAGAGGCGGCCGAAAATCCTTCGGGATTCAGGGACCGGCGAAATCCCTTTCCTCACAACCGCGTGGGTCGGAAGCCCGTCAATTCGCTCGCCCATGAATTCTACAGTGCCCGAGGTAGGTTTCACAATGCCCAGGATGGTCTTCATGGTTGTGGACTTCCCGGAAGCATTTCCGCCCAGCAGGCAGACGATCTCCTTCTCCCCCACCTCGATGCTCACCTCATCGAGCGCTTTGATGGGACCGTAGTGAGTGGTCACGTGACTGATTTTGAGCATAGGGTTATTCATTTATCCAAAACCTTTTACTCAAAGCAAACTCTTCAAATCCAAATGTCAAAATCCAAAGTTCAAATGGTCGCCCAAACAACGACACGCAACTCTCCATCTTTCACACTTACGCTTGAACTTTGAGCTTCGGCATTTGTCATTCGCTTGAGCTAGCAAGGTGCTGAAAAAGACCCTGGTCGCAGGTTGCTCAAAAACGCTAAGATACAAGGCGCTCGAAATCCCGAGGAGTGAGACGTACAGTCCAGTACGTCGCAATGACGAGGGATGAGGGCAACGCAGTAGATTGGCGTTTTTCAGCAACCTGCTAATCTTTTCCCAAATAGGCTTCCACGACCTTCGGGTGATTCCGCACCTCCGAGAAAGTTCCTTCCACGATCTTCTGCCCGTAGTCCAGAGCGACTACCCGGTGGCAAAGCTTCTTGATGAAGTTCATGTCGTGCTCAATGACCAGCACCGTGACCCCGCCTTTGTTGATGTCCAGGATTTTCTGCACCATCTGCATGGACTCCGCCGGATTCATACCCGCCGTGGGTTCATCGAGAAGCAGGAGTTTAGGCCTTGAAACAAGGGCGCGTGCTATCTCAAGCCGCCTTCGATTGGCATAGGAAAGAGTCCAGGCAGGCCTGTCCTTCATGCTGATCAGCCGGTCCCCGAAAAGTCCCATGACCTCAAGAGCCCGGTCGATCAACTGCATTTTCTCCCTGCGTCCGCCGGGAAGGGCCAGCAACGCAGAGAAAATTCCTGCTTTAGTCCTGCAGTGGCCTCCCACCATCACGTTTTCAAGGACAGAGAGGTTGTTGAAGGGTCGCTGGTTCTGGAAAGTCCTCGAGATCCCGCAGGTGATGATCTCGTGCGTTTTCCTGGCCAGAAGGTTGTCCTGCACCCCCTCCAGGTAGACCTCCCCTGCGTTGGCTTCAACCATGCCCGTCAGGACATTAAAGAAGGTGGTCTTTCCTGAGCCGTTGGGGCCGATGATGCCTACGATTTCGCCTGCGGCCACTTGCACGTCAAATTTGTCGAGAGCCGTCAGGCCGCCGAAGAGCTTGGTTAGAGATTTTACTGAAAGGAGCGCCATGGAATCATACTTTGTACGTTGTCTGAAAGAGTTTCTTGCCGAACAACCCCTCCGGCTTGAAGATCATCATCAGAACCATGAATGCACCCACAGCCACCATCCTGTATTCACTTGCCGACCTGAAGATCTCGGGGAGCCCGATCATGATGGCGGCGCCCACAATGGTCCCGGGTATGCTCCCCAGCCCCCCCATAATGGGGATGGTGACGATCACGACGGATTCAAGAATCGTAAAACTGTTGGGGCTCACAAAGGACTGGAACACGGAAAAGAAACTCCCTGCCAGCGCGCCCAGGGCCGCTGAAAAAGCAAAGGCCAGGGTCTTGTAGAATGCCAGATGGATTCCCATGACAGCCGCCACGTCTTCATCTTCCCTGATGGCCATCCAGGCAAGACCCACCCTGGAATCTCTCACCCGGACGCACGCATAGATCGTTAGCAGAACAAAGAAAAGAATGAGATAGTAGTAACTCGTGTAGTTGTCGATCACGACCTTCCAGCTGAATAACTCAAGGCTAGGTGCGGGAATGGCGGGGATTCCTCTTGGACCCCGGGTCAGGGACATCCAGTTATTGGCTACAATGTAGACGATCTGACCGAATCCCAGGGTCACCATGGCCAGATAGTCATCCCTGAGCCTGAGGGTGGGAAATCCGATCGCCAGGCCCATGAGCACGCCAAGACCCATGCCAATAGGCACTGTCCACCAGAAGGAGATGCCATACCCCGTCATCAGAATCGCTGTCGTGTAGGCTCCCATGGCGTAGAAGGCAGCGTGCCCGATGTTGAGGAGCCCGGTAAAGCCCATCACCACGTTCAACCCAAGGGCAAGGACGATGTAGAGATAGATGTAAATGATGACCCGCATGGCATAGTTGCTCTGCACCACCAAGGGGACCAGCATGCAAACGAGGAGGAATGCGATCTTAATGTACCACCTCGATAGGGCGAACCTCTCCGCCATGCTCACCAAAGGAGCCTTCACCGGCGTTGAGTCCCTTGTCGCGGCCTGCGAGCCGCCTTTTAAATCATCGAGCCTTGAGTTTTTCACCGGACTTGAATTCTCCCAGCAGGCCTTCGGGCCTGAAAATCAGCGCGAGAATCAGGATGGCAAAAGCAACCGCATCCCGGTACATGGAGGAGACATAGGCTGCCCCGGCTCCTTCGAAAATGCCCAGAAGCATACCGCCCAGCATGGCGCCGTAGATGTTCCCTATTCCTCCGAGCACTGCCGCGGCGAACGCTTTCATCCCTGCATTGAAACCCATGTACGGGTCAATGCTGTTGTAGTTGATGGCATAAAGGATCCCTGCCACCGCACCGAGCGACGATCCGACCACGAAGGTGAGAACGATCACCGCATTCGAGCTGATGCCCATCATTTCCGCCGCTTCGCGATCTGCAGCCGTGGCGCGCATGGCCTTGCCAAGATAAGTTTTTTTCACGAAAACACTCAGAGCCACCATCAGGATCAGGGAGATGACCAAGATGAAGATCTTCTTGAAAGGAATGACCACGGAGCCGATCAGGATGGGAGGAATGCCGAAGTCTATCTCAAAAACCTGGGATTCCGCTCCCCAGACAATCCTGGCCATGTTCTGCAGGAAAATGGACATGCCCAGAACGCTGATGACCACGGCAAAACGCGGAGCCTCCCTGAGAGGACGATACGCAACCCGTTCAATCCCCACACCCAGAAGCGTCGCGAGCATGATTCCCATCAAAGACGCAACAGGAAAAGGAATGGAGAGGGCGGTCGTGAACCACCAGGTGAAGAAGGCGCCGGTCATGAAAATCTCGCCATGGGCAAAATTGATCAGCTTGACGATGCCGTACACCATCGTGTACCCGATGGCGAGAAGGGCATACATGGCGCCCAGATTAATCCAGTTGACGAGCTGCTGCCAAAACACGGTCGTTGCCCTCTAATCATCCCCCAATGACAAACGCGTCGGTTTGTACCTTCATGCCTCCCAGGCGATACCAGGATCAACTTTGATGGGTTCGTAAAAAGTCGGAAACCGCCCTGTTTTGTCATTCCCGCGGAGGCGGGAATCCAGTCTTTTCAAGGGCTTCTGGACTCCCGCCTTCGCGGGAGTGACGACCTGGGAGACTTTACGAGTTCATCAACTTTAAATATCGAAATCCGAAACAATGTCAAATTTCAAAATTCAACATTCTGAAATAAGAGTGAAGCAGAACAGGATTTTGTTTTGAACATTCGAATTTTGAATTTGTTTCGAGCTTCGTGCTTCGAATTTCGGATTTTCGCCACCCCTATAGGGATATGAGCGAGATCCACCGGATCTCCTGTCCCTGAGACCAAGCTCTATTTTTTCCTCTTTTCAAGCGGCGGCGGTGGATTTCCTCCATAAACAGGAGGCGGCGAAATAGGCTCCCCTGTTTCAGGATCAGGTGGCTCCATGGGCGTGTCCACGGGCCGCAAAGGGTCTGCACTCCAGGTCTTCATCAACTGCTTTTCCGTCCTCATCCCCATCTTTTCCCGCGTCCTCTTCCCTGCATGATCCCGACCTTCCACAGCCACGAGCGCGGCTGTTGGACATTTCTTCGCGCAATCCGGGTCGCCGCCGCACAGGTCGCAGAGGAGAGGAACGGCTCTTTCAGGATGAAGCTGGATCACCCCTGACACACAGGCTTCCACGCACAACCCGCACCCCACGCACTTGTCAGTATCCACCCGAACCACCTTGGTGCCAGGGTCCTGAAGAATCGCCTCCTCCGGGCAAGCGGCTGCACAGGGCGCTTTCGCGCATCGGAGGCAGATGACAGGCTTATCCACACCCAGTTCTTCGATCTTTACGACATGAAGACGGGCAAGGGAAGGCGAATAAAGAGTTTCATGGGAAAAGGAGCAACCCATCTCGCATGCTCTGCAACCTGTGCAGAGCTCCGCATTGACCACCAGCCGCCTGTTTATCATTTTCCCAGCCCCCGTGCCCTTCGCCCTGGGTTTCCCTTTTTTCTTGAAGCGCCTCATGTAAGCTGATGAGTCTCCGATTTTTTCCGAGAGATATGCCCATCGAACAGAGGTGCTCGCATTGTTGCTTCTCTCCGATAGTCGGACGCTCTTTTTCAGCGCAATACCCCGTTTCTTGAGATCCTCCACAACAAAATCCAGGTCCAGTTCCCTGAGCTTCTTTTCCGTGGGCCACCCTGTTTCAGGATCCCAGCCGCGGAACGGATAGTACTCTGCCAGGAGCGGTTCATTTTCGAAAACCATTCCCGCGGCCAGATTGGAGTCGGGCGGAAGAGGTTCATGGGTGAATCGTTTGGGCAGATAGTCATCCCTGCGGCCAAGACCGTATCGGACAAGAATCGCTCTTTCCAGGTTGTTGATCCTCTCTCCTATCCTGAGCACCTCTTGGATATCCACATCAAATCCTGTGGCAAAGCGGAACAAATCCCGCGCCATGGGTTCCTGGACCACTTCCATGGACACACCGATGATCTTGCAGAAGCTGAGGGAATCTGCCAGGGCGCAGATCTCCTCGAACCAGGGGACCATCTTCCCTTTGCCTTCCCAGGGTTGCATGAGGGCACAGGTTGGGGATCCGAATTTTTCTTTGGCCTCTTCTGTTCTGCCCGACATCTCGAAGAAAGGATCCGCTCTCTGGTGGTCTCCCCCTCGGGATGCGACCGCATTGCCAAGACCGTAGGCTTTGAGACCCCTCACGTCCGCCTGGAAGAGTTCCAGGTTCTTCACTTCCATGCAGAGATCGCGTCCAATGCCCAGCGTCTTGGCTGCATGCACCACTCCTCTGGAGAGAACTGCTCCAAACCCTTCATTCCTGATGATCTTGAGCAACAGCTCGTAGACGGCCCGGCCATTCCCCCACGAAAGATCCAGACCGTCGCAGTCCTTTTGGGTCAGAAAGCTTTTCTGGTACATTTCCTGGGCCCAAGAGATCACCTCCGAAGCAGTGATGGAGTCCACCCCTGCCCGGTTCACCACTTCAGCGCACTTCAGGGTGATCTTCAGATCCGCATTTCCCACTCGCGAACTGAATCCGGCCAGGGTTTCATATTCCGGCCCTTCAGCCTTGAGTTCCTCCCCGTCAAAGCCACCCGGAATCACATAGTAGCGGCTGCATGGATTGACGCAGCCGAAACAGGCTTTCCGCTTCACGTTGTAATTCGCCGCAACGGTCTCGCCTGAGACATCCAGCCACTTGTCGAAAACCCCGGTCTGAAAATGGCGGGTGGGCAGGATGCCCGCCTGATGGCACAGGCGGATGAGATTGGTGGTGCCTGTGATGCCTCGTTCCTGGAAATTGGAGTGACGGTAGATGGCCCTGTAGAAATAATTGACAAGGGACTGAAACTTCTGAGGCTCCGCCACCCTGACCGCTCCGCTCCCGCTGATGGCCACTGCTTTCAGATTCTTGGAAGCCATGAGCGCACCCATGCCCGTTCTTCCAAGGGCGCGCGCATTGTTCGTCATGATGTTGCCGAAGGAAACCCCGTTGACCGAGGCTGTTCCGCAGCAGGCAATCTGAACCGTGTGATCGTGACATTCACGTCGAAGCGCCGCACTGGTCTCCCATGTGTCCAGCTTCCAGATATGAGAGGCGTCACGGATCTCCACATCGTGATCCACGATCCGGACATAGGCGGGCTTATCCGCTTTTCCCTCAAAGACGATCTGGTCAAAGCCCGCAAACTTCATTTCAGCGCTGAAATGGCCGCCTGCATTCGAATCACCGAGATAGCCGGTGTGAGGAGATTTGCCGGAGATGTTGATTCGGGAGCCGGGAAAGCTTGTCCCTGTGATGGGCCCCACTCCGAAAAGGAGCAGGTTTTCCGGACCCCACGGGTCGGCGTGAACCGGGATTTCCCTGAAGAAAACCTCCATGTTGAAGCCTCTCCCGCCCATCCATTTGCGGGCATAGGCTTCAGGGATTTCTTCAATTCGGGCTTTCCGGTCCGAAAGGTTGACCCGAAGCCGAAAGCCGGTGTGTCCAAACGTCTCTGTCAGAGTTTTCAAAACAAATGTTGTGTGAATCTTCTTACTTGTACTATACTTCCTGCTTGCAATCAAAGCCACTACCACGCACCTCCCCTCACCCTTCCCCTCTCCCGTGTAGGAGGGACCTCCCGGTCCCGCTGGTCGGAAGCAGGAGCTTCCTCCTACAGAGGAAAGGTTTACCCGCCTCTGGCGGCGCCGAAGGCGACCGGGGGTGGGGTGAGGGGGCTCAATGGAAAACGATCAAATGCCTTAGTATCAGTCATTACAGAAATCCATAAACATGAAAATCAAGTGTTCTGAATGCGGCAAAGAGTTTTCATTTGGCACCCTGGGCCGCTGTCCCGGTTGTGAAGGCATTCTCCATGAGGTCGTTGTATCCCCTGTGGGAGGGGGTGATCTTCTCACAGGCCAGTGGCGAGGGTATCTTGAGTTGAAGCGCGCCGGTCTGATCACACAACTGCCCCGAATGGTCGGTGTCCAGTCCCTCAGTGCTCCTCCTCTTGTCGAAGCTTTTCGCAAGGGTTTAAAGCGTATAGAAACGCTGCCCTACGCCAATTCAAAGATTTCCGGGATCAATGTGCCCTTCAGCGGGGAGCATGCCCTGCAAGCCATAAGGGCCTCTGAGGCGACGGCCGTTGGAGTCCCTGACGATGATGTTTTTGAGGTGCAGAGGAGATTGGCTCTCGAAGAAGGGATTTGGGTGGAGCCTGCTTCAGTCGCCTCTGTGACTGCTCTCCGGTCACTGGTGGAACAGGGCTTGCTCAAGCCTCATGAAAGGGTTGTCTG
>PDVJ01000750.1_pt1 | contig 10994 bp, 11 predicted proteins | sample 1369811 | NCBI WGS metagenome assembly PDVJ01 (sample SAMN07795376, study PRJNA414565) | Alkali sediment metagenome, whole genome shotgun sequencing project. | reverse complement strand
CATCGAGCCGTTCGATGACGGCGAGGGGCGGGAGCCCTTGGCGCAGGGCGGCCGGGAACTCGTCGCGCACGACCGCCGCCGGCCCTTCGACGTGGATCTCGACGCCCGAGCCGGCGTTGGCGACCCAGCCGTCGAGCCCCAGGCCGCGGGCGAGGCGATAGACGTACGGACGGAACCCGACCCCCTGGACGACGCCGAAGACGGTCAGGCGCGCCGCCGCCCGGCGGCGCCCTTTCGCGGCCTCGGGCGGGCGGGGGGGCGTCACGACGAGCTCCTGGTCCGCGCCCGGGCGGCCTCGCGGCTGTAGAGACAGCCACAGTAATCCTGCCGGTACAGGCCGTGGGCCCGGCTGAGCGCGACGCTCTTCTTGAAGCCGTCCTTCTTCTTGAAGTCGGCCTCGAGGAAGGCCACGCCGGCGCGGGCGGCGAACTGCCGGCCGATGCGGTTCATGACCGCGGCCTTCTTCCACGGGCTGAGGCTCATGACCGTGGCGAAGGCGTCGAAGCCGTCGCGGGCCGCCCTCTCCGCCGTCCGCAGGAGGCGCGCGGCGTAGCAGACGTCGCAGCGGCGGCCCTTCTCCGGCTCGTCCTTGAACTTGCGGGTCAGGCGCGTCCAGCCCTCGGGATCGTAGTCGTCCTCGAGCAGGGGGACGCCGGCGGCCCGGGCGGCCTTGCGGGCCTCCTCGAGGCGGAGGCCGTACTCCTCGCGCGGCTGGATGTTGGAGTTGGAAAAGAACCCGGTGACCTCGTACGCGTCCCGGAGGACGCCGAAGACGTAGAGGGCGTCGGGCGCGCAGCAGACGTGGACGAGGATGCGCGGCTTCGACACGCTATTTCAGATGTTCGAGCCGGGCCTCGAGGTCGGCGATCGTCCGGTTGATCCCGTCGATCTCGAAGTAGAGGACGGTCAGCTCCTCGTGACCGATCCGGGCCTCGTCGAGGACGCGGCCGACGGTCTCGAACAGCGGCTCCATCAGCCGCTTGACGTCGACGATCTTGTCCTGGGTGCGCTCCTTGGCCTTCTGCCACTCCCGGATCTCCTTCTCGCGGGCCTGGAGGCGCTCGCGGTACTCCTCCTCGATCCGGAGGATGGCCGTGTTGAAGACGCGGACCCGGCCTTCGGCGTCCTCGAGAAGGCGCTCGAGCCGGTAGCGCTCTTCCTGGAGGAGGGGGGTCTTCTCCCGGAGCGCGAGGATGTGAGCGGAGAGGGCGGCGGCCTTGTCGCGGGCCTTGTCCAGCCGGGCCGTCCGTTCGGCCCCGTCGAGGCGCGGGTTCGCTTCGATCTGGCGGATGTCCTTCTCGACGCTTTTGAGCTGGGCTTCGGCGGTCTCGGCCTCGCGGAGGGACGACTCGAGGGCTTCGAGGAGCTCCTTCTTCCGGTTGGCCAGGGCCAGCATCTCCTCCTCGTGCGGCCGTCGCGCCCCCTCCTGCTCGTCGATGAGGGCCCGGTAGCGCTTGAGCGCGGCGTCGTGCTCCCGGCCGAGGACCTCGATGCGCGGCGCATTCCCCGGCGATGCAGTCCGCCCGGACGTCCGCGTTCCAGGCGAGCTTGCCCAGCTCGCGCCAGAGCGCGGCCTTCTTCTCCCGTTCCTTCTTCAGCTTGACCTGGAGGCGGAGCCGGACCATGTGGCGGCGGGCCCCGGAGAGGAAGGCGCTGATGCGGCGGCGGAGGTCCTTGTCGCGGAGGAAGATGAAGGCGACGAGGAGCAGGATGACGCAGAGCAGGGCCCAGAGCATCCAGTAGGGGAGGCCTTCGGGAACGCCTGCGGGCGGCTGGACCTGGAGGGTCGTATCCACGCCCCCATTATGGCACAGCCGGCGATGGGGTCAAATGGCTTATTGATATTGCTCGAAGAGCCGGACGAGCGTCTCCTTGTCCATCAGGCTCGACTGGCGGTAGCGGATGCGGCCCTGGCGGTCGACGATGATCGTGGCCGGGATGTAGTCGCCGGGCTGGTAGTCGCGGACGAGCTCCGGGGTGGCCAGGGCGACGGGATAGTTGATGCCCGTCCTCTTCGTCCATTCGAGGAGGGACTCCGGCGTCGTCTCATCGACGGAGACGCCGAGGATCTCCAGTCCCTGGGCCTTGTATTCCCGGTAGGCCTCGATGAAGTCGGGGATCTCGCGGCGGCACGGCGGGCACCAGGTCGCCCAGAAGTTGAGGACCAGGACCTTGCCCTTGTAGGAGGCGAGCGAGACGGTCGTCCCCTGGAGATCCTTGAGCGTGAATTCGGGCGCGGGCGTGGTTTCCGTTTCCGGCTTTTGCGGGGCGCAGGCGGCTCCGGTCGCGGCGAACGCCAGGACCATCCCTATCGCTACGGCGGCATAAAGGCTCTTCATGGTGCGCTCCTCGGGGAACAGAGAACTTGATAAATACGATGTAAATTATAGTATAAAAGGCCGAAAAATGGAAGACTCTGAGTTCAGGCGGCGCAGCCTTTCATCAGCCGCTCCCAGCGGGCGTCGACCTCGGCCTGGACGGCCGCGATCTGCTCCGGCGTGAGGTGACGGAACCGGCCCTGGAGGCGGAGGTAATCGGCGACCGGCTTCCTCTCCTTGAGCTTCAGGTTCAGCGTCGTCTTGTCCCCGCTCTCGATCTCGTAGAGCGGGAAGTAGCCGTTCTGAACGGCCATGCGGGCGAGCTTGACCGTGTCCTCGGGCCGGCTCTTCCAGCCCGTCGGGCAGGGCGCGTAGATGTGGAAGAAGCGCGTCCCCTTGATGTCCTTGGCTTTCTTCATCTTCTTGAACAGGTCCTCGGGGTGGGACACGCTGGCCGTGGCGATGTAGGGGATGCGGTGCGCGGCCATGATGGCCACGATGTCCTTCTTCGGCCGGGTCTTGAAGTGCTTGACCGGCGTCGTCGTCGTCCAGGCGCCGTAAGGCGTCGCCGACGAGCGTTGGATGCCCGTGTTCATGTACGCTTCGTTGTCGTAGCAGACGTAGATGATGTCCTCGTTCCTCTCGGCCGCCCCGGACAGGGCCTGGATGCCGATGTCGAACGTCCCGCCGTCGCCGGCCCAGGCCACGACCGTCGTCTCCGTGTCTCCCGTCGCGTCCAGCCCCGCCTTGACCCCGGTCGCGGTCGACGCGGCCGTCTCGAAAGCGCAGTGATAGATCGGCACGTCCATGGAGGAATACGGGTAGGGCCCGTCGATGACGGCCCAGCAGCAGGCCGGGATGCACAGGATGGTCTTCTGCCCGAGGGCCTTGAGCATGTAGCGCATGGCCAGCGTCGCGCCGCAGCCCTGGCAGGCCAGGTGGCCGCAGGCCATCAGCTCGTCGGCCGGCAGGGTCATCGTGAATTTCTTCGCCTTCTTCGCTTCTTGGCTCATTTCTTGACTCCGATCCAGACGATCTCCTCTTCGGGCCCGGCCTTGGACATGGCGTCGGCCGCGATCTCCTTGAACGAGTCGACCATGATGTCGCGCCCGCCGAGGCCGGCGATGTAACCGAACAGCGGCGGCATGCCCGGCCGTCCGTAGACCGCGGACTTCACTTCCTGGTAGAAGATGCCGCCCGCGCCGTAGGAGCAGTTCCGGTCGACGACCGCGGCCTTCTTGACCTTCCCCAGGACCTCGCGGACCCGCTCGAACGGGAAGGGGCGGAAGACCTTGATGCGCAAGTTCCCGGCCTTGACGCCGGCCGCGCGGAGCTCGTCGACGGCGACCCGGGCGGTGAAACCCGCCGTCCCCGACGTGACGAAGACGAGCTCGGCGTCGTCGCACAGGTAGGGATCGACGAGGCCGAGGTTGCGGCCGAAGATCTTCTCGTACTCGCGGCCGGTCTCCTCGATCAGGGCGGGCGCTTTCTCCATGTCCTTCTCGAGCCTGTAGCGGAGCTCCATGTAATGCTCCGCCCCGGTCAGGCCGCCGAAGGCCCGCGGGTCGGCCGTCGTCAGCTTGATCGCGGGCTTGAAGGGCGGCAGGTACTTGTCGACCAGGGCCTGGTCCGGGACGTCGACGACCTCGTAGGTGTGCGACAGGGCGAAGGCGTCCAGGATGACCATGGCCGGGATCATCAGCGCTTCCGCGACCTTGAAGGCCTGGATGACCGTGTCGACGACCTCCTGGTTCGACGAGCAGTAGAACTGCATCCAGCCCGTGTCCCGCTGCGACAGGCTGTCGTTCTGGTCCGCCCAGATCGACCAGCCCGGGGCCATGGACCGGTTGATGTTGCCCATGACGATGGGGTGGCGGCCGCCGGCGGCCCAGTGGAGCATCTCGGGCATCAGGGCCAGGCCCTGGGCCGACGTGGCCGTGAACGACCGCGCCCCGGCGACCGACGACCCGATGCACGCGGCCATGGCCGAGTGCTCCGACTCGACCTTGATGAACTGGGCGTCGAGCGTCCCGTCGGCGCACATCTCCGAGAGGAGCTCGACGACCTGGGTCTGCGGCGTGATCGGGTAGGCGGCGATGACCTGAGAGCGGGAGAGCATGGCGCCGTACGACAGCGCGTGGTTCCCCATGATGACTTTTTTCATCTCCGCTCCTCCACCATGACGATGCACTTGGACGGGCATTCCTCGGCGCAGATGCCGCAGCCCTTGCAGTAGTCGAGGTCGACGACCGGCCACTCGTCGACGACCTCGATCGCCGGCTCGGGGCAGAATGCATTTGCTGCGGTCGACCTCGGGCCGGATGTTCCGCCAGGCCCCGGTCAGGTTGTGCGTCTGGTGGCCGACCGAGCAGATCATGAGCGGCATCTCCTCGGCCGACTTGAAGACGATCTTCTTGGCTTTCTTTTCCCTCATCGCGATCCTCCCTCAGGCCTTCTCGTAGGCTTCCTGGGCGGCCTTGACGTTGTCCTCGGGCTTGATGGAGATGCCCTCGCGGATGGCCTGGGCGAGGGAATCGAGCCGGGTCAGTCCGAGGACCTTGATGACCGCCCCGGCGATGGCCGTGTTGACGATGGGGGCGGCCATGCTGCCCAGCTTGTGCTTGACGGCGATCTCCGTGGCGTTGACCGTCCGGACCTTGAACTTGCCGTGGAAGGGGAAATCCTCCGGCCGCTTGTCGCTGTTGATGATGATGGTCCCGCCCGGCTTGAGGCCCTCGGTGATGTCGATGGCCTCGACCAGGGTCGGGTCGACGACGACGACGTGGTCGGGGGTGTAGATGCGGCTCTTGTCGTAGATCTGCTTGTCGTCGATGCGGATGAAGGCGACGACGGGCGAGCCCCGCCGCTCGACGCCGAACTCGGGATAGGCCTGGACCCAGTTGCCCTCCTTGGCGATGGCGTCGGCCAGGATCTTCGAGGCGACGACGGTCCCCTGACCGCCGCGGCCGTGGAAACGGATTTCGACCATGGGCCTCTCCTTGTCGGATTGCGTTGAGGCGCTATTATAAGCCCGAACGTCCCGCAAGGGAAGGGGCCCGGGCGGGCCCGGCCGGCGCCATCCGCCCGCCTTGACAGCCTTCCCCGATGGGCGCTATATTCGGCCTCGCTCGGAGCGATAGAGAGGAGGGACCCATGAAAAAGTATGGCGCGGAATTTTTCGGCACGTTCTGGCTCGTCCTCGGCGGCTGCGGCAGCGCCGTGCTGGCCGCGGCGTTCCCCGGCTTCGTCGGCGTGTCCCTGGCCTTCGGCCTGACCGTCCTGACGATGGCCTTCGCCATCGGACATATCTCCGGCTGTCACCTCAATCCGGCCGTGTCCATCGGACTCTGGGCCGGCGGCCGTTTCCCGGCCAAGGACCTCGTCCCCTATATCCTCGCCCAGGTCCTGGGAGGGATCGCGGCCGGCGGCGTCCTCCTGGCCATCGCCACAGGCAAGTCGGGCGGCGGCTTCGATGTGGCGGCCGGCTTCGCCTCGAATGGCTACGGCGCCCATTCCCCGGGCGGCTATTCGCTCCTCGCGGCCCTCGTCTGCGAGATCGTCCTGACCGCGATGTTCCTGATCGTCATCCTCGGGGCGACCGACAAGCGCGCCCCGCAAGGCCTGGCCCCCATCGCCATCGGCCTGTGTCTGACCCTGATCCATCTCATCAGCATCCCGGTGACGAACACGTCGGTCAACCCCGCCCGCAGCACAGGCGTCGCCGTCTTCGTCGGGGGGTGGGCCGTCGCCCAGTTGTGGCTCTTCTGGGTGGCGCCGATCGTCGGCGGGGTCGTCGGGGCGTCGATCTACCGCTGGATCGGGGCGACGAAGAGCTAGGGCGATCCGGGGCTAGAGCACGGCGGCGCCGAAGGTGTCGCCCTGGCGGATGTCGCCCGCGCTTCAGTGGGCCTTCCAGATCCGCTTCAGCCATCCGGCCGCCTTCTTGAGCGCGGGGACGTAGGCGGCCGTCTGATAATGGGAGAGCCCCGGCAGGATGACGACCCGGACGTCAGAGCCCTGCTTCTGAAGGGCCTCGAGCGCCGGCCGGACGTCGTCGAGCGGGATGATCTCATCGGCCTCGCCGTGGATGATGTAAAGCGGCACGCGGGCCGCCGCCTCCAGGTCCCCTTTGTCGGGGACGCCGGCGACCGGGAGGGCCGCTCGGAAGACCCCGGGATGGCGGGCGGCCAACCAATAAGTCCCGATGCCGCCCATGCTGAAGCCCGTGACGGCCACGCGCCGCCCGTCGACGGACCGCGTCCGCTTCGCCCATTCGACGAGCGCCAGCACGGCCTCTTCGCTGACCGGGTCGGTCCAGCCCCGGCCGGGGCAGTCGGGAGCCAGGATGACGGCGCCCAGCTCCTTCAGGGCGGGAAGGACGAGCATCTCGGCGAACTCGGCGCCGTAGCCCGGCGTCACGTCTCCGCCGTAGTGGAGGGCCAGGATGAGCGGACGGGGCCGGCCCTTGTCGGCCGCCGAGGGCTCGTAGACGGTCGTCCGCATGGCCGCCCTGCCCGGCGCGAACTCGAACATCTCCACGGTCTTGCCGTAAGCGCCCTTGTCCCCCGAAGCGGGCCCGGCCGCCGTGGCGGCCGCGAGGACGAGCACGGCCACTCTGATATGCCCCGCGTTGCCCGAGCGCTCTTGGCGACGTGTCCGATACATCAATTCTCCTTTTGGGCCTCGTAGAGCTTCTTCAGCATCACCGTGTCGCCCTCGAGGTTGGGGCTTTCGCAGATGACCGTGCCCTCGGCGCCGAGGTCGCGCAGGGCCTGGAGCCACTCGTCGGTCCGGAACTCGGTCTCCTCGAGGTTGAGGTGCTTGATCTCGCCCCGGTCGCCGTAGTGGATGCCGGCGATGTGGATGTGGACGTCGCGGAGCGACCGGGGCCCGAGCTTGCGGGCCGTCTTGGCCAGGACGCGCTCGAATTCGACGTACGAGTTGACCTTGCCCTCGCGGGCGTGGAGATGGGAGAAGTCGAGGCAGGGCTTGAGACCGTCGACGTCCCGGCAGATCGCCAGGACCTCGTCGAGCGAGCCGAACTGGGCGTGCTTGCCCATGGTCTCGACCCGCAGGGCGATCTTCAGGCGCTCGCTCCGGACGATCGACATCACGGCCCGCAGCTCCTCCTTGACCGCCGCGTAGGTCTTCTCGGGCGGGTCCTGGCCGTAGAACGCGGCGTGGAAGACGGCGCTCACCGCGCCGCAGGCCTCGCCGACCCGGGCCGTCTTGACGAGGCGCTCCCGGCTCTGGAGCCGGATGCCGGGGTCGGCCGAGTTGAAGTTGATGTGGTAGGGGGCGTGGACGCTCAGCCGGACGCCGGCCCGGGCGGCCGTCTCCTTGACCTTGGCCGCCGTGTCGAGGCCCATCTTGACGCCCTGGACGAACTCGATCTCGAGCGCGTCGAGGCCGAGCTCCTTGATGCGGGCGATGCCGGCGACGCTGGAGTCGTCGGCGGAGGAGAAGGGGACGCCGGCCGTGCCGAAGAGCAGGCCCCTAGGAGCACTCGTCATCGGCCTTCCCTCCCGATCCGAGGAACTCGCCGACGATGCGCATGGCGCAGAAGTCGCCGCACATGGAACAGGCCTTGGTCCGCGTTCTCCGCCGCTTCCGCACCGCCGCGAACTTGACCGGGTCGATGGACAGACGTCGCTGCGTCTCCCAATCGAGCCGCTTCCGGGCCCGGGCCAGCTCGAGGTCGCGCTCCAGGGCCCCGGGGACGCCCTTGACGATGTCGGCCGCGTGGGCGGCGATCCTCGTGGGCGGCGATCTTCGAGGCGATGAGGCCCTCGCGGACGTCGTCATCGGTGGGCAGGCCGAGGTGCTCGGCCGGCGTGACATAGCACAGGAAATCGGCCCCCGCAGCCGCGGCGACGGCCCCGCCGATCGCCGCGACGATGTGGTCGTAGCCGGGCGCGATGTCGGTGACGAGGGGGCCGAGGACGTAGAACGGCGCGTCGTGGCAGACGCGCTTCTCAAGGCGCATGTTCATCTCGACCTGGTCGAGCGGGACGTGTCCGGGCCCCTCGACCATGACCTGGACCCCGGCCTCGCCGGCCCTCTTGACGAGCTCGCCGAGGGTCAGCAGCTCCTCGATCTGGGGCCGGTCGGTGGCGTCGAGGATCGAGCCGGGGCGCAGGCCGTCGCCCAGGCTGAGGGTGACGTCGAAGCGGCGGGCGATCTCGAGGAGGCGGTCGAACCGGGCGTAGAACGGATTCTCCTTGCCGTTGTGGAGCATCCAGGCGACGTGGAAGGCCCCGCCGCGGGAGACGACGTCGGCGACGCGGCCCTGGCTCCTGAGCCGGCCGATCGCCCGCAGCGTCAGCCCGCTGTGGACGGTCATGAAGTCGACGCCCTCGCGGGCCTGCGACTCGATGGCCTCGAACAGGTCGTCCTCGGTCATGTCGACGATCGACCGCCGACCCTCGATGGCCTTGACCGCCGCCTGATAGATGGGCACCGTCCCCAGAGGCACGGGCGTCCGGGCGAGGATGGCCCGGCGGATCCTCCGCAGGTCGCCGCCGGTGCTCAGGTCCATCAGGGCGTCCGTCCCGTAGGCCAGGCTGATCCGGACCTTGCGGAGCTCGTCCGCGAGGCGGGGGAAATCGCGCGATGTGCCGAGGTTGACGTTGACCTTGGTCCGCAGGCCCCGGCCGATCGCGGCCGGCCGGGCGGGGGAGTGGTTCGGATTGAATGGGATGACGGCGAGCCCCCGGGCGACGCGTTCGGCCAAGACCTGCGGAGAGATCCCTTCGGCCGCCGCGGCCTTTTTCAGGACCGGCGTGAGGACACCTTTTCTCGCTTTTTCCGTTTGCGTCATGGTTGCACGGGCCCGCGCACGAAGCGGAACTCAAAGTATAGAGGACGGTCCGAGGAGTGTCAAGGAACCGGACGGCTCACCCGGGGATTAGCCTGGTCCCGTTTTCCCTCACCTCAAAGGGTCATATCCGGGGAGGCTTTTTCACCCCTGGATTCATCCGGCCTGACGATTGTCCCCAGGGGAAGCGCCCCTTATCATGGACGCGCTATGAACCGGCGCGTCCCGACTACTCCTCCGGCCGACCGTTCGGCTATAATGGGACGCCGCTTTCGTTCGCAATAGCCCATAAAGCGCCAGATTCTTGCCGCGAGGTGCGGCGTTTTATCCAACGGCGGTAGCCTGCCTCGTCAAGTCTGCCCGCTCGCCCATGGAAGTCCGTAACACGGTCATCGTCCGGAACACGGTCCTGAACCTCGTCGGGCTCGCCCTGCCCCTGGCGGTGGGCTTCGTGACCATTCCTATGGTCGTCCGGGCCCTGGGGAACGAGCGCTTCGGGATCCTGGCCCTGGTCTGGGTCGTCTTCGGCTACTTCGGGCTCTTCGACCTCGGCCTCGGCCGGGCGACGACCCGTTCGGTCGCCGACGCCCTGGGCCGGAACGAGCCGGCCCGGATCCCGGCCCTCCTCTGGACGACCGTCGCCCTCCAGACGGCCATCGGCCTGGCCGCGGCCGGCCTCTCGCACGTCGCGGCCCCGGTCATCGCCGGCCGGATCCTCAACATCCCGGACGGGTTCGTCCGCGAGACCATCCTGACCCTTCGCCTCGTCGGCTGGTCCCTGCCCGTCATGTTCGTCAGCTCGTCCTTCCGGGGGGTCCTCGAGGCGGCCCAGAGGTTCGACCTGGTCAACGCGGTCAAGGTCCCCGTGAACATCCTGTTCTACCTCCTGCCGCTCCTCGGCGTCCTCATGGGCTTCGAGCTCCCTGGGATCGTCGTCCTCCTGATCCTGTCGCGGGCCCTGGCCCTGGCCGTCTGGGCGGCGATGGGCCTGCGCGTCTTTCCGGTCCTGAGGACGGTCCCGGCGCTCCGCAGGGACCTCGTCGGGCCGATCTTCTCCGTCAGCGGCTGGCTGGGCCTCTCGGGGATATTCTGGGCCGTGACCACCTCGCTCGACCGCCTGATCATCGGCTCCCTGCTCACCGTCGAGGCCGTCACCTTCTACAGCGCGCCCTACGAGGCCATCAACCGGATCGGGGTCGTTCCCGGCAGCCTGTCGATGGTCCTTTTCCCCGCCTTCAGCTTCCTCGACGGCGGCGGCCGGACCGAGAGGACGGAGTCGCTCTTCGCCCGCTCGACGAAGTTCCTGCTCCTTTCGACCGGCCCGGTCCTCATCCTGCTCGCGTTCTTCGCCCGGGACTTCCTCCGGCTCTGGCTCGGCCCGGATTTCGCCGCCCGGAGCGGTTTTGTCGTCGTCCTCCTTTGCGCGGGCTTCCTCGTCAACACCGTCCTCGCCGTCCCCAACAACTACCTCATGGGCATCGGACGGGTCGATATCGCCCCCAAGTACCAGGCTGTCGAACTGGCCGTCTTCGCCGCCCTGATCTGGGCCGGGGCCAAGGCCGGCGGGATCGACGGGGTCGCGGCCGCGTCGGCCCTCCGGCTCGTCGCCTTCCCCGTCTTCCTCATGGCGGCCTCGTTCCGGCCGGGCCGGGTCCGCTTCGGCTTCGTCTGGAAGAACGGGCTGGCCGGCGCCCTGGCCGCGCTGGCCCTCTTCGCTGCCGGCCTGGCCGCGAACGCCGCGCTCGGCGGAGGCGTCTGGGGCGCGGGCGCGCTCAGCGTCGTGTTCGCAGCCGCCGCTTATTTCCGGCTCCTCGACGCCGAAGAGAGGGCCTTTGTCGGCCGCCTTTTGCGGCTTCGGA
>PDVJ01000749.1_pt1 | contig 11001 bp, 12 predicted proteins | sample 1369811 | NCBI WGS metagenome assembly PDVJ01 (sample SAMN07795376, study PRJNA414565) | Alkali sediment metagenome, whole genome shotgun sequencing project. | reverse complement strand
TTCCTCGCTTTCGCAAAGCCATTGCCCGGTTGAAAAAGCCCGTTGTTCTCCTGAAAGGGGGAACAAGCACCGAGGGAGCCAGGGCGGCTCAAAGCCACACCGGCAGCCTTGCAGGCGATGCGCGGCTCACGGAAGGGTTCCTGCGTCAGATGAAGATTCACAGGGCCACGGATTTTTTTGAGATGGTTGACATGACTCGAGGTCTGAGCCTCTGGCAGGGGAGGGGAAGGGGAAGTCGAGTGGGGATCGTCACGTTCAGCGGGGCCTCCGGCATCGTGGCTGCCGACCATTTTGCCGGCCTGGGGATCACCCTTGCGCCTCTTTCTCAGGAGACCATCCGAGCCTTGCAGACGGTTTTTCCCCCATGGATGAACCCTCAGAATCCCGTGGATGTGTGGCCCGCCATTGAACGAGTCGGGCAAAAGGCTTTTGAAGTTGCCATAAAGGCGATCCTGGCAGACCCTCAGGTCGATGCGCTCTACCTCCATCTCTATATGGACGGGAAGATCCTTGAACAGGGAGTCGGGTTCTTGGACAGCCTGAAAGGCTCAAAGAAGCCGACGGCCATTTGGCTGATTGGAGACCCCCAGTGCTTCCGCAAGGTTCGCGATATCGTGGAGCCTTTTGGCACTCCTGTCTTCGCAGAACTGGCCCGCGGTGCCAGAGTCCTCAGTATCGGGCTGGCCTCTGCATAAGACCGATTTCATTCAGAGCCGAAACGAAAACACTCTAAAGCGCGTCACTATAATCTTAACCTGCATTTCTTCGCAAGCTATGGGGAGGTTTTCTGTGACCGACCACCCGCTGGGGGCAGCCACAGGAACCCAAAGATCAATCGGTGGAAGAGGGAAATGCGCTAAGATGCGCTAAGACAGGTATCGCAAGATCCCGGTCGAGTCGATTTCGTTCTTGTCAATCCCCAGCGTCTTTCCATCAATTCCCAATGCAAGCCCAATCAACTGGGTATAGAGAATAGAGGGCAGGGTCTCCTTGGCACCTCTCCGGGAATGAAGAATTCTCTGAACCCTATCAAATTGGAGTTGGCAAAAGGGACATGCCACGCAGAGGAAGTCTGCTCCAGAGCGCTTTGCATCCAAAATCTTTCTCTCCGTGAGATCGAGGGATAACTCGTCATTGATGCCCCAAAGCGGAGACCCGCAGCATTCGAGCTTTTCAGGCCACGAAATGCTCTTTGCACCAGTCACTTCCACTAGGTCATCAAATTTCGCGGGAGCAGCAGGGTTGTCAAATTGGGCCACCTGCCTGGGTCGCAGCAGATGGCATCCATAGTGGGTGGCGATTTTAAGACCACCGAGCTCTTTCCTGATTTTTTTTCTGATGCCTTCAATGCCGATCTCCGTAAAGAGGATGTCCAGGACGTGTCGGACCGTGACACCGCCGGCGTATTCCAGGCCTTCCCTATTCAGGACGATGTTGATCTCTTTTCTCTCGGAGGGATGGCCTTTCATGATCTGGTCTGCATGCTTCAGGCTGCCGTAACAGCAGTTACACATGGTCATGATATTGAGATGTTCTTTTTCAGCCAAGGCCAGGTTACGGGCCGAAGAAAGGAGGTATGCCCTGTAACGGAAGTTCTTGAGGGGATATCCGCAGCAGTTGAATTGTTTGATGTCAACGATCTCCACACCGAGCGCCTTGAGCACGGCGTCTGTGGAGGACTCATATTGCTTGAGATAAATCGATGTGCCGCAACAGCGCTGTAATGCGAGTTTCATGAACGAGTTTCCGCCAAGCTTTTGATTTTCAGGCGCTCCATGGCCATATTCTTGATCTGATAGAGGACGTCGGTGACGCGCACTCCCTGAGGGCACGCCTCCTGGCACTGATAACAGCCCAAACAAGACCAGAGCATATTCGATTTGAAAATGGGATCGCTAAAACCTAAAAGAGCGGCATGGATGATCTGGTGAGGGGTGAGCCCCAGGGCTGCAGGAGGATTTGGATAGTGCCGCACCACAGGGCATGCTGCGGAGCAGGTCGTGCAGGTGAAGCAGAAGGAGGAACTCTCGCTCCAGTCGGAGAGTCCGAGGTCCTTCTTAAAGCACTTGTCAGCTTTTTGAATGTCTAACAGGCCGGCCTGAAGGTCGACCCCTGTGCAGGCGTCCTCAAGTGCCCCCCGTATTACCGAGATCGGCTTTTCGTAAATTTTTCCTTCCAAGTCTTCGCGTCTTAAGCCACGATAGAAGGAAAGGGGGGAGAGGAGGAGCGCCTCTGGGATACCTCTCCCGAGTAAGGCCTCTCTCCCCTTGAACCACAATTCCTGAAGGTTGATCCCCACGGGACAAACCCCTGTACAGCGATAGCAGTTGCTGCATAGGTAGAGGCCTTCCTGAAGGTTTTTGATCTTTTCTTCACCCAGATTTTTTGCACGGGCAAAGGCCATGAGCGGACCGAGTTTTTCGGACGGCAGAATCTTCAAGTTCGGGATTTCTTCTGCCCAGATTCTGACCGCGCATCGGCTGGTGCAGGTACCGCAATGGGTGCACGCATCCAGTTCCATGATCTGTTTGGTCATGAGATTAGCCGGATCGGATTCCTTTGAGTCCATGACCGCATTGGCAAGAAGGCTCAAAGGGCTTGCGATGAGATGAAACATTCTGCTGAACGGGAGATAGGCCAGCCCGACAAAACAGGCGAGGAAATGGACGTACCAAAGGATCAAGGGAAATCGTACCTTGTCCAGCAGCCCCCCCAAGGGTTTCAGTCCCTTTGCCATACTGTAACTGATGAAGGCCCATTGGGGTCTCGAATGGCAGCTTGCACAGGCGACTTCATGGACCTCCCTCCCTTGCGCCAGGATTTCCCGGTCAAAAGGACCTCTCACGCGAGAAGAGACAACCCCGAATTTCTCAACCCAGTAGCTTTCCAGAACGTTGAGTTCTTTTTCATTGGCGGTAACCGCGTACTCCTCCACCATCGACTGGTAAGCCGTGTGAGACCCGATTTTTACCCCCTCCAGGAAAAAGCCGGAGAGCATGACCAGGGTTAGAATAAAGAGGGCATACCGATCCATGCGGTTCGTGAAAAGGGGCACTTTGAGGAAAAAGCGTCGGTAGATTGAAATTCCGACTCCTACCATCACCATGAGCCCGAATAGATTTCTCAGGAACAGAAATGGATTCAGGGTGGGGGAGTAGTCCTTAAACAGAGAATAGGAAATGTATTTTTCCAGAGCATGCATCAGGAAAAGCAGCAGGAATCCCCAGAAGAGGCACCCGTGCATCACCCACCGAAGCAAGCTCTCCCGCAGAATCCTTGACTGGAAAAGGACGTCGAAGAAGAAGGTCTTCACCAACTTCAAAATCTTCCCGCTGAAAAGGGTGAAGAGGATCCCTTTCAGAGACGCTGAAACCCGTTTGCCGGGTCTAAGCGCTTCTAATTCTCCGTCGAGAGTCAACCGAAACCAGGAGGACACCTTGTAGATCAGGCCGAATAGGAAAATACCTAGAGAGATATAGAGGCTGGCTGTAAAAAACATACGGAATCTCTATCCCTGCAATCAGGCGGCACTGAGTCGCATACCTTACGCTTTTCTTGTCGTATTTCAAGCAAAATCATCTCGGAATTCGCATTACACGGAATCGACCCATTCCTTCCATGTGAAGCGGGACGGCCATTCCACTGCAAAACGGCCGTCTCCTTTGACGATGACATGATTGCACTTTCTCCTTGCCTCGCCGCGCTATATCGGTTATGTAAGTGACGGGCGCTTTTAGGGGCACTCCAGAGGCCTCACCCGTTCCATCAAGCCGGACAGAGAATCCAAGAAATGGCTCCTACCATGAAGAAGGGGGATGCTCTCAGTGGACAGAAGCAGGACAGAGGCAAAGGGGAAAAGGACTCTTCTGGAAATGGGCACGGGGAAGGTGAAATTCGAAGCCTTCGGGGAAGAGATGCTTGAAAAAAAGGTTAGCCTCAGCGGAAACAGCGGAAGAATTTATCTTCCGCCCGACTGGGTCGGCCATCACGTCAAAATTATTCGAATTGACTGATTCTTTGAGCGAAAGGGGTAGTACGGTGGGTAAAGATAAGATCCTAATCAGACGAATGAAAAAAACGGATGCCGAGGCCATAGGCAAGATCGATGCAGCCATCACAAAGGCGCCTTCACAACTTGACTTCAAGCAGATCGTGTCGGAAGAAATCAAGAGGGCTGTGGATACAAGTTATGTTGCTGAGATCAAAGGCAAGGTCGTAGGATTCATGATCAGCTACATGACCTACGGTAATTTCGGGGCAGACCGGTGCGCCTGGATTGCCATGTTCGGTGTGGACCCCAAGTGGATGGGGCAGGGGATTGGGAAAAGACTTGCTGAGGAAATATTCAAGGTCTACAAGGAAAAGGGCGTTACCGAAGTCTTCACTTCGGTGAGATGGGATGCAACCGATATTCTCTCCTTTTTCAAAACCCTCGGCTTTGAAAGAAGCAACTTCATCAATCTCTGGAAGAAGGTTGAATGAGAAGGACAGGGCCTTTAGGGGGCCAGGTCCCTGCTCGTTTGCCCGGCAAAGCCCGGCGCCCTGAAGCGGCCCGGAGAATGTATTCCCTGAACGAGAAAGGACGGGTCATGATCTACATAGGGAATTTTCTTCATACCACCAATCAGGAGAAGCAGAAGGAGATGGATAGAAGGCATGGGGAATTCACCCTGATCGTGGAGACGGACGATGCAGAGACTGCGCTCCACCTGTTCAGAGAAAAGATCCTCGCCTACAGAAGAGTCAGAGATTTTTTCGAGGGGGAGTGCTCTGTTTTTCTGACCCAGTTCTACGAATTGAAGACTTTCCCCAGAAAAGAAGCTCTCATGTTGAACTACAGTTCCTACGCCGGAGACCCGGCCATGCCTTTCATCGGTTGCACACTCCCGTCGGCCATGTCGGATGAATGCAGAATCTATGAGTGGAACGAGAACGAACCGCAAATCGATGGAATGAAGGGCAAACCCTTTATGGAGTTCCAGTCATAAAATCTTCGTGAAAAGCCCTTCTTTGCGAGGGAGTGGCATCTCTGTTCAAATGCTCTTTCTGCCGTGTAGAACAAATCCATGTACTTCTCTGCGATTCTGCTCCACCACTCCATCCCTTTTCTCCCTTGAGGGAGAGAGGAAAAGGGTGGGCAGGAGCACTCTAGGAGTCAACGGTGACGCGCTTTTACAAGTATCACGCCCTGGGAAATGATTACCTTGTCCTCAATCCTTCGGATCTTGAAGGGGAGTTGGACTCTTTTCAAATCCAGCGGATCTGCCACCGCAATTTTGGCGTAGGCTCAGACGGCATTCTCCTGGGCCCTCTGGAGACAAAGGAGGGTGACTTCGGGCTTCGCATTTTCAACCCCGACGGCAGTGAGGCGGAAAAAAGCGGGAACGGGCTACGCATCTTTTCCCGGTATCTGTGGGAGCAGGGTCTTGTCAAAGACAAACCCTTCACCGTCATGACCCCGGGCGGGATGGTCGAATCGCGAGTCCAGGACAGAGGCCGAAGCGTCACGGTCCAGATGGGACAAGTCCGCTTCGACAGCACGCTGATCCCGGTAAAGGGAAAACCCCGGGAGGTGCTGAACGAAATCATGGTCCTGAATGGGAAAGAACTTCGCTTCTGCGCGGCCACGGTAGGCAACCCTCACTGTGTGGTGCTCAAAGAAGAACTGTCCGAAAAAGAAGCAAGACAATTGGGTCCCCTGATCGAGAGAGACCCCAGGTTTCCAAACCGGACAAACGTTCAGTTCATGAAAGTGCTCGATCATTCAAATATTCAGATAGAGATCTGGGAGCGGGGAGCGGGTTACACTCTTGCTTCCGGAAGCAGCAGCAGCGCGGCTGCGGCTGTGGCTCACCGGCTCGGGCTTTGCGATGATCACGTCACGGTCCACATGCCGGGAGGGGAGCTCGACATCCGCATTGCGGAGGATTTTTCTGTGCAGATGACAGGTCCGGTAACGAAAATCGCTGAAGGGATCCTGTCTCACGAAATGTTCGATTCATGATTTCCCGAAACCTGGATTCCCAGGAGCTCCTATGAGTGATCGGCGAAGGGGGAGAGTCGCTGTTTTGGCTAGCTGCGTGGCGATTTTCTGGCCCGGAGCCTTCATTTTCAGTTTCCCGGGGGTGATGGGCCTGCACTGGCAACAGACGCTTGGTGTCAGCCGAGCAGCTACCGGGCAGACGCTGTTCTTCGTTCTCGCCGCAGTAGGCGTCTTCATGTTTATCACAGGCCGCTGGCAGGAAAAAGTTGGCCCTTCAAGGCTCGCGGCGTTGGGGGCGTTGCTTTGCGGTGCCAGCACGATCCTCGTGGGATACGCCGGGAGTATCACCTGGGTCTACCTGTGGGCTTTCCTCATGGGAACATCCTCCTCCTTTATTTACATTCCCACCCTGACGGTGGTGCAACGGTGGTATCCTGCAAGAAAAGGCTTGGTTTCCGGTTTGGTGAACCTGGCCTTTGGTCTTTCAGCGGCTGTCATGTCCCCGGTTTTCAGCCGGATGCTCAGCTCCATGGAGTATAAGAGCATGACTCTGGTCCTTGGTCTTGTGGCGTTGGGGGTCGGCCTTGCCGTTTCACCCTATGTCCAGCTTCCCGAATCAAAAGGACCCGTGGAAATCTCCACGGTCAGCCAGACCCTTGCGTCCCAGCACTCCTTCACCCTTTCCCAGAGCCTTCGAACACGGTCCTTCTGGTTGATCTGGGGGACTTGGGCCATGGCCGGAGCAGGGGGTATTGCCATGGTGACCCTTTCAACGTCCTACGGCCTGTCCAAAGGGTTAAGCCTGCGCGATGCGGTGGCCATTCTCACGGCTTTCAACCTCACGAATGGAGCGAGCCGGTTTGTGAGCGGCTATCTCTCAGATGTCATCGGCCGCAACCGGATGATGAGCATTTCCTTTCTTTGTGCAGCCTGCGCGTACTGGCTTCTTCCGAACCTGGACAGCCTTCTCTGGTGGACGATTCTTGCCGCTTTCGTAGGCTTTGCTTTCGGCACCCTATTTGCTGTTTCAGCCCCCCTAGTGGTAGACTGCTTTGGGATGACCCATTTCGGGATGATCTTTGGGCTTGTTTTCACCGCCTATGGCTTTGTGGCAGGCGCGCTGGGACCGTGGCTCAGCGGTTACGTCTTGGATGTTACCGGAGGTCGGTTCGCCGCCGTCTTTTCTTACCTGGGAGTGTGTTATCTCGTGTCCGCAATCCTTATCTCATTTGCACGACCTCCTAGGCCGCGTGCGTGCGGAGTGACTGAGTGAAAAGGATCGGAAGGCTGCATCTTCTCACGGATGTCGTTCTGCAATCCCGGTTTTCACATGAGGAACTGGCCAGGCTGGGTATTGCCGGCGGAGCGGATACGATTCAGCTCAGGGAAAAAGGCGGATCCACCCGCCGCATGATCGAGGTGGCGAAGAGCATGGCTGCCGTGTGCAGGAAGGCCGGCGTGCCTTTCATCGTGAATGACCGAATCGATGTCGCCATTGCATCTGAAGCGGATGGAGTCCATCTCGGCCAGACCGACTTCCCTATTCCTCTTGCGCGAAAACTGCTCGGAAAGGATAAACTCATCGGAGGCTCGGCGGCAACGATCGAGGAGGCCAGGATCTGCCTTGCAGAAGGTGCGGACTACATCGGTTTCGGCCCTGTGTATGTGACCGGCTCAAAAGAGGACGCAGGCCCTGTGAGCGGTCCAAAGGGGTTGAAACAAGTGGTTGAAACGATCCCTTTGCCCATCATTGCCATCGGCGGCATCACCGCTGAGAATGTCCCCGAGATCATGAAGACAGAGGCATACGGCCTTGCCGTGATCTCCGCGGTCTGCTGCCAGATCGATCCAGAGGGAGCAACGCGGGCCCTTCGTGAGGCCCTGGAAAGAAGCACAAGATAATGCCTGAATCACTGAAGGACATTGGTGAATTTGGATTGATCCATCGGATCGATGAACTTCTGAAAAGAGAAGGGGTTCAGGCTCCGGGAGTGACGCTTGGAATAGGGGATGATACGGCATCGTTCAAACCGAAGCCGGGCTATGAGGTGCTGGTCACTTGTGACTCTGTGGTCGAAGGCCGCCACTTCCTGTCCCGGCATATCACTCCCACAGATCTGGGACGCCGCTCCATGATGCTCAACATCAGCGATATCGGCGCCATGGGAGGACATCCTCTCTACGCGCTGATCTCGCTGGGCCTGAAGAACGAGACGCTCGGAAAAGACATTGAAGACATGTACCGAGGGTTTCTCTCCGAATTGAACCCTTTCGGCGCCTCGATCATCGGGGGAAACCTGACCAAGTCCGGGGATGGAATTTTCATTGATATTACACTGATCGGTGAAGTGGAAGAGGGAAGGGCGGTCCGCCGCTCAGGGGCAAAGCCGGGGGATGTGATCCTCGTCACAGGGTATCCGGGGCACTCGGCTGCAGGGCTTCAACTGCTTCTTCAGTCTTTGGCTTCGGTGGAGCACCCGCTTGTGAAGGCCTACACCAAGCCCTCTCACCGTGCGCGGGAAGGAAGAGCGGTTGCGCTCACGGGATGTGCGACCGCCATGATTGATACAAGTGATGGGTTTCTCGGAGACCTCGGGCATATTTGCGAAGAGAGCAAGGTGGGAGCCCTCTTGGCTCAGGAGAAGTTCCCGGTCAGCGATGAACTCCGGGAGGCGGCCAAGATCCTGAAGCGGGAGCCTCCGGAGTTTTTCCTTCGTGACAGCGACGACTACCAGCTCATCATCACGTGTGGCGCAGGAGATGTGGACCGCATTCGCTTTGCGATCGCCTTGACTTACAATGGTCCTGTGACGGAAGTGGGGCAGGTGACGGCACCGGATAAGGGCATCCGCCTTTTGCTTCCTGACGGCTCGGAACAAACCCTCTCCGCAAAAGGATGGGATCATTTTCGGTAAAGCTCGTATTCACCGCAGAGGCGCAGAGCACACAGAGAAGATCAAATCTTTCACTTGCCCCGATGAAGCATCGGGACAAATGAAAGCTGTGTCTCTGCCTGAGGAGAACAGTGTATGTTTGATCACCGTCTGGCGCAAAAAGCATCCGACAATCTCAAGAAAATCCGAGCAAAGAAACCCCTCATACACAATATCACCAACTATGTGGTCATGAACTACACGGCAAACGCCCTCCTCGCCTGCGGCGCCTCTCCGGTCATGGCGCACGCCGCAGAGGAGGTCGAAGAGATGGTCTCCCTTGCCGGTGCCCTGGTCCTAAATATCGGCACACTGACACCCCAGTGGGTCGATGCCATGCTCCGTGCCGGGAAAAAGGCCAATGCATTGAAAATCCCTATTGTTCTCGACCCCGTGGGTTCGGGCGCAACCCAGCTGCGGACCGACTCCGCGAAGCGGCTCACCCGTGAACTTTCCATCCAGGTTGTCAGAGGGAACGCGTCGGAGGTTCTTTCTCTGACGAGCAAAGAAGCGCGCACCAGAGGGGTGGACTCCATCCATTCTGTGGAAGAAGCAGAAGAGGCAGCGGTTACTCTGGCAAGGAGTTTAAAAACAACCCTTGCGATCACCGGCAAAGTGGACTTGATCACAGATGGGGAGAGAATTTATAAAGTGCACAACGGACACGAAATGATGGGCATGGTGACCGGAACAGGGTGTACGGCCACGGTGATGATCGCCGCGTTTCTCGCTGTGGACCCGGATCCGGTTGAAGCAGCAACGACTGGCCTTGCCTATTTCGGACTGGCAGGCGAGAAGGCTGCATCTCACACGAAGACCCCTGGAACCTATCAGATCAGCCTTTTGGATGCCCTCTTCTCGATCGATGCGGAGGAATTGCGCAAGGGGGCAAAGATTGAGGTTGTAAAATAGATGAAAAATCAAAATGACATTGCAAACACCCAAGGTGACGAGTGGGGAAGGGACCCGGCGGTGCGGGGGATGCGACGGGTGTTCTCGGCCATGGATACGGCTCAGAAGGAGTTCATCAAGAACCTGGGCCTTACGCCCTATGACCACAGACTGAGGCGGTGGCGGGAGAGGGCTCTTGCCGCTTTTGATGCGAGTTGGGCTCGAACTGCGAGATCTGGTGTCGAATTGAGCGAGACGGAGGCAGGGTCTCTCTATGTCCATTGCCTTGGAAAAATCATGACCACAGAGGGAATGGACGTCCCTCCCGAGACTCTTCCGCAGAGCGAGAAACTCAAGAAAATCCTGAGGGAGGTTTTCCCTTGATCCGGTTGCGTCTGCGCCGGTGCTTAAGGCTCCTGCAGAAATCGGGTGGGAGGCATGGTTTCGACGCATTGACCTTGTATCACCGAGAAAACTCAAAGGCAAAGAACTTTTGATGCGCACCCGGGGTTGGTGGACGGTTGAGCCTTCAGAGATTGCGCCGGTGGTAGAAGCTCATGGCAAGCTTGAGGTTGGTGAAAAAGGCGAACTGCTGGTTGAGTTCCCGAATCAGGATGCGGTGGATGCTCTCACCAAAGCGCTCGCAGAGCGCTTTGGTGACCAGGTTCTTCTTGCCCCCTAGAGGCTTTCTTGACAGAAGCGAGGGGAGGCAAATAAGCTCTTCCAAGAGGTGAAGCCCGTCATATGGTGAAAGGAATCGGCAGCCCTGATCGTTCATTGCTTGAAGAGGAGGTGACGGCCCTTCTCGATGAAGGGACCCCTGGCGGCCTTTTTGACAAGAAGCGGGTGCTTGTCCTCACGCCGGATGCCACGCGGACCTGTCCGCTGCCGATGATGGTGCGGGCCATCCGCAAGACCGTCGGCAAGCGCTGCGCCCGTCTCGATTTTATGGTCGCCCTGGGGACGCACACCCCGCTGCCGCTGGAGAGCATCCTGGCGCTTTACGGCATAGCCCGTCCGCAGCAAGACTTCCCCAGCTCTGCATTCTACAACCACGAATGGGGCCGTACGGACACCTTTCTGCGCATCGGGATTCTGGTGCCCGCGGACGTCGAACAGATCTCAGGAGGGCTGCTGAGCGAAGAGGTGCCGGTCGAGATCAACAAACGCATCTTCGATTACGATCTGTTGCTC
>PDVJ01000748.1_pt1 | contig 11004 bp, 13 predicted proteins | sample 1369811 | NCBI WGS metagenome assembly PDVJ01 (sample SAMN07795376, study PRJNA414565) | Alkali sediment metagenome, whole genome shotgun sequencing project. | reverse complement strand
ATGAAAAGTATTCTATCCCCCATGGTTTCCTGTTCCTCTTGGATGGTAACTGCTCAGGTGTTTAGGCTGAAGGCTGAAGGCTATAAAACATCTCGCAAAGCACACCCAAGCCATTCAAGACCTTCTCGGTTTCTACGACCTTTGGTTCAATCAGAGATGAATCCTCGTTGGGCAAGAAGCCCAAACGCTTCGACAAATTTAGTTGATAATGCAGTTCCCTCAATGACCCGAAGGCTATATTGAGAAATCTGAGATAATCTGCCTCGCTGTCACGAGCGCAACCCTCAACAATGTTAGAAGGAACTGAAACTGCTGCCCGCCGTATTTGAGAAGTCAGACCAAACAACTCTTCTTTCGGAAACCCTGCGGTTACCCTATAAACCAATATTGCTACTTCATCAGCCAACTCAAATGCCCGAAGTTTTGTGTGATCACGCATGATTTGTCCCTAAAAGTCTTCAGCCTTCAGTCTATCTACCTGAGTAGTTAGGTCTGCTTTTGAACGCCACGTATTTGCTGCCCAGAAAGTTGAACGCGGTGGCAGCCGCAATCCCTATGAAACTGGCCAGGATATACCAGGGGCTTTCTCCCATGCCGGCGTATTCGATCAAGAGATGCATGATTCCGATCCGAACTCCCAAACCGCCGAGACAAATGGAGACGAAGAAAACGTAACTGCGTGGAATGGGTGTCGATCTCCCGGAAAGCAAAGACCGCGGCAAAACGCGGATCCAGAGAAACATGATCCACCAGGGAAACCAGGACAGCTGTGTCAACTACGAGTCCGGTCAGGCCCACGAGACAGAATTTGACGAACTCGAAAAACAGAGGATATCGGTACGCATAGAGACGTCCCAAATGGCGCAGGTAGTCCACCTGGGCTTTTAACCCGAGTTTGCTTTCCCCTTCCTCTCTATCCGCAAAGATAATGGGGACATCCAGGACCCTTGCCCGTGTCTTCACAACCACTTCAAGAACAATTTTCCATCCCAGTGGATCGAGCGTAACCCCGTCCAGCACGCTCCTCCGCACAGCCATGAATCCGCTCGTGGGGTCAGAAAGCACGGTGACACCTTTGGCGACGGCACCCTTACTGACAATTCTCCTTAAGAGAGGCCAGTTCTGAGCTCCACCCCCAACCACATAGCGGCTCCCGACCGTGGCATCACATTTCCCTTCAAGAATCGGTTGGATCATGTCCGGAATTTTTTCGACCGGATGGCTCAAATCGGCATCCATGACCACACAGATTTCCCCTCGCGCCAAGCCAAGACCCTCGATGACGGCCCTCGAAAGCCCACGACCACTCTTCCGCACGTGGACCTTGACCGGGTAAGAACCCGCAAGATTCAAAGCGATGCTTGCCGTTCCGTCCGGTGAGTTGTCATCAACCACGATCACCTCCCCCTCCATCGCCTCATCTCGAAAGACCTTTGTGATAGCGGGAATGATGCGTTTCATATTTTGAGCTTCATTGTATGTGGGCAAAATGACGGAAATCATGTTTTTGTCCTAGGCCCAATGCTGTTCACTTAGGCCCCTGAGCCTGATGTGGAAGCTGCCAGGTGTCATTCCGGCGAAAGCCGGAATCCAGTCTTTCACCCTCTTCTGGACCCCGGCTTTCGCCGGGGTGACGGTATGGAAAACCAGATTCTCTTTAAGTGAACAGCATTGCCCCTAACCCCCCTTTACTAAAGGGGGGGGCGAGGGGGGATTTGCTGTTTCTGAGGCCCAAAAAATCACTCGGCCTTATGGCCACTTTTCTTCGTCCTTCGCTATAGACAGTCATCCCCACTTTTTATTTCGAACCCAGCGTTTTTGCGAACGCCTTAGTCTTTTCTAGCCATTTTTTCAGCTCCTTTTCACCCGTGAACCCTTGCTCCTCAACCATCACCCACCCCTTCATGGGCTTTCCTGTGATATCGAAAGGCTTGACAAAAGGTAGTTCGATGGCCTCTCCGGCCTTGTCTTCACCGAGCCGGAGAATCAGGAAATCCTTGTACACACCGCAAAACATGTTTCCATTCAGAAGATGACAGATGCCTCCGAACATCTTCTTGCTGTCGGTGTTTTTCCAGGAGGAGACGATTTTTTGAATCCGCGCTTCAAGGTCCTTGTTGTAAGGCATAATCTAGTTTTTCCTCTGTGTTAATTTGGTTCTCATGGAGCTCCCAAGTTCGTATGCGCAGAGCCTGCATCGAAAATATGCTCTTGTCAAGAGGCCGCCGAACTACCTCACCTTTTTGCGCTTTTGCTTTTTTTCTGGTATTAGTAGAAACGTTCCTTTCAATCTGCACTCCATCTTATGCGGATCAATCCAATTACTAGGCGCGTTGCGGTTGCGCCCCGTGTTTGCAAAAGCGCTGCGGGGATGGAGGGAAGTTCAGTTGCCAGTGAGCTACGTCAATCGAAGAGGTTAGACGTATTACCTGCGTTGGCGCGCTACGAAGACGGGCAAGGCAAGCTATTTCTTCTCGATGAAGAGCGAAGGGGACTTGGTGGAGGGGATACCGGAAGGCTTCGAGGTCTATGAGAATCCCAATGCCCAGGTCTTCCTGCGCAAGGTTCAGCCCAAGACCATAACTGACGAGGAAGTTGAGGTTGTAAAGCGGGGGCTTGGGCAGTCCCGGCATCTGCGGCCGGTTCCTCGCCAGAGCCGCCGCGCGACTCACGCCGTGGCCGTTTGCCATGGCATTAATTAATGCCAAGTGAGGACTTGGGTATATGCCAGAGATTTCGAGATTCTATGGCATAATCATTGCGATGTTTTATGATGATCACCATCCACCACATTTCCATGCGCGTTACGGAGGTAGTACGGTGGCGGTGGAAATAGGTAGTCTGCGTATCCTGGAAGGCCTCCTTCCACCGCGGGCCTTAGGCCTGGTCATCGAATGGGCGACTCAGCACCAGCATGAATTACTGCTGAACTGGGAGTTAACAAAGACCAATCAGCCGCCCAAGAACATACTTCCCTTGCCATGGGAGGCTTTTATGACCCCCGATCTTGTGTCCGCAATCTACAAAGGAGAGTACAGGATTGAGCTGACGTTTGGCGACGGCAGCTCCGGTGTTGTCGACTTCTCAGAATATCTGGATAGAGGAGGAGTCTTCGAAAGCTTTCGTGATATCCAGTTTTTCAGACACTTCAGGGTTAACGATGAACTTGGCACGCTTACATGGGAGAACGAAATAGATATCGCTCCGGAGACGCTCTACTCTAAGGCAACCGGTTCCCCCTTCCCCGAGTGGGTTGAAAATGATGAGCCTTCAGCGAACCCTTCAGTCCAGGGGACGGGATGAAAAGAGCCCGCCGCTGATCTTACCGTTGGGAAGGGAAAAAATCATTAAAGATTATGGGAAAGCGCAAACGAAAACTGACAGCCGCCGAAAAGGCGGAGAACAAGCAAAGACAGAAGGAATACATGACTATTTTCATCAATGGGAAGCAGAAACGTGTTAAGCGCCCACCGACCATAGATGGAATGGATGTTGAAGAGTTCATCCGCATAAATGCAGACCCAATCTGGCTTCACCAAAATGAAATGTGGGAGTACATGATTAATGATGATGAATCATGAACTCCCAACAAGCAAGTGCACCTGACCGCAGGGGCACAGCGGCCTTGGTTTTTGCGCATCGTATTATTTATCAATCTTTTCAACCTTTGCTCAGTCCCCGCAGCCCGTTCGGCAAAGAGAGGACAACAACCGATGATGCATGAGGGACGACCCTACTTCGATGATCGGATGTTAATCCTTGAGGTCACCCCTGTGACATCCCGATCACTGACGAGTGCGGAGCCTGAACGAAAGGAGTGGGCGGTAATAACACGACGGAATGTACCGGGATATCCTCCCCTTTCGATGCGACCACTTCCCATTAGAAGAAGAGGCCATTCGATACGCGCGATCCATAGAGCCTTCCACGCCACGGGTAAGTCTAAACGGTACACCGCCAACACCGACTCCCTCATATGAACAGCATCTTGAATGGATGAAATCACAGGGCATTGATGACCCACGACTCAATGTAATCCGTCAAGGTGGGGGACACGTTAAGCGCTCGTTGTACGGGGGCGAAGGGGTTCTTCTCAAACGCTTAGATCGACATGAAAGCAACATTCTGTAGACTGGGCGAGTACAAGATTATCGAAGACGACAACGGCGCGTTGTGGTGGGAAGCGCATGCCGGACTGAGTGCTCTTGTAGGTGGGAAGTGTTTCATATTAATGGTCCCACAATTGTCTTTACATTGCGAAGCCCCCTCACCCTGCCCTCTCCCCCAAGCCTGGGGGAGAGGGATAGGGTGAGGGGGAGCGCATAGTCAATACTATTTCGAGACGATTAATAAGGGGAGAAATTCTGTTCATCGGACCCCGTGAAAGCGAAGAGCCGGGGTTTTTGGCAAACGAATTCCTTAATCAGATAGAGCGTTTTCCAAAATGGGGAAAAACCAAGCATTGCTGTTTGAATTATACGATATGTGAATGCAGATCCGGCAGGAAACTGACAGAGGAAGAAATAGCCGCATGGTCAATAAGCCAAACTCAATTGACAGAAGAGACTGGTTTTTCAGGGACACTGTTCGGGAAAGGAAATCAAGAACAAGGATCGGATTCGAAAGAGGACGTTTCTTACAGGCTAGGCAGGTATGAGATCATCCAGAAACCCAGCGGCCAGATGTGGTGGAAGACACCCTCTGGCCACACTGGTCTCAGAGTAGCAAAGAGCATCATAGCGGGCGATATCTTATTCATGGAGGTGGGCGAAACAGAAGAACAGGGCAATTTGAAGCACGCGTTTCTTGAACACCTCAATCAGTTGCCGGAGTGGAGAACTGCGAAGTATTACTGCGCAAGTTGTGCGTTATATGATTGCAAGACTGGCAAGAACCAGGCCTGAGAAGAGGGAGGTGGGCGGCCCAGTGAAACTCCCCGCGCTTCCCCAAGACGCATCTTCACGCCTCCAGCCATCACCGTGCAAGACTCGGAACCTTGAGGTAGACCCCTCACCTGCCCCAAGCCTGTCCTGAGCCTGTCCTGAGCCTGTCGAAGGATGCCACGCGCCGAATGACTTGAGTTGCCAGTCTATCGCGTCCTGCGAGACTTGAGGCTTATGACTTCGATACTTACGATCGGGGCGCAGGCAAATTTGAAAAACCTCTGGAGGTGAGCACCTTCAGGCTTTTCTGGTCATTTGGGAAGTCATAAGTTGCCGTCTGTCTGCCTGGTCGACAGACTTGGATCGGTAATCGTTCGTTCTTGGGAGGCGTCTTTCCCATCCGTCTTTCCCATTGACATAAGGACAAGTACGATTGTGATCTGGGTGACCCTTTCTAGGGATGCCCGTATCGATTGCGATAGAAGCATAGGGTAAAGCATAAACAGCTTGACCATGGGAGCAGTCCTATTATCTAAAGGGTTAGCCCGCATGGGGGATAACCCTTTAGGGTTGCAAGTATCGATGCCCTTTTAGGGCTAAATAAGCCACCGGCTTTGCCGGTGGTACTGAATTCTTCTTATGCCCACCCTGAGCAGGTTTACGAGGTGGAGGGATTTCAGGCTTTTTCGCGTCAGCATAATACATGGGGGATCAGGAGCGCGAATGAGTCTGGATTGCGCCTCTTCCGTCCTCTGAGCTTTCTTTTTGACATTTCGCTCACTGATTAAATAGACTGATGGTCGCTGATTTGAATTCTCCCGTTCTTCCAGGGCTGTCGCGGGGAGCGGTCCTCCTCTGATCCGCACGGCGAGGAAACGCGCCCTCAGCTGGTGTCACTCGCTCATGGAAGAGATTCCTCCAAGGGGCAGACCAAATGTATAAAAAAGCCTTTCTTATCGGACTCGCCTCATTACTTGGGGGGCTATCGTCTACATACGGCGCCCCTGTCCAGAGGCCTGAACTTCTGACCCAGATTCAATGGACAGGGACCTCCTGGTTCGGTTCGCCGATCATCCACAATCTGGGAAGCGGAGAGAGAAAACTGGTCGGTACTTACTACGACATCTTCGTATGGGACAAACAGTTCACGCAGCTTGCCCGTGCGCCGTCGGGTGCCTCTTACCCGCATGAGGGCAGGATCTATCCGCCCGCCGTCTGCGCCGATCTTGACGGGGACGGCATCTTCGAGATCGTGGCCGGCAGCAATAACGGGAAAGTGGCCGCCTACGAGTGGAGGAACAACGGCCTCGTTGTGAAGGCCGGTTGGCCCGCAAGCACGTGCGACCTGGGCCAATGCCCTGAAGTCCGGGGCATTGCGGCGGGCGATCTCAACGGTGACGGCAAGATCGAAATCATTGCGACCACGACTCAGACCATGAGCGGAGGCTCTCAGGTCTATGTGTTCAACCCGAATGGAACTCTCTACCAGCCTCCGGGGTTATCCTACAACGCATGGCCGCGCTATAACCGGCTGGCAGGGCCTGGCAACGACGCCGACTCGAAGGGGCCCGGCAATCATGGATATGGATGTTACGGACTGAATGTTGGGGTGGGGAATCTCGATGACGACGCTTTTCTTGAGATCGTAGTCACCTTCGACAATCACCAGATCAACGTCTTCAAACATGACGGCGTCAGCGTCTTGGCATCGCCCTATTTCACCAACCGGAGTGGGGAGTACCTTGGAAACCGCCTCAACTGGGGGCAGTTCATCCGCTGGTTCGACGCGCAGGTGGAAGAGAACCACTATCATCTCCACGCCGACAACTGGCCTCATCCGGTTTCGCAGAAGTGGATGCAGTGGACCCAATCGCCCCCCTGCGTATCCGACATCAATGGAGACGGCCGGAACGAAGTGGTCTGTGTCTCGAACGTGGAAATGGATGAGCCCTATGACACGAAACACCATTCGGTCATGGTGCTTGAAGGGGCTTACGGCGACGGCTCTCGAAGCGCCCGCCGATTGCCCGGATGGGAGCAACTCCCATCTTCGGACTACCCTTTGAGCCGCGCTGGACATACCTGGTACCCGCCGACCAATCCGCCCGCACCCACTGTCGTTGATATTCTCGGCGACTCGCGCCCTGAGATTCTATTCGGGGCCCATGACGGTTTTATCTACTGCATTTCGCCGACCGGACAGAGGTTGTGGAGAAAAAACATCACTCATGGCCGAGCCCTGATGTACGCCTCTGAAATCATGGTGGCGGATCTCAACCTGGACAATATCCCTGAGCTCATCCTCACGACTTTCGGCGATCCGGATAACCTGGCTCCTGGACAAGCGCACGGCTATCTCATGATTCTCGATAGGAACGGTGACACCCTTTACGACGTCGAACTGCCCCAGCAGGGCACGAACGGCAACGGGAAAGGGGCCCCGGCCGCGCCGACCGTCATGGATCTTAACGAAGACGGGGCGCTGGAGATCATGGTTCAGACCTTTGGAGTGGGGTGTTTTGTCTATCGCGTACCTGGTTCTGCGGAAAATCTGCTCCTCTGGCCGACCGGGAGAGGAAACTACCTGAGGGACGGACGGCCCTGGGGTTCGGGAGCCCGTAAAAAGCCCTCGGTCCCGTTGCTCCTTCTTCTCGACTGACGCTTTCCCGCCGCCCAAGCGTGCTTTTCTTGCTGAGGAGAAAGACGACGGAGAATTCCCAGCGAAAACCGGGCCGATGCCGGACGCGAGAGCGACCTCTCTTGGCAGGGCCTGCTTCTCACCTGTCATTTAGAAACATTGGGCATCAGCGAAACCGCCCAACCACGGGCCGACCGGTGACGATGACTTTTGCTAATGTAGCGCTCTCAGCTCGACAAGGGACTTACGCTTTACGCATGGTTACATCCCAAAAGAGGCGAGAAGCCAGCTGAATAGAAGCCCTTTGCCAAACAGATCGCTACTTGGGATTAGCGGTTGTAATGCTGGTAAGACTCCAGTTGGGTAAATAGCAAAAATGTAGAAAGGATTTTCAGAAACATCCGCGAGGCCATGCATTGGGTTATCCTAATCTGTCGACTTGCTACCCGCACAATAGACTTGGGATGTTAGTCATAACGATGCAGGACCTCTCATGGTCAAACCTCTCGCAAGTGAAAGAAACCCCACCGATGATCATAGGTGTCCGAGATGATGTGGATTCACCTCTATCAGCCGGGATTATTTTACTACGAAGGCGTCCATGGCATCGTCTTCCGAGCCCGCGGTAACAGCCATTCATATAGCCTGTTTGTTGAGTATCGCGGTTTTGCTTGACTCTGTGGTCATTTCTGGTAGCTTCAGCTGCAGTTCGACCTTGTGAGCCTTTGGAGAGGACAATGGCAGACAGCCGACGCCTTTCTGAACTTATCAGATCGATAAGGAGACTGAATCGATTGAGGACGGACAAGAGGCGGTATCCCAGAAAAGCCTGTTTTATTGAGGTGGACTATGTGATTCGTGGCCGCTCGTACAATGATATCGTCAACAACATCAGCCAAGGCGGAGCTTGTGTCCGCACGCAAAGGCCGTTTTTCCCGGGTGATGAGATTTCTCTGGATTTCTCCCTTTTGGGGTTGAGAACACATATTGAAGGTCGGATTGCTTGGGTCGACCCACGGAGCATTGGGATCGAATTCAGGTCTGTTAGTGCTGATCTGAAAGGGGTTCGATATAATTTTGATTTTAGGAAAGACGATGTAATATGCACTGAAAAGGAGGTTTCGGAAATGGGAAAAATAAGAAAGAGAACGGTCCGCTGGGAGACTTCAGCCGATGCTGGAAAATACCGGTTTTACTGGTCATGGAAGGGACCGGTCGGGTATGACTCTGATTTTGTTGAGATAGAGAACAAAACTCTGGTGATTCTTCCGGATGAGATTCCTTCTTTTCCTAAGATTGCGGGGGAAATTGAGCTGGGGATTACAGCGGTCAATGCAGTGGGGAACGAATCGGATATTACCAAAGCCAGAGTATATGTTGACTTCACTGTACCGGAGGCACCAAAGGCCCTTACGGTGGAGTAGTGAAGAAGAAGTTGTTGGATATGATTCAAAGACCAATTCACATAAAATTTGGCAACTGAGTAAAATTCCACCTTACATTCGACCGGTTGCAGATGCACACGATTAAAGGCCGTAAAACTGCATCGAAAACCAAGAAAAAAAGGATTCGCTGGAATCGTTCACCTTCTCCAAGTGTGGTGAGCTAGAGGCTCTATTGGACGGTTGTCGGAGATCTGAGCTATAACTCGGAATTCATCGATATCGGCGATCGCACAGAGGTTATCCTGCCTGACGAAGTACCGTCACTTCAGCATGTTGGCGGGTAAGTCGCCATCGGCATTACGGCAGTGAACCGTGAAGGAAACCAATCCAACATGGTCAGATTCACTGTTAACTTCGATTCTCCCGTCCAAGGATTGCCAGCAGATCTGTTACGGCCGGGGGAAGAAGGATGGGAACCGCCTACCAGGGCTTCTGTACTTGTTGATGATTTACACTTTTGGCTGATCAGAAATCAGAATTTGCAGGGACTTGGACAATCGGCTGATACGCGAGACTACTATGCTGAGTCGCACGGCGCATCATGTTGAGGAAGCTCACAGGTGAGAACCTGAGATCAAGTCTATCTCTTATCTTTGCTCCGATTGGAGTGTCAATTGTTGGCGGTATTGTTTATGCCTTTTCCCGTAAAAGATCGAGGGCGAGCAATGAAGACACTGTCGATGATCTTTTTGGTTATTTCAGGGTTTTTTGGCATAGCACAGCAGGGATGGGCGGCTAGAGCATATGTTACGGACTCCTTCGAAATCACACTCCGCACGGGCCCTAGTAACGAGAACAAAATCATTGCTATGCTCTTTTCCGGTCGTCCACTCGATGTACTGAGTACCCGGGGGGAATGGAGCCAAGCCAAGGTAATAGACAGTGACAAGGAAGGTTGGGTTTTGAGTCGATATCTAGTAACCCGCCTTCCGTGGGAAACTCAAGCCAGGAGACTGCAAGAAGAAGCAGTGAGTCTGAACGCTAAGGTCAATCGAGTTCAGAAGGAGTTTGGCGATGAGTCTCAACAACGTCAGGGGCTTGCCGAAGAACTCGAGCGAAAAACCAAGGAACTTGAGGCTTTGAGTAAGGAATATTTGGAGCTCAAGAAAGGAGCTGAAGGATATCTGAGGCTGAAAACCATACATGAAGCCACTGAAAAGGACTTGAAAGCTGCCCAGAGCGAAAATGAAACCCTAAGATCATCACAACAGAACAGGTGGTTTTTGAGTGGAGCGCTCGTGCTTCTGTGCGGGTTATTGATCGGCGGGATTGCTGGACGGCAGCAAAAGAAAAGACGATCACTCTATTCATGAGATCCAACGGGGGGTTTGATATAGAACTCCTTACACATAGATTTCGGCCCAATTGGACATTCGCCCCAAGGCAGGCGTGGCGGTTCACCTGGAAATCTTTGGCTGCCCTTTTCCAGGCCGGCCAATAGACTTGTGATGCTAATCGTGACCGGATGGGGCCATGCTAAGCCAGCCACCCCTCTCTAGCTCATGAAAGGGTGTGAAGAAGGTTACCACTAAGTGGAACCGAATTACACTTGATAATAGGCAATCTTTACCTAGATGCCTTGCCCCCTCGCTCCTGCCGCTCTATTTCATTGAAATCTGTTGGAAAATTTTTCCCTATCCTCTGGCACGCCCTTCGCATAGAAGTCTGAATAAGAGCTCAGCAGTGGCCATTAGAGGTTCGAAGATTTGGTGAAGGCCATGGAGAGAAACCTCTGGCATTATCTGAATCCTCTTCATGTTTATTGCCGCTTAATAGACATGGGCCTCCCATTGGATCTCGCAGTTTTCTTGTGTAAGCTTTATGATCGCACTGTGTTTAGACATCTGTGACGGGATAGAGGCCAGCATTTGACAAAAGCCTCGGAATGTCAGAGGCATCGAGGGATTATACCTCGAATTTGGATCTTGTTAGTCTTGTTAGAAAAAGGATTTCTCCTCGCAGATTGATGTTCAACAGGGCAAGGATAATGGAACTCAACTCTTTAAAGGGTAAGTCACAAGATGAAGAATTTAGAACC
>PDVJ01000747.1_pt1 | contig 11015 bp, 5 predicted proteins | sample 1369811 | NCBI WGS metagenome assembly PDVJ01 (sample SAMN07795376, study PRJNA414565) | Alkali sediment metagenome, whole genome shotgun sequencing project. | reverse complement strand
CTCAAGTAATAGTTTATAGTTGTTGAAGGATTAAACGGATTAGGATAATTCTGTTCAAGATGGAACACTGATGGACCTGTAAGATTCCCGGCTTTCTCTGAAATTAACGGTAAGGTTTCAAAACCGCGCATAAGTACATCAGGCATTCTGTCAATCGGCATTCCCAATTGCTGCGTCAATAAAGTTGCATAAAGCTGCCTGAAGTCATATTTATATTTAATGTCACCGTTGTTATCAAGATCAGTAAGATCAGGATTATTTCCGTAAACACCACCGTAAACATTTCTTCCTATAACAAATAATGGTGCTGCGGTTCCGTGATCAGTTCCTGCACTTCCATTTTGTTCGACCCTTCTCCCGAATTCTGAAAAAGTCATCAGCACAACTCTATCCTCAATACCAAGAAGTCTTAAATCAGTTTGAAATGCTTCAATAGCTTGTGCAACTGTTGTAAGTAGATCGGCATGACCGCCAGCCTGGTTTGCGTGAGTATCGAATCCACCGATTGAAGTAAGATAAACAGGAGTTTCCAATCCTCCTGCGATTAATTCAGCAACGATCGCAAGTTGCCTTGCTAATCGTGTGTTCGGGTATTCTGCTTTGTTCTCTACTAAATCAGCCTTCTCTTTAATTATTTGTGCATACCGGATTGATAGTGCTGCAATTTCTTTAATATATTTTAACTGGTTGCCAGCAATTGTATCAGGCGGAGGATCATTATCTGCTGTGCTTCCGTTTATCAATTGGTAAAACTGGTTGGGGCTTTCAAATGAAATTCCCATCGTGCCCTGGCAGGTACATTCAAGTAATGCTGATTGTGTAGAGCCAATCTGGATTGCCATCGGATGTTCAGAATTAATTGGATTGTGATCGGGCAAAACTTTAGCAAGATATCTTCCAACCCAGCCATCGTCAATAACAACATTTGAATCTGAAGCACTCAGCCAGATATCTGTAGCTCTAAAATGCGATCTGTCAGGACTTGCATAACCAACATTCTGTAATACAGCCACCATTCCTTCATCATACAAAGCTTTCAACGGCTGAAGCGAAGGGTGCATTCCTGTTAAGTTATTCAAGTAGATTGCATCTTCTTTTCTAATTCCAAGAGATGGCCTGGCATTATAGTATAAACTATCTTCAACCGGTATGATTGTGTTCAGCCCGTCATTGCCTCCGCTTAACTGCAGCAGTACAATTACTTTCCCGTTGACTGCTTGAATATTCATGAACGATCTTGAAAAAGCTCTGATTGGAATATTCCCGAGAGCCATTGAAACTGTGCCGGCACCGGCAACTAATCCTAAATTTCTTAAAAATGATCTTCTGTCCATAATTATCTTTCCTATTATGAAAGTTGATATTCTGATAATCTCATTAACGCTTTGAAGAACAGCTTAAGTCTGTTCTCAGCCTGCGGATCGGAAGTTGACCAATCATAGACTTCTGCACCATCTAATAAAGTATTCAATAAATATTCTCTCCGGTTTTCACTTAAAGGATATTGAAGAAATATTTTTGAAATGTCATCAATCAGTTGAACGGCATCTTCAGCACTGGGAAAAGTTCTTACGTATTCAACAAGATTTAATTGAAATGTTAAATCGGCGCCATCAGGTCTTTTACCATTTATAACAGCATCAGTAAAAACATTTCTTGATGGAAGTGTTGTTGTGTTAATCCATACTTTATCTCCATCCCACCCGCTGACATTTGGCGGTGAAAATAATTCCTGCTTAGTCTGTGTGGCGACAGTACGAATGTAAACATAATCAGGTGTGGCTACGTTGAATTGCCTCATTGTTCCAATCATTAATTCAACAGGATTTTTAATTTTTGCCCCTCTTACTTCATTCGTATGAAACATAACTGATTTTAGCAGAGTAGATAAAACCGGTTTTAACTCATAATTATTATCCCGAAGTATTTGCGCCATTGTAGCAATGCTTGGTTCATCGTGGGCAATGTGCATGAATTCATTATACAATTCCCTGCAGAAAAATATAGCCGCTGCTGGCTGAGTGAAAATTATATCAACAACATCGGTGTAAATAAAATTACCAGTCTGTCCTAAAAATGTTTTTGTGCCATCATCAAAACGACTTGCATCAAAGTAAGAAGTTAATTCATTTACTCTCCATCCTGTTAAAGCCCTTGCTCCTTCCTGAATATCCTGCTCAGTGTAGTTGCCTATTCCGAGAGTGAATAATTCCATTAATTCTCTAGCATAATTTTCGTTGGGTGCACCTTTCCTGTTTCTTGTTCCATCAAGATAAAGCAGCATTGCTGGATTAATTGTAACTGCTTTTGTAAAATCAATCAGATTACCCATCGCAAAATCACGGAATAACTTGTTCTGCCAGTACATGTGCTGAGCCAATCCAACTTTTGAAACATCGCTGACAAAATGATTATGCCAGAACAGCACCATTCTTTCGCGAAGAGAATAACCTTGTGTAACCATTAGATTATACCACCAGTAAATCATTTCTCTGGTGCGTTCAGTATTGTTGTCATTTGTTGGATCATTTACCCAGAAGCCGGGCTGCGGGGGTTCAGGTTGATCTGCAAGCAGGAAGTTATCTACAAAATCATCGAGTGAATGCGATAATGCAAACTCGATATCCTGCTTATTATAGCCAAAGAGTGTTCGAGCCAGGATGTGTCTCGCGGCATCTTCATCCCAGACTGCAATCTTGTTAAAATTGTTTGCGTTTTCCACTTGGGTGCCTCGCTCAGTTTAGTTTAAATTTCTGATTGGTAGTTCGGAATATACTAGTAAATAATATGCCAGAAGCTAACAGTTGATAACTCGCAATAATGGGGGGTTGAATTTCCTTCTGAAATAATTACTCGTAGATGTTTCCCCCTGAATACGCGAGCATCTTCTAAGGTATGGCGACAGCATTTTTGACGCAGCGGCACAGAATGACGCAAAAAATATCGATATTTTTATTCAATTATGCCGATGGACTTATCCGGGAAGATAGGACATTCCAGCTACTAATTCTTTTTGATGTATTTACATACTGATAAAATTTGTGATACTTATCAAAAAATAAAATCCATATTGCATTTAATATTACGTGTGCAATATGCGTGATTTGGGAAGCTAGTACGTTTATGGCTGATTTATTTATTCAGGATTAACTAAGTTTACTTTTACTAAAACAATTATTTTGTGCTTATGATCTCTTTTACTATTTCCTTCAATTCAACCAACACCCGTTTAAATAATAGAAATCAAATGTGAGTTACCAATGAATAAAAGTTTGATATTAATTTCATTATTTGTTCTTTTCCTTTCCGGATTAATAAATGCTCAGTCACAAATTTTAACTCTAGAAGAAGCAATTCAATTAGCACTTCAGAATAACAAGGATATTAAAGTATCGTATCTAAGTACTGAAAAATCTGCGGCAGCAGTAAGAGAAGCTTTTGGATACGCACTACCCAGTGTTGATGTAGCAGCAGACTTTTCGCATTTCTTAAAAAAGCCTAAGATGCCTTTCCCTGATTTTGAAGCACTTTTTACAAATGCTACATATAATATTCTATTTGAAGAAAATATAATTCCGGAAGACGAGAGCAAATATCAGCCGATAGAAACACAGCTTCAATCATTTGCGTTGAATAACACTTATTCGGCATCTCTTACTTTAACACAGATATTATTCAGCTCCGCAGTCTTCGAGGGAATTGGTGCATCACAGACGTACTACGAACTTGCCAAAGCTGAACTTAATAACACAGTTTCAAAAACTGTTTTATCTGTTCAGACTGCATTTTATGGAGTGCTGCTTGCAAAAGCGGTCCTTGATATAACGAACGCAAGCTTTACTAATGCACAGGATAATTTCAACAATGTAAAAGCCTTATACAACCAGGGAATGGTTTCCGAATTCGATATGCTTCAGGCGGAAGTTCAGGTTGAAAATATCAGGCCTGTATTGCTTAGAATAGAAAATGGGTTGGTTACCGCAAAAAACGGATTAAAAATAATTATCGGTGTTGATCAGACAGATGATATCGATGTGTCTGGAGAAATTGAATTAGACTCAATAGATATTAGTAATGAAGATGAACTTATCCGGGAAGCATTACTTTCTAATTTTAATATTAAAAGTCTCGAACTAAAAAAGCAGGTCGATGAAGCATTTATCCAGCTGGATGTTTCTGAGTACTGGCCTACTCTTGCAGCATTTGGAAATTATACTTATACCGGTTCATCAGATGATTTATATTTTCAGAATTATGATTATTCAACAGTCGGATTGAGCTTAACTTTCAATCTCTGGCAGGGAAACCGTACTAAAAATGCTGTTGAGCAATCTACTATCACTTTTAAACAGACCGAAGAGCAGTTACTTCTTTTGAAGGATTTTACTATACTTGAAGCAACAGCCAAAATTCAGGAGCTCCGAAGAGTTAAATCATTGATTGAAGTGCAGGAAAGAACTGTTAAGCTTGCTCAGCGAGCATACGACATTCTTGAATTACAAAACGCTGATCAGGATCTGAGACAAGCAAGACTAAATCGAGTTCAGGCAATTCATTCCTACCTGGTTACCAAATATGAACTCGACCAGCTACTTGGCAGAACTAATCCACAGTATTTTACTTATTTCAACGAGGACGAAAATTAAAATAAATTTTTGCAAACAGGAGAATCAATTTTATATGAAACAGTTTTTAAATAATTACGTAACCACACTATTGTTGACCGGATTAATAATATCAGCCTTTGTATTAAATGCGTGCGGAGAAAAAGCATCGGAGAATAGCCAGCCTAAAACCGAGTATACTGATACAATCTCCGTTGAGGCAGAAAATGTCCAGCTGCGTGAACTAAACTTATCAAAAACTTTCAGCGGAACACTTGAAGGTGAAGAGCAAGCTAATATTGTTTCTAAAATTCCCGAGCGGATTGTTGGAATAAAAGTCAGAGTTGATCAATATGTTCAGGCAGGAACGGTTTTATTTGAATTGGACAAAGGCGGAGCTTCCTCACAGTTTTATCAATCACAGGCAGTTTTCCTTAATGCACAAAAAGATTTTGAAAGGATGAAAAATCTATTCAATGAAGGTGCTGTGTCAAGACAAGCATTGGATCAGGCTCAAACAGGTTACGACGTTGCAAAAGCAAATTTTGAAGCGGCAAAGAGCACGGTTGAAATCACTTCTCCTTTATCCGGAGTTGTTACGGCCATCAATGTTAATATTGGCGATATAGCAAATCCAGCCTTTGTGATGGCAACAGTTGCAAACATTGGGAGAATGAAAGCTAAGTTTAATGTTGGTGAAAGTGATGTGCCTAGTTTTTATGTCGGCCAATCTGCCCGGATATTTTCTGAAATGAAACCTGATGTAATTCAAGAAGGAAAAATTTTCCAGCTTTCAAAATCTGCAAACATTGAATCACGTACATTTGAAATTCAGGCAATCTTTTCCAACACAAAGGATAGATGGTTTAAACCCGGAATGTTTTGCCGGGTGAATGTTAATATGAAAACTAAAAAGGATGCACTTGTTATTCCCCTCGCAGCAGTTGTAAAAGCAAATAACAGCGATGGTGTTTATCTTATAAGTAACGACAAGTCTTACTATAAGTCAATCACAACCGGCATTACAGATGGAAATTCAATTGAAGTAATTTCAGGATTAAAAGCCGGGGATAAAATTGTAACGCTCGGTATGAATAATCTTAAAGATGGTACTGTTGTGGTTATTTCAAACAAATAAATTATAAAAACACTACAAAAAAGAAATTCTGGAATAAAAGATGAAATTAGCTGATGTATCAATAAGACGACCTGTGTTTGCAACAATGATGATTATGTCTTTGATTGTGCTTGGACTTTTTTCTTATTTAATGCTCAATGTTGACCTTTTTCCGGACGTTGATATTCCATTCGTGGTTATTACAACCGTGCTGCCTGGTGCCGGACCGGAACAAATTGAAACTGATGTAACACAGATTATCGAAGACGCTGTTAATCCTGTAGAGGGTGTTGATTATATTCAATCAAATTCACAGGAAAATGTTTCTATTGTCATTATTGCATTTAAACTGGAGATTAATGGAAAAGATGCAGCGCAGGATGTGCGGGAAAAAATTTCAGCAGTTCGTGCAGACTTACCTTTAGAGATTGAAGATCCTATAATACAAAGATATGATCCGGCAAGCTTTCCAATAATGAACATATCGGTTTCGGGCAATATGTCCGACAAAGACATAACAACATTTACTAAAGATGTTGTAAAGAAAAGATTGGAAAATATTCCCGGTGTTGGTGCTGTTCAGCTAGTTGGTGGCTCGGAAAGAGAAATCCAGATAGAAGTTGACGCTGCAAGATTACGCGCATACAACATTTCTATCCAGGATGTAATTATGAATGTTGGCGGTCAGAATGTAGAAATTCCAGGTGGTAATGTTACTGAAGGATCACGCCAGCTTCTTGTTAGAACTATGGGTAAATACAATAGCGTAGAAGATTTTAACAGAGTCATAGTCGCCACACCAATGGGAAAACCCGTTTATCTATCTGATGTTGCAACAGTGATTGATGGTGTTGAAGAACAAAAGAGTTTAACCAGAGTTAATGGAAAGATTGCTGTTGGATTAAATATCATAAAACAATCAGGCAGTAATACGGTCCAGGTTGCGCAGGCAGTAAACAAACAAATTGAGAATATACTGGAAGAAACTCCCGAAGGTGTTTCTATAAATGTAGCACAGGACAATTCTATTTTTATTGAGCATTCCATAAGAGATGTTTTGTTTGATATTGTATACGGTGGATTATTAGCAGTGCTTGTAATCTATTTGTTCCTTGCAAACTTTAGAGCAACAATAATTAGCGGATTAGCTTTACCGGCTTCGATAATTGCCAGCTTTATAATAATGTATGCTCTGGGTTTTACACTTAATATGATGTCTTTGCTTGCGCTTTCACTTGCGGTAGGTTTACTTATTGATGATGCGATTGTGGTCATTGAAAATATTTATCGGCATATGCAGCAAGGTGAAACTCCAATGGAAGCGGCAAAATCTGCTTCTGAGGAAATTGGACTTGCAGTAATGGCAACCACGTTCACAATTGTTGCCGTGTTCGTGCCTGTTGCATTTATGCCGGGTATAGTTGGAAGATTCTTTTACGAATTTGGTATAACAATATCTGCTGCTGTTCTTGTTTCTTTATTTGTAGCATTTACACTCACTCCAATGCTATCCTCAAAATGGCTGCACAGAGAAGACGAAGAACTTTCTCCCAAAGGAAATATTTTAAACAGGTTATTATATTTCTTCAATCACAATTTTGATAAGCTGAACGTAAAGTATGAAAAATCATTACGATGGTCTTTAACCCATAGGAAGACTATCGTGTTTGGTGCAATCGCAATTTTTATTGCCAGCTTTTTTTTAATGGGAATGCTCGGTTCACAGTTCTTTCCTGATAGCGATCAAAGCGAGTTTAATATTATTGTTAATGCATCCCCGGGCAGCTCACTCGAGCAAACAAGTTTAATCTGCGAAAAAGTGGAGACAACAGTCAAAGCCATTCCGGAAGTAAAACTTATGTTCACGACAATTGGATCAGGAAATAACCCGGTAACTAATGCCACTATTCTTGTAAAACTGATCCCTACAAAGGAGAGAAAAAAATCGGATAAAAAAATAATGTCCGATATAAGAAATAAAATAAAATCAATCTCTGGTGCAAATTTTAGTGTTAGTGCTATAGGCGGTCCCGGTGGTAATGAAAAACCCGTTACTCTAAGTATTCGTGGGGAAGATTTACAAAAGCTTGAAAAAATTGCTGATAAAGTTGAAGCGATTGTTAAATCAACACCGGGTGCGGTTGATGTAGAAAACAGCTTGGAACTTTCAAAACCTGAAATAAGAATTAATATAGATAGAGAAAAAGCTTCAGATCTTGCGGTAAATCCTTATTTGATTGCTTCAACAATTCGTGCGATGGTTGATGGCGCAGTAGCAACTCAGTATAAGGAAGGTGATGAGCAGATAGATGTTAGAGTAAGATTAAAAAAAGTGGATAGAAAAAATTTAAATGACATTTTGCCTCTAACTGTTAAGAGTAATAAACAAATCGGGATGCAGGATTTTCTTGTGCCGATTACTGATATTGCCACTATCACACAAGATGTTGGTCCATCAAAAATCAATAGATATGCAAGACAGAAAGAAATACGCGTAGATGCAAATCTTGATGGTAGATTTTTAGGAGTAGTGCTGGGTGAAGTACTTAAAGAAACATCGAAACTGGAACTTGAACCCGGCTACTCAATAAATGTTATTGGTGAGGGTGAAATGCAGGATGAATCAATGGGAAATATGATCATTACTTTACTGCTTGCTGTTATATTTGTTTATATTGTTCTGGCAGCACAGTTTGATAGCTTCGTACATCCATTCTCTATTATGCTTGCTTTACCGATGTCTATAATTGGAGCTGTGCTGGCTTTGTTAATATTTAATAGTTCATTATCGGTTATGTCTATGATCGGTATTATTATGTTGATGGGATTGGTAACTAAAAATGGAATCTTACTCGTTGATTATACGAACGTCTTGCGTGAACGAGGAATGTCGCGCTTTGATGCGCTGGTAAAAGCTGGACCAACAAGATTACGTCCGATATTGATGACAACATTTGCGATGATTTTTGGAATGATACCTGTTGCAATGGCACTTGGTGAAGGTGCTGAGTTCCGTGCACCAATGGGTCAGGCTGTTATTGGCGGATTGATAACATCAACTCTATTAACCTTATTCATTGTGCCAGTAGTTTATTCTATACTTGATGATCTCGGATCAAAAAGTTTATTCGGATTTGTTAGAAAACTAATTCCCGGAAATAACAAAAAATTAATTCAGACAGTTACTGAAAAGGGGGTTACAAAATGAAGCTTACATTTTTAGCTTATCGCGAAATCCTTGATGACCGTGTTTCCAAAGCATTAGATGAACTTGGAATTGATTATTATACAGAATGGGAAGAAGTAAAGGGCAAAGGACATAAAACAGATGCACATCTTGGTAATCGTCCTTTCCCCGGATATAACAATGTCCGTATGATAGCTTTTGATGATGAGGATGTGCTTGAGAAACTCATTATCAAAATTCATGAACTAAATACCTTTGTTGAAAGAGATGACGATAAGATAAGATTGTTTCAGGTTCCGCTTGACCGAATAGTTTAACTTATACAACAATATCAGTTATTATGTAAAAGATTTTAATTTCTCACGGGACAACCGTAACAGTTTTAATTTCCGACCTTCTTTTTAATCACCACCTATTCCTTACAAATTCATATTTTAACAAAGTCATTTCACTAAATTAAACTCGGCAGATATTATGGAAGAAAAACGAACACCTCTGGAAATAGCAGGAGGAATTTTAGAAAATATTTTTTCAATCGCTGAAAAGTTTATAACCGGTTTAACTTCATTCGGAAAGAAGGACTTCAGCGAGCAGCTTGAAAGCTTTGCCGAAACTCTTAAGCAAATTCCCCTGGAGAAAAGAAGCTTGTCAAAAGAAGAAGGAGAAGCTCTGCTGAAAATTTTCATTGCCGCTGCACAGCCTTCGTTTGCAAAACAGTTTATGGGTGAAGTTGATAAAGAAGTTTATTTTTCTTTTGGCACTTTCCTGAATAAACAACTAACAGAGGGTCAGAAATTAGAAACTCTCACTCACGAATATTTAAATCTTTTCCGCTTCCCTTCATTATTAAGACGAATTTACGAGGAAAAGAAATGGGAGCCACTAGTTCACGAATTGATTTTAAAAAGTAATTACAGAGACTATCGAAAGAAAACACTTTTTAAAGTTATTGAGGGAAGTACAGTAACTGAGTATAGCTGGGAGAAATCCGCAAGTATTATTCAAAAATACAGACAGGCTTTTTATTCCATAATGAATCGAGAGGAACGAATTGCCTTTTTACTGGAGAACTGCCTTGAAATGGCTTTGCTTGATCTTGCCTGTCTTACAGGTGGAATTGTTAACGTGATGATTCCGGGAAATTCTGTTACTGAACATATACGGTTCATTCTTAAGCAAAGCAAAGCATCTGTTCTGATCACACATAATGAAAAGCAGCTTTCAAAAATAAAGTCATTGAAAAATGAACTGCCCGAATTGAAAACTGTAATTCTTCTTGAAGGAAATTCCAGTGAAGACTGGGTAATTAATTTCGAGGATTTTATTAAATCAGGGAATGAAACTCAAAGTGAATTCGAAATCGGGATGAACGAGCTTGCCACAATTATGTACACTTCAGGAACAACCGGTGAGCCAAAGGGAATAATGTTCTCGCAGATGAATATTGTTTATAAAAGATTTTGCCGTGCAATGGCAATCCCTGAAATCGGTGATGAAGACAGATTCATTTCCTTCCTTCCTCTTTATCATACTTTTGGCAGATACCTTGAAATGACAGGCTGTGTTTTCTGGACTGCTGAATATTGTTTCCTCGAAAATCCATCTGTCGAAGCGATGATTTCAAATATGCAGCTTGTTAAGCCGACAGTTTTCATCAGCATTCCGAAAAAATGGATGCAGCTTTATGAATACATCACAAGCAAAGTTGATATTGAAGCAGATGAACATCAAAAAATAAAAAATGAATTAGACACAGCAACCGGAGGTGAGCTTAAATGGGGATTATCTGCTGCTGGTTATCTGCCTCCTGATATTTTTCAGTTCTTTCAGAAGTACGGTGTTGAACTGATGAGCGGCTTTGGAATGACTGAAGCAACCGGCGGAATAACGATGACTCCCTGGAAAAGATACAGACCAAATTCACTCGGCAAAGCTTTACCTGGAATTGAAATCAAACTTGGTGACGACGGAGAAATCCTTGTTAAAGGTCCTTATGTAATGCTCGGTTATTATGATACAGATAATTCAGAAACATTTACTGAAGATGGATGGCTTCCCACCGGTGATGTTATGAAAATGGATGAGGAAGGTTTCATTCAAATCATCG
>PDVJ01000746.1_pt1 | contig 11025 bp, 11 predicted proteins | sample 1369811 | NCBI WGS metagenome assembly PDVJ01 (sample SAMN07795376, study PRJNA414565) | Alkali sediment metagenome, whole genome shotgun sequencing project. | reverse complement strand
TAGCGTCTTTTTAGTGAGGAACGGTCTTATTTCCTCGAACACTCTTTCTGTTGCTCCCTGATGCCTCTGAAGAAACTGATAGCCTCTCTCTCCCACCTCGTTGTATGCCCTTTCATCAAAAAGGAAACGTTTCAATTGGGAAGAGAGTTCTTCTTTTCCTGAGACCTGAATGGCTCCTCCCGCCTCCACCAGACTCCTGGAGATTTCAAAAAAATTAAACATATAGGGACCAAAGAAAACACACTTTCTGAAGAACAGCGGCTCGAGGGGATTATGGCCCCCTGTGGGAACAAGACTTCCACCCACAAAGACTAAGGTCCCGAGACTGTAAATCCCCATCAATTCGCCCATTGTATCAAGGAGAATCACATCGGGTCGCCCCTGATCCGATCGGCCTGCTCCCAGAGAAAGGGTCGTCTTCCTCAAATAGGATAGGGACTCTTTTCTTAAGACCTTCTCCACTTCCTCTAACCGTTCGAGGTGGCGCGGGGCAAGAATGAGGACAAGATGGGGGTCCATCTTCTTTAGTTCCTTGTAAAGCTGGGCGAGGATCTCCTCCTCTCCAGAGTGAGTGGAACCTGCGATGAGAATTTTCTCCTTTTCCTGAAGGCCAAGGGTTTTTACCATGTCTGTCATGACTTCTTGGGTGAGAGAAGGGAAGGTCTGATCGAATTTTAAATTGCCCACGGCCCTTGTTTTTTGAGAGGTTCCTCCGATCTCAACGATTCGTGTTCGATCTTCTTCCGTCTGCATTAAGAGGAGGGAGAAGTATTTTAGACATTCTTTGAAAAAAAATCTCAATGAGAGGTAACGCCGAAAGGATTTTGGGGAGATCCTTCCATTGAAGAGAATGATGGGTATCCCTCGTCTTCCAAAGGAACGGAGCAAATTGGGCCAGAGCTCTGTCTCCGCAATGAGGAGGAGGCAGGGTTGGATTTTATCAATGGCCCTCCCGATGAAGAGAGGGTGATCGATCGGCACAAAGAGGACTTGATCCACTTCAAGAAGGGAGGTTTTGGCTGTCTCATTTCCCGTAGAGGTCATGGTGGTTAATACGATTTTTAAATGGGGGAATACCTTTTTGATCTTCTTCAAAAGAGGAAGGCAACAAAATACCTCCCCGACCGATGCCGCATGAACCCAGATCGGCCTTTTGAAAGGAGGTTTCTGGAAAAATCCCATTCGTTGAGGCAGAGACTTACGAAATCGCTTTTGGACGAGACCCCTCAGAAGAAAGTACGGACTCGCGAGGATGAGAAGAAACGTGAGTAGGATGTTATAGAGGTGGTAGATCATTTTTGGTAAGGGGACTCAAAGTAATGGTCGGCCCTCTCGGTCAGCTCATTAAGGCGATTCTCTAAAAGAATCCTTTTCTCTTCGAGATGGGCCCGGTCTCCATTTTGTTTCACAACAATTGGCGTCCCCCAGATGAACACCCCTTTTGAAAAAGGATAGGGGAGGAGGAACTGATCCCATGTGTTGAAGATTTTCCTTTTTGAGGCACTGAAGGTAAATGGCACCACAGCCCTCCCTGTCAGCTTGGCCAACTCGATCACACCAATTTGTACCTGGCAACGAGGTCCCCTTGGTCCATCAGGGACGATGACGATATCGGACCCATGGGCCTTGACCATTTGTTTGAAACCGGAAAAACCCTTGCGATTGCTTGAACCTAAGATGGCATGGAAACCGAACCGTTTTAAAGCCTTTCCAACTATCTGGCCATCTCGATGGGGAGAGACAAGGAAACTTAACTTCTTCCCTTTATAGATGATGGGCATCATCAATAGCCTTCCATGCCAAAAGGCCCCGATGACAGGAATCTCTTTTTCCCAGAAGCCTCTCGGGATCTCTGGATCGATCTCTTCAAACCGCATCGTCCAGGCCAACATCTTGATGGTCCAATAGGCAAACCATGGTCCCCACCAAGCCACCAACTTCTTTTTTAAAGGTTTAAGAAACATCGCTCTCTATTTCGGAATTCGCCTGCCCACCGAACAAGTTCTATGGCAGGCGGGGATTGCAGGTTTCGGAATTTAATTCCGCATTCGGTAATCTGCAATCGAAAATTAATAGACCTTCTCCCCTTTCTCGGTTTTGAAAACTCTCGTCCCATCATCTTTGAACTGAAGTTCGTAGAGTCGCCGATATTCACCCTGGAGGGACATCAATTCCTCATGGGTTCCTTCCTCCACAATTTGGCCTTCAGAAAGAACGACGATACGATGAGCATTTCGGATGGTGGAGAGCCGATGGGCGATCACGAAGACGGTTCTGCCCTTCATCAATTCTTCCAGAGCTCTCTGAACTTCTGTTTCGGAATCCGAATCCAGTGAGGAAGTGGCTTCATCCAGAATGAGGATGGGAGCATTTTTTAAGAGGGCCCTGGCAATGGAGAGACGTTGACGCTCTCCTCCTGAAAGCTTGACCCCTTGCTCCCCGATGATCGTTTCGTACCCCTGAGGCATCCTCTGGATGAAGTCATGGGCATTGGCTGCCTTCGCGGCTTCTAAGATTTCCTGCTCTGTGGATTTTAGATTTCCATAAGAAATATTGTTTCGGACGGTATCGTTAAAGAGGATGGTTTGCTGAGTGACCAAACCGATTTGTTCCCGGAGGGATTTAAGGGTGACCTCTCTGATGTCATATCCATCGATCCGAATTTGGCCTTTCTCCACATCGTAGAAACGGGGCAGGAGGTTCACCAGAGAGGTCTTTCCCGCCCCGCTCATCCCCACCAAGGCAATGATTTCTCCTACCTTTACATGAAGGGAAATGTCTTTGAGCACCACTTCCTCTTCATATTTGAAGGTGACTTTTTGAAAATCGATTTCCTGGGAGATAGGTGGGAGCCGAACCGCCCCCTCTCTATCCGTTATTTCCGCGGCCGTATCGAGGAGTTCAAAAATCCGACCCGCCCCAGCCAACCCTTCTTGAATCTCAAGATTCACCTTACTCAATTCCCGAATGTTGGGATAGAGCATGAAAATAGCTACGATGAAGGAAACAAAACCCCCTAAGGTGAGTTCTCCCCGAGTCACCATGTACCCCCCTACCCAGATGATAACAGCCGCTGCGACTCCTCCCAGCGATTCCATAATGGGAGCGGTGAGAGCCCGGACCCTGATCCGTTTGAGAAAGGTTTTGAATAAGCGCTCATTCTCCTCAGCGAAGCGCCGTTTTTCATACTCTTCTGATGGTTTCATGGAGAAAGGTAGTGAGAAGGCCATATCGCTGTTGCCCCTTCAGGGCAAATTTCCGCATTCTTTTACCAAGTTCTTTAATGGGGATGACCCCCAGAGGAAATATGATAAAGGCAATGATGGCGAGTTTCCAACTTTGATAGAAGGCGACACCGATCAAAAACATGATGGTAATAATATCTTTGAAAAGGCCAGAGATGGTCGTGGAGACCGCTCCTTGAATGAGGTTGACGTCATTCAGTATCCGGGAGATGAGGATACCGGTGGGGGTTTTAGTGAAATAGGAGAAGGAAAGGGTTTGGAGATGGTTGTAAAGTTTTTCTCTGATGTCGGCGATGATTCTCAGACCCACAAAGTTCATCAGATAAGCCTGGCCGTAATTGAAAATTCCTTTCACCAAAAAGAGGCAGATGAGAAAGAAAGGGAGTATATTGAGCATCTCCATGTCTTTCTTGAGTAACAGATCCCCGAGGTGAAGCTTTATGATAAAATCTTTAATATAGGGAGGAAGGACATCTTTCCTTTCAAAGACACCGTTGATCACGGGTTTTAGAAAAAATGCCTGAGCGGCGGTAAGGCCGGCGAGGCCGACCATACAGATCATGGCCAGGCCTAACTTACCCCAATAAGGTTTAACCAATTTGAGAAGTCGGCGATAGAGAGACATCTTGTACCCAAATCCCAATGACCAAAATTTTGGTTATTCGAGATTGGAATTTATTAGGTCATTGGCGCTTGATCGTTGGATTTTCATTATAACTGACGATCGCCATTTATTATGGTATCATACCTGCTGCCCATGCAACAAGGAAACAACGGCCTGAGCCGCCCGCTGGGCGGCCCCCGGTTCCCCAAGTTTCTGACGCACCTCCCCCATGGCCTCCGTCATTTTTCGACTCAGAATGGGATCCCTTAATATCCGAAGGGCTTCGTCAGCAATCCTCTGGGGATTGGCATCTTTTTGAATCAACTCTGGAGCGATTTCTTTCTCCGCCACCAAATTGACAAGACCGATGTGATCCAGTCGAATTAATGCCCTGCCCACCCAGTAGGAAGGGAGGGACACTTTGTAAATGATGATCATGGGTTTTCGAAGGATTGCGCCTTCCAGCGTGACCGTCCCAGAGGCTGCAATCAGAAGTTCGGAGAGATTCATCGCATCGTAGGTGAATCCCTCGACGACCTTTACAGGCACCGAAATATGTTTCATGCACGATGATAAAATCGGTTCAGGGATGCCCGGGGCGAGAGGGATGATGAACTGGAGATCGGGGATCTCTTTTTGGAGGAGATGAGCCGAGGCGAGAAGAGAAGGAAGGTGTCTTTCAATCTCCTGACTTCGGCTTCCAGGGAGCAAGGCAATGGTTCTTCGTTTGGGATCGAGGCCGAATTGCTGGAGATCCCTTTCCTTGGGGAGAGTCGGCTTCACTATATCGAGAAGCGGATGGCCGACCCATTCGACATCGACTCCTGCTGCCTCGTAGAGCGGCACTTCGAAGGAGAAGAAGACGATCATTTTTCTCACCAGTCGAGCAATCAACTTGACCCGATTAGGCCTCCAGGCCCACACTTGAGGGCTGATATAATAAAGAATGGGAATTCCTCTTCGGTGGGCTATTTTGGCCAACCGAAGATTGAACTCAGGGAAATCAATCAGGATGACCAGATCCGGCTTCTCCCTTCCAAGCGATGCTTTCAGTCCCCGGAGAGTCTTTAAAATGGTTCTCAGTTTTACGAGGACTTCGGTGATCCCCACGACCGAGAGAGATTGGGCCCGGTAAAGGAGGTGCATCCCCTTTCTTTCCAACCCCTCTCCTCCCACACCGAAATTCGATTTCATCTGCTCAGCCGCCCCACTATTTCTTTTTTTTGTTGAGGTCATCAATCTTCTGAATGATCTGGAGTGCCAACGCTAAGGCTCGCTTCCCATCCAACCCAGAGACCCGAGCGTTTTTTCGGTCTCTCACACTCTGGAGAAAAGAGCGAATCTCCCCCTCCAGAAGATCGATCTTCTGAACCGGAATCTCCTCGGTGACCATTTCAGGGATCTCTCCCTCTTCCAGAGGGATCCCTCTTTTAGAAAGGGTGAGTTTTTGAGAGAGGTAGTCGATGGAAAGGATTCCATCCCGTTGAACGATCCGGGTTTTTCGGATCTTCTCATTCGAAACTCGGCTTGCAGTTAAACTCGCAATACATCCATTTTCAAATTCAATGCGGGCATTGGCAATATCCGAGGTGTGGGTGAGGATGGGAATTCCGACGGCCTGAAACGCTTTCACCTTTGATTTCACTTGGCTCAAAATGAAATCGATATCATGGATCATCAAATCTAATACGACATCGACATCTGCGCCCCTTCCTGAAAAGGGACCCAACCGATGGGATTCGATGAACCGTGGATGTTGCACTCTTCCCATTAAGTCGGACAAGGCTCCATTGAATCGCTCCAGATGGCCTACCTGAAAGATCAGACCCTTTGATGCTGCCAATCTGATCAATTCATCGGCTTCCCACAGGGTGTTCGAGATGGGCTTTTCCAATAGAACATCAATCCCTTGCAGGAAAAAATCTTTCGCCATCGAATAATGAAAGGAGGTGGGAGCGGCAATGCTGACAGCCTGAACCTTATTCAAAAGGTGAGTGTGATGATCGAAAGGTTGGGTTCGGTATCGTTTCGCAATATCCCTGGCACGAGAGGTATTGATATCCACCCCCCCCACCAATTCCACCCCTTCTATCTTAGCATATTTCTCTGCGTGGAATTGGCCAAAGTACCCGACACCGACGACACCGACCTTGATTTTTTTCACTTAACGAGTGATCCCCCTCTTCGAACCTTGGATGAATTGGAGGAAATGTTGAACTTCTTGTGTCTTGGAGATATCATCCCCTCGCACCGTTTCTATCGCTTTCTCCAACGTCAGACCGGAGCGAAAAATGATGCGGTAGGTCTTCTTCAGAACCCTCATGGTCTCCTCTGAAAAGTTCGCCCGTTTGAGACCAACGGTGTTGAGCCCGTAAAGTTTCGCCCTACTTCCAGCGGCCATCATATAGGGGGGAATATCTTGGGATACGCCGGTTAAGCCACTGATAATGGCGAGGGCACCAATCCGACAGAACTGGTGAATGGCCGAGAGTCCGCCGATGATCGCATAGTCTTCGATGAGAATATGTCCTGCTAATGTTGCTCCATTTGCCATGATGACCTGATTTCCGATTTGGCAATCATGGGCCACATGGGAGTAAGCCATTAAGAAATTTTCATTTCCTATGACGGTCTTCCCACCTCCCTTAACCGTGCCTCGATGAAGCGTGATAAACTCCCGAATAATATTCCGATCACCAATCAGAAGAGAAGTTTTTTCTCCTTTGTAGGCCACCGACTGGGGGGCTTCTCCGATCGAGGCAAATTGGGAAATCTGACATTGCTTCCCAATTTGGGTCCCCTCTCGGATGACAACATGGGGCCCAATCTTTGTACCCTCAGCAATGGAAACCCCCTTCTCAATCACGCAGTAAGGTCCAATTTCAACGCTCCTCCCAATTTCAGCCTTTGAATCGATGATCGCAGTGGGATGAATCATTTTTCATCTCCTAACATGGCTAAGAGTTCTGCCTCCGCCACTAATTTTCCATCGACTAAGGCCTTTCCCTTAAACCCCCAGATCGATTGACGATGCTTGGTGATCTCCAGTTCAAGATGAAGCTGATCTCCTGGAACGACGGGTTTTCTGAAACGGACATGGTCGATTCCTAAAAAATAAACCGGTTTTTTATATTGCTCTTGGGGCAATGATTTAAAGACGAGGATTCCAGCCGTCTGAGCCATGGCCTCCACGATCAGCACCCCTGGCATGATGGGGCGACCTGGAAAATGGCCAGGGAAGAAAGGTTCATTATAGGTGACATTTTTGATGCCCACAATCCGTTTTCCTGCCTCCAGCTCGAGGATCCGATCCACCAACAGAAAAGGATAGGCATGGGGGAGGATATTCATGATCTCTTGAATCTCTATCATCTACTTCTCCTTCCCTTCCGAAGAGAGGGTCTCCTCGATCTTTTTTAGACGTCTTTCGATATCCAGGAGGGTTTTCCTCATCTCCGGTAATTTTGGAAAGACGGTGATCGCCCGCAAAAATTCACGATGGGGCAGGGCAGGACTTCCCACGTATCCTTGGTTCGCCGCCAGATCGTGGGTCACCCCAGCCTGGGCGCCCACCATTACGTTGTCTCCAATTTCAATGTGGCCGACCACTCCCACCTGTCCGGCCAGCGTGACGTTGCTCCCGATTTTTGTTGAACCTGAAATCCCCACCTGAGCCACGATGATGGAATCCTCACCGAGGATGACATTATGAGCCACCTGAACCAGGTTGTCGATCTTCACTCCTCGTCGAATGATGGTTTTGCCCAACGTGGCTCGGTCGATGGTGGTATTGGCGCCGATTTCGACATCATCCTCAATTTCCACCTTTCCTACCTGGGGGATCTTCACGTTCTTCTTTCCTTCCTTCACATACCCGAATCCGTCACTCCCGACCACCACCCCACTGTGGAGGATAACCCGTTTTCCAACGATGGTCCCTGAATAGATGGAGACATTCGGGTAAAAGATCGAGTCCTCTCCGACGGAGGAATCCTCACCTACATAGACTCCGGGATAAAGGGTGACCCGATCTCCTATCGAGCAGCGGTCTCCAATATAAACGAAGGGATAAAGGGTCAAGTCTCTCCCTAATGTCGCCGTGGGGCTGACCCAGGTATTGGGATCGATCCCTTTGGGTTGATAGGGAGTATGGGAAAAAAGGGTGAGGATCTTGGCAAAAGCTAAATAGGGGTCCGTCACACAAAGAATGGATTTGTCCGCTTGGGCCACCTCTTTTGAGACGATGACTGCTGAGGCATGGGTTTGGCTGAGTTTCGGTAGATACTTCGGATTGGCAATGAAGGTGATCTCTCCAGGCTGGGCGACTTCAATGGCGGCCACGCCAGAGATTTCTATCTCCCCATCTCCAACGACAGTCCCGTTCACCCACTTGGCCAATTCTTTCAATCGTTTCTTCATTGCCTCCTCTTTTACGATGGGTATATTCCCCCAGTATCATTTTTAGAAATCCGAAATCCTAATTTCGAAATTTTTACCCTGTTAAGTGATTTTGCCCTAAGTCGACGACTTTACTTTTCACAAAAGGATCGTGATACATCAAACCAGAAGGTACCCAAAACCTACTTAACAGGGCAGGCAAATCCTAAATTTAAAGGATCAAATTTCGAAACATTTTTTTCCTTTTTGAGTTTCGTTTTTGAACCTTTGACTTGGTTTCGGATTGATCCCTACGGGATGCTTCGCCCGTGCTTCGGATTTAGGATTTCATCCTTTCATCTATTTCTTCTGAGCATCGTGCACTTTGATCACCCGGTCGGTGATATCCAGGGCCTTGGAGATATGGAGCACAATATTCTCATTTCTTTCTAAAATGAGGGTGTACCCTTCATCCGTCCCAATTTTTTGAATCGTCTTTATGAGGCCACCGGAGATGCTTCGCTCCAACTCCATTCGTTTCTGATTGATCTCATTCTGGGAATCTTCCCCCCACCTCTGGAATTCCCGAAGTTTACTCTGGTATTCTCTCTCTTTATTTGCTCTGGCATCCGGGGTCATCATGAGGGTCTGCTTATCTAACGATTCTTTCAGGGCCTGAAGCTCTTTCTGCTTATCGGCGATGAGACGCTGAAATTTTTCCACCTCTTTGGTAATGACCTTTTTCGCATCTTTGCCGGCATTACACTCATTGACTGCCTATCTTTAAATCTGAAGCCCATACGGAACCAAACCATCCCACTATCACCATGCCTATGACCATCGCCAACTTTTTTCCGACCATCTTCATTTCTCCTCTCCATGTTGTTTAATGCTTAAATTTTTAAAAAGTGGATCCTGCGTTAAAGTCGATCACATTCCCCTTCTCTCCTTTTTTGGGGTTGAGATTAAAGCCAATATCAATATTGATAGGACCGAACGGGGAATACCAACGAATTCCAGGTCCTACACCGAATCTCGGTGGCCAAGCGCCATCTTTTGTGTTAGGAATTAATCCATGACCATCCCATTTATTAAATCCCTTCCCTATGTCGAAGAAAACTGCTCCCCTCAAACCGATCTCACGAGCCAGCGGAAAGATCAGTTCGATGTTGATGACATACATTTTCGTAGCCCCCAGTGGGGTCTCGGTTGTTCGATTGACGGGCCCTGCCCATCCATATTCAAAACCTCGGACAGTGGTGGCACCTCCCACGTAGAATGTTTCATAGACAGGTAAGTTTCTCCACGATTTCCCACCATAGGGAGTAATGATCCCAAACTGGCCGCGGAGATTGAGGGTCGTCTTTAAAGGCAACGGGAAATACCAACTGGTCTGTGCTATAAACTTGACAAAATCGTTATCCCCTCCTAAAATGCCTCCTGCGTATTGGATGAGAAGGGTGGACTTGCTTCCCCGCCGGGGGTTAAAGTAGTCGTCACGGGTGTCGATGGAGGGCACTAAAGAAATAGCGCTGGTCGTCGTACTCCCTCTCTGCTGTTTGATATCCAAAGGGGCATCAATCGCCACATCATAAACATTGACGTTCTCCAATTTATACATCGCGTCAATACGAATCGTTTCGGTCAATTCCTTTCCGAAACGGATATCCCCTCCTGTAATTTGGTATGAATAGGTGTCGAAGTACCCGACCACTTCATGATAGACGTCGAAGCCTGCCGAAAAGGGATATCCCAGAAAATAGGGATCGGTAAAGCTCAATCTAAAATTTTGGGTTTCCGTTCCCAGAGCGACCTTCAACGATGCAGCATAACCCAAACCGAAGAGATTGCGGTCGGAGAGGGTGACACTTCCTATAACACCTTCTAAGGTGCTGTACCCGACTCCAAAACTGAGGGACCCTGTCGGAGTCTCCTCCACTTTGATATCAAGGTTGATTTTTTCTTCCGTGCTCCCACGGCTGGTGGAGAAGTCCACCTCTTTGAAGAACCCTGTTCTTTTCAGTCGGTCACGACTCCTATTCAAGTTGGTAGCACTGTAAAGTTCTCCTTCAACCACCCGCAGTTCTCTTCGAATCACCTTGTCGCGGGTTTTCTGGTCCCCAACAATCTGGATCCGTTCAAAAAAGACCCGTTTCTTCTTATCAATTTCAAAGGTGAGGTTAACTAAATGGGTTTTATTGTCCACAGAGGTTTCAGGGTTGACCTCGACATAGGCATAGCCTTGATTGGAAAATTTTTCCATCAGGGTATTGACATCTCTTCGAATGGCCGAATTGCTATAGACATCCCCCCGTTTTATTTTCAGAGCCTTGAAGAGGACCTCTTTGGTGGTGAGGAAATCGCCTTTGAAATCGATATCCCCGAGATGGTATTGAGGGCCTTCCTCTATATCAACCTCGAAAAGGTGAAAGAGGATTCTGAACAGATCCGGAAACTTTACTTCTCGAAGGGTTACTATGGAGTCAAGGTAACCTATCAGGTCGACTATTTGGAAACGAATGAAGCCGTGATCACGTTTACCATCTCTGAAGGCCCCAAAGGTCATATCCAAAAAATAATCTTCAAAGGGAATAAGCATCTCGAAACCTCCGATTTAAAAAAGCTGATGGCGACCAAACAGAAAAATATACTTTCCATCATCACCAAGACCGGGACGTTAGATGAAGATGTCCTGAAAAATGACCTGCAACTCCTGAACGCCTACTATTATGATCATGGTTATCTTGAAGTGAAAATTTCAAAACCCAAGATCGATCTCTCCAATCCGAAAAAGATTCG